>Ga0172381_10002176_pt1 | contig 22052 bp, 42 predicted proteins | sample Leawel6488metaG_FD_119754 | JGI IMG/M metagenome (GOLD analysis project Ga0172381, IMG submission 119754) | Leachate microbial communities from a municipal landfill in Southern Ontario, Canada - Leachate well 64-88 metaG | ecosystem: Engineered > Solid waste > Landfill > Unclassified | place...
AACAAATTTTTGAATGTTATCAATGGCGATAAAATTGATATCAAACATCTTTGTCGCTGATTTGCTCAAATCAATAATTTTTTTAGTTGAAATATCCGCTTGCGGGCCTGAATAAAAATATAAAGGATAAGAAGCAAATTGCCTTTTAAGACCTTCCCACTCCTCTTTATCATTTCTTAAATCTTCAATTTTCTTTCCAGATTCAATACACATCATTCTGAGAATGTAAAAAAGAATTTTGCCCTCCAAAAAATATATTAAACATTTTTTTCCATTTTTAAGAAACTCATTTAATATATTTAAAATCCAAGTTGTTTTCCCAATTCCGCTAAGACCAGATAATATTATCAAATCTTCTTCTTTAAATCCTCCGAGATAATTGTTTAATTTTGTAAACGGTACGCTCAGTCCGCTTAGCGTTCCTTCGCTTTCAAAAAATGAATCTAAATTATTAACATAGTCTGCCATAGAACTAATGTCTCCTATTTTTATTTTTTCAGATTTTTTTAAAATAAAATCAGCAAATGGTTCATATTCGTCTTTATGTATTAAATATTCATTAACATCTTTTACAGGAAGTAAACAATTTAAACAACGAGAAACTCCAAGCTTTTCTGATAACTTTCTTGCGCCGACTTGACCTGCACCATCATTATTAAGACAAATATAAATTGTTTTAAAATCAGATAAAAATTGTATCCATTCTGGCGGAAACGATTGCGCCCCAGTTGTCAATGCAACTACATTTTTAACACCAAGTTGAGTTGCGGCGATTGCGTCTGTTTCGCTCTCAACAATAATTACCCCTGTTTTTTTATGATTTAGAGAATCGAGATTAAACAACAAAGAAGGCTGCCCCGATATTCGCTTAAATCCTTTTGTTTTCCAACATCTAAATTTGGCATTCCAGTATTTGCTTTGATATGTATGGGGGATGACAATATAATCTCCTTCTAATCCAAGTTGAAATTTATCAATTATTTCGGGTGTAAATTTTCTTGTTTCTGTTAAGTATTTTAATGATTCGGGGCTATTTTTTAAATTTTTTTGATATTCTATAATAACATCAGCCGAAATTTCAGTTTTATTAGCAAATATATTAGTGGTAGTTTTAATATCATCTAAATCTCCGTATTTTTCTTTGAATTGGTTAAAATTAAACACATCACCACAGAGTTTGCAATCGCCGAGTCCTGTGTTTTTGTTTATATAACAATGAAACCTATTATCAAAACACGATGGGCATATCTCAATGTTAAGTTGCTCTCCTGTAACTTCTTTATATTTTAGTCCTTTACTATCAAGATATTCTTTTATGATGGATTCGTTAATCATTTTAAATTAAATTAGAAACTATAAAATATTTGTTGTGATGAAATTCCGTATGTTTGGAGTTGTTTTCAAATACATATAGATTTTCGGGTCGATTGTCTGTTTTTATTCCGTTGATATGGTGAACAACTTCTTCTGAAGTTAAATATCTTCCTAAGCATTGCTCTGCAACTAATCTATGTTCGGCAACATACCCGTGGTTATCCGCCATATTATTTTCTGGTAAAAAAATCATCACATATCCACCTTTTAAAGTTTTTCCTTCTTTATAACCAGGAGCATCTTTTCCATACCTATGAACACCAAACATTGGAGCTTTTTCTCCAGTTCTTCCATACATTGGGTGTTTTTCGGGATGACCATGAAATTGCGAAAGTGCACGTTGTCTTGCCCCTTCTCTTTGTTTTGGATCAGACCATTGTTTAATTGAATTTTGGCGAGCAATTTCTCGTTGTTCTGTTTTCTCCCATCTTTTATTAGCACCATCTTGGTGTCTTTTGTTACTTTCTGGTGTTTGCGCGGTTGCTTTGATTTTATTTCTAAAATTTTCGTCTTTCCATATTTTTTTCATTCTTTCTTTACTGATTTTTTTTAAACATTCAGGTGAACAATATTTTTTACATTTGTTTTTATGTGTAAACACAGAATTACAAAGGGTACAAATTAATTGATATTCTTTCATTTGATTGATATTAGAAGGCACTTTGCAGTTCCTACGGGCACAAGAGAGCCACGATAACCACCAAAAGGTAAATTTACTCGTCTAAAAAAATAACGAGGCTAATAATGTACTGTTATATACTAACATATATCTGAAAAAATTAAAAATTTATAAATCTTATGTCTTTTTTTTCAAGCGGTTTATTACTTGATTTTTTAAAATCTCTTTCAAATGCCATTTCATCAATTTGAACAATTGGGTCGTCCTTATGTTCCAATCGCCTCGCCATATCAACAAGATATTTAACTTGCTGGTCTTCAGTGAGGTCTGAGAATTGTAAACTACCGTTTTTATAATGAGTTCCTGTTTCTTCATCATACGAGGAATCCTCGGTAATTGCCTGAGATTTTTCAAATGGTTTATCTGAAAATAAATTAGGATTATTTTTTAAAAATGTTTGCAATGTCGCCCACTTATTTGCCAATTCCGACGGTTTTGTGATTCGAGGGGCGTATTTTTCTCCATTAATAACTGGAAGTTTATTTATAATAATATCTAACAATTCTTCTTTACTGGAAACTTTAACTAAATCTAAAATAGCATCTTTTTCTACTTTTCTTTTATAACAATTAGCATATAAAGAATTAATAGGTTTAAAAGCATCAATTATTTCTGAGATAATTTCATCATCAGGATTTTTAAAATTTCTTTTTTTTGGCAAAGCCTCCGCTTTGCTATTTTCTGAAGAATTTGAAATTTCATTTTTTTCAGAAATCGAAGATTTTTCATTACCCTCCGAATTTTTCGTAGAAAAATCGGGTATTTTGTTTTTATTTGTATTATTAATTGTATTATTATCTGGTATAGGTCGTGATTGAGTCATTTTCGATTCTGACTCAGTCATACTCCATTCTGATTCAGTCATAATGGAAGGGGATTCAATCATAATGCTTTTTTGGTTTGATACTAAATATTCGTCTTTAATAGTATACCAATTTGTTCTATCATATTTTGTTTTATTAAAGTTATCAGTTAATAAAACACCCGCCTCTTTCAATTCTAAAAGCCAAACATTTATACTGTTTTCTTTCATATATGGAAACAATTTAGCAAATGCTTTACCTGTGTTATATGTCCAAACATAAGTATTTTTATCTTCTTTTGATTCGTATATGTGCTTTTCTCCAGCTAAGTTTTTTTCTAACCAAAATCTAATATTATATAATAAAATTGCTTTATAAATTCCGTATTTTATAGCTTCCTCGACTTTAAAATGATGTTCTGTTTTTTTATTTTCATTCATAATTTAAATTTATTCAAAATTATCAGAGTCTGTTTCTTTATTAAAATTAACAACTGGGAAAAGATTATAAAACATATCTAATGGGCATACCCACATTTTTTCTAAAGATATATATCCCATATGCAATCTTTTAAATTCTTCTATTATTTTTGAAAATTTTTCGGAGGGTACTATTTTATCAAATTTTATAGAACAATATTTTTTTCCATTTAGAACAAAGGTATCTCCGATAGAAAATAAATCATGGGTTAATTCTTGGTTTGTATTGGTGTTTTCTGGGTTTGGCTCTTCCTCAGTTCTTTTTTTATACAATTCAAATATATTCCATTTTTTAACTAAATCAGATGGTGAAAAAATAGTAGGAGCAAATTTGTTTCCAGTTAATTTAGGAAGTTCGTTTTTTACAATATCTATAGTTTTTTCAAATCCAATAGTATTTATTAAACATTCCGCAGAATCTCTTTCTACTTTTCTCATAATTAATCCTTTATACATAATATTAACAGAAGAAAAAGCTTCTATAATTTCGCATATTTGTTTATGTGTTATTTTGTTTTCTTCTCGTGTTTTGGGGGGTGTGTTATTTTCCATTTTTTTATCTTTCAATTAAAAAAGAGTTGATTTATACAGTGCCCTATTACATCCACTGCTTTGAGGTCAGTGTTAATACCATTTCTGGCATTAAAAAATAGAGCACCGTGTAGATAAACTCTTCTCCTCAAAGAAAGATGTTTATTAAATTTTATGTTATATTATATATTATACATTCAAAAAGAATGTTCAGCAAATAAAGAGTCCTAATGATTTGCTCGAATCAAGAGATGCTCGAAAGCATGGTAAATACATTTGTATTTAAGATTCAGAGCAAATGATTAAAACTCTTTATATTATTATATATGAAAATTTTAGATTTGCAAAATTATTTTAATGGTTTGTACACGGCGGGCAATTCCCCCCTATCAACAAATTTTTGTAAAATTGGAATTAAAAACGCCACTTGTTCTCTTGTTAAGTACATTCTTGTAATCAATTCCACTTCTTTTGGTAAATTATAATCACACCATCCATTATCTTCTTCACCTCCAGTTGCTTCGCGCAGTCCTAACTTAATAGCGTCTCTACACATAATTCTTGGAATAAGATTATCCACGCCCAACCAAATGCAATCTGGTTCGCATATTGAACTTTTTTGAATAGAACATTCTTGTTGATAATAATCTTTAAAATCAATTACTCTAAATCCTCTTTGAGTGGTGTTTGTTTTCATATTATTTTTTATTTAAAAGTTCCTTGCCCTCTCTCGTGCAAGCATATCCACTGCCCGCAACAAACCCATCATCATCAAAAAGACCGTGTATGCACTCTGTTAGCCCTTTACGAGCAAGAGAACGGCAAGCTCGGCGCACTGCTTTAACATCTAAACCAACTTTGATTGCTTTAAAAGGGAAACACATTTCATCGTCTTCAGCAAGAAAGGTCAAAACTTTAAGTTCATTATCATTCATATTTTTTATTTATAAATACATTATAATATATATCATTGTTTAATGCAAATTTTGTAACAAAAAACACCTTCGCAGACAGGTGTTCTTTTACTTAATCTAATAACCCAAGCCTAAACATTTTTGTTAATCGTTTAACGCGGGACGGAAGTATATAATATCTTTTTCCGCTTTTCTTACCTCTTGTTACTGGCTTTAAGAATTCTTTATATTCTTTAATATACTTCAGAACTGTCAAATAACTCTTAACCCAATGGAAGTCATTACGATTAAATACTTCTCTTGCTGAAATGTAATTTTCTTTTTTCATATGTTTTTTATTATTTTACCTAACAAACCTTCTTTTGTTTGCCTACTATTGCCGACCAATTTTTGTAGATGCTCTTTAGTCCACTTGCGACCTTTGTTAATACTCGCCTTTTTTTTTCTTGGAACATACCCTTTTGGCATAGTCATATCCAATTCCGCCATTTTCTTATCCCAACCAGTCGGATGTAATCGTTTATCAATATAATGTTCAAATTTTTTATACCCCCTACTATTCTTATGTTTTTCTTTTTCGGGGCAACTGTCGTTGTATCTTTCAAGAGATTGACCACATTTATAACATATTATTTGTTTCATGATATTAGCATAACTACATTAATATACGATTAAATTGGGCACATAAGAAACCTATCATATCTTGATATAAAAGTCAAGAGTTTAATAATTCTGGATTTTCGTAAATGTTTCCAATGACTTTAACGTTTTTTTTAATATCAAATTCATCTTCTCCATCCCATATCTGAAATCCTGCAAACAGTTTATCCCAAATTACACTTCCTATTAATTTAGGAAACCCGTCAACCGTTATGTCTACAATATCCCCCTCAAAAATTTCCTTTCCGTTATCGTCGGTGAGGCCAGTAAATTGTATTAATTCACAATCTTTGCCATCTCTATATTCTCCCCACCAAGTAAAACATTCTTTTTGCCCATATCTATCCAATCCACAGCATTTTCCCCATTTACCGTCCAACTTGACTTCTTTTATCTCGTTGAAAATTTCATTGTTAAAAGAAAATTCAATCTCTGTAACATTAAAAATTCTTTTTTCTCTTTTATCCCACGCTCTAAATTTTATATTTTTCATGTTCTTATATTAATGATTTAATTTTTTTAAAAATGTTTACCAAACTATAAATTAGTGTACCTATAATTCTTCAACATTTTTTGCAAGCAAATGCATCTTTGTGTTCAGGACTTCCTGTTAAATTAATCTCTGCTTTGCAACAATTAGATTTTTGTGTGGGCATGTTTTTTTAAATTTTCAAAATTTTTAACATAAACTTTAATAGTTTTAGGTTTAGGGCATTCTTCAGCAGGAACATACACTCCATGAGGAGGTATACTTTTTGTTTTATATCCCAATGAACAATGTATAATTCCTGTTTCAAGGGATATACACCTTTCGCAAGTTTTTTTCATATTTTTTATTTTATTATTTTTTTAACAAAACATAAAACAACCTCATCATATTCTTTATAAATTATTATTATTTTTTTATCTATATTTATTTCTGACCCATTTTCTACGATTTGAATAAGGCGGGCTTTTTAAATTTAGAAAATATAAAATTTTTTATTATTTTTATGTTTTTTTCTTCTAATGATAAATAATTATTCATATTTATTTTAACAATTTATTTATATCCGCCTTAGAAATCTTTACTTTATTTATTTTTTCCAAGTCTCCTGTAACTCCATCAGATGCTTTTCCCTTTCTATCTAATACTTGTAAAGTGTATTCATCGGCACTAAAGAAGGAATCATCTTTAACAACCATATTATATATCGTTAAATTATTAATTTGTCCAAATCTATCTAATCTACCATGTCGTTGTTCTTCTTTACCAATACTCCAAGGTTTGTCGTAATTAATCATATATTTAGCTTTTTTTGATTCTTGAAAATTAAGACCCAAACTACCAGCTTCGCTCATTATCATTAATTTGTATTTGTCGTCATTGATAAATAAATTTTTATTTATATTTCTTTGTTGTTCTTTTACTTCTCCTGTAATAACCAAAGGATTATATTCTTTCAACTCTCGAACCAATATATTAACCATAGGAACAAAATGAGTAAATAAAACGGCCTTCGAGCCATCAAACATTAATTCTTTTAGTTTTTCTTTCAGGGCTTCTAATTTTGAAGAAGTCTTTGATTCGCTAATTAATTCTAAACTATCGCAGACCTGTTGCAATCTTAATAATTTAACAACCGCTTCGTTAATATACGCAGTATCGATGGTTAAATTTTTTAATTCAGATGTAATACACTCCTGAACATTACGATACATAGTTTTTTCTTCTTTTGAAAATTCTATATAAATATTTTGGTAAGTTACAGGAGGTAAATCTTTTAGAACATCTTCTTTTTTGCGTCGTAACATTATCGTTTTTAATCTTTCTCGAAGTTCTGGTAAATTTTTATATCCACTAACAATAGAAACATTTCTTTCTGGAATTATTTTACCTTCTTTGCTTATTTTTTCTTTAACCGTTATGTTTTGTTTTACTACATACCGATTTAAAAAAGACCAATAATCTCCCAAAAAATTAGGTTTGCAAAAATCAACAATATTCCAAATATCTTCTACCCCGTTATTCACAGGTGTTCCTGTTAATGCGATGTTGTGTTCCGCAGGTATTTTTTTAATGACTTTAGATTGTGTTGCAGTAACATTGCTGATACGAGAAGATTCGTCTGAAATTTTATAATCCCATTTGTGTTTTATAATTTCATCAAAATCATGGGACAGAGATTCGTAAGTTGTAAGATAATATGTTGCTTCTTTGTTCCAACCATCTGTTCGTTGTTTTTTACTTCCACGTATCACAACACTTTTTAAATCTGGAGTCCATTTATTTATTTCTTCTTGCCAACTTAATTTTAAAGTAGCAGGGCAAACTATTAATACTTGTTTAGCTTCTCTAATCAATACCACCGCAATAGATTGAATTGATTTGCCACAACCAGGTTCGTCTGCAAGCAAGCAAGAACCAGTTACGAGCATAAATCCAGCTCCTATTTTTTGAAACGGGACTAATGGCAATTTTGTTTTTTCAAACAATGCTATTTCTGAATCTTTAAATCTTCCTTCTAAAATTCTGTTTATTTTTGCTCTTAATTTTATACTATTGTTGTATTCTTCTTGAACAGCGGGGTCTATTATAAAATTAAATTTACTCAGAGAATCAACGACTATTTCAACTTGAGAAACAGGAACTTTCCAAACACTATGGTCATCATCCCATTTGCTTCCAAGAAATTGTTTAATTATTGAATATAATATAGGATTATTTTCAGAATTTATAATTAAATTATTTTTATATAAAGTAATATATTTTGTGGACATGCTTTTTAACTATATAATAGATAGTATGACTAAACTTACAAAAAAAGTAGAAAAATACGAACTTTCCGAACAAGAGGAAAGATATATTTTGTTATATATAGAATACTTCGTACAGAAGAAAACTTGGAATGAAATATGTAAGAAGTACGATTGCACTAAGCAAATGCTTCAAGATGCTCTTCATTGGGTTGTAGATAACAAAATGAAGATACCGACCGCCTCGCTCATCAAGGGGTCTATAGACGCTATAGAAGATAGGATTAAAGTAAATCGCGCCTTGTATGATAAGGAGGTCGTTAAGACCAGATATAGAGATAACGGATTTATCGTCGCCTTGACAAAAGAGTTAAGAGAAGACGAAAAAATGGCGTTTAAATTGCAAGAAATCTATTCTGATCCTTCTGAACAAGAAAATAATCTTACTCCATCTCAAGTTTTGGGGCTGATTAAAGCTAACCAAAGCGTTTAGCTTATTTAAATATGATAGCATATAACAAGATAAATGTAAAGACCTTACATTTATTTTTGGCACTATAAAATGTGGACACAGGAAGAAATCAAAATAATCTCTAAATCTGCGAACGACTTCGTTTTTTTTACGAACAACATTTTTTCGCAAAGTTCCAAACATTTTATTGGAGGGCAATTTATAGATGACTCTTGCAATTTTTTAAGTAAGAATAAAAATACAATCTGTGTGTCTGCTCGTAATCATGCCAAATCGTATCTTTTTTATAGTTATTTTATGTGGAAGTTGATGTTCGAAGGAGCATCTGAAAATATGGAAAATCATTATTTTTCATATAATTCAGAATTGGCTGGATACCATATTGGAAAGATTAAAAAATGTATAGAAGATAATCCTTATTTTAGAGATATAATTGACGCAAAATCAACAGCAGAGAGCGTTGCAAAATACTCATGGGACGGGCATCACCACACAACTTTACTGCCCCACGGACTCGCATCTTTCGCCAGAGGCACGCACACTACGGGGATAATATTCGTAGATGATGCACTTTCGGATCCTGACAACGAATTAAATCTCGCAACAATCTATAAAATTAACGAAGTGATGCGTTCCAACATTTTAGATATGCCTGTTGGAGAAGGAGAACTTCATATTTCTGGGACGGCCCAAAGTAATGATGATTTTTATTTTGATCCTACTTTTACAACAAGATTTGCAGTAAGAATAAAACCAGCAATTTATCAAGATGATAATGGAAATGATAGGGCGTTATGGCCTCAGTGGATGAGTTTAGAAGAATTAAGATTAAAAGAAATAGAAAGAACTCCTCGTGTTTTTAGTAGAGAGTACATGTGCACCCCTATGCTGTCTACTAAATCTTTTTTTGATAAACAATATATTATAGATAATTGTGTTAATAACAATTTAGTAATGGCATCGCCATATAAAAAAAGAGCAAGTTCTAATCTTATCGTTGGAGGTTATGATCTTGGAAAAAAAGAAGATCCGGCTCATTTTGTAGTATTTGAATTAGTTTCTGATAAATTAATATTATTACATCAAAAATTTATGGACGGGTGGGATTATTCTAATGGTCATTTTTTTGATATAAATAAACCAACCCAGTTGGAATATATAAAACTTTGCATATCCAATTTTGGAATAAATAGAATACATTATGACGCAACTCGTGGGGAATTAGATGCGTTAGATGAACAGGGTATGATTCCGAATCAAATGGTTCCAATTATTTTTTCAAACAAAACAAAACTATCAATGGCAACCGCATTGGATAAAGCAGTTTCGAGAAAACAAATTATTTTTTGCGATGACAATAGGTTTATTAATCAGTTATGTGTGGTTAATTCTGATCTTCAAGCAATAAGATCAAAAGAGGGGCATGGAGATAGTTTTTTTAGTTGCTGTTTAGCATTGATTGGCGCACCCGAAATAGTGGGAACTGAAGATTTGGAATTAAATAATCATTTAAGAAAAGGCATACAAGTTGGAATTAAGAGTATATTTGATTCAGATAAAATACCAGACGGATTTTAAGAATTTAACAAAATTCAATATAATTTAATATACTTCAAATCAAGGAAATGTACCCAAACATAAAATAATTTATATTTAATTGTATCATATCTATTAAAAAACACAAACTACCCCAATGAGGTAGTTTTTAATATAATATAATAAAAAATAATTTAACAAAATACAAACAAAATTAATTAACTATAAATTATTATTTTATTTTATCATATAATTGATTGTTTGTAAATAAAAACTACTTTTTTAGGAGTAGTTTTTAATTTAATATAACCCAAGCGAAATCAAATTAACGGAATGCAATACAATTTAAATTAATATAATCGAATTCAGTGTAATCTAACTCAAAGTAATTATTTAATAGAAACAACTTCAAATCTTCCGTTTTCTGGTCTCCAACCGCCCACACCATACTCCAATCCAGCTTTTGTTATCAACAATTCTATCGTTCGTTTGTCAACATCATCGTTGGTACAATTTAACTTAAATTCAACTTGTAGTCCAGCGTTAAAAGCGGGGTGGCACACTTTAACACGAAGACCATCTTTTCTGGAAGGATAACTTGTTTTAACAAAATCTGGTTTATCTTTTTTAAGATAAATTTTTTCTGGTTCAGCAAAAAAATATGCTTTAACCAAATTTTTCATGTTTCCATACGGCTTCATCTTGATGGATTTTCCAGCATTAACTAACGCCATTTTAAATTGAATAGAAGGAATGTAGATTCCTTTTTCGTCTTTATAAATAAACCTTTCAACCATATCGGTATCTTCTAATTCTGCTTTTCTTCCTGCTCTGACTTTTAATTCTGATTGTGCTTGTTCGGAAAATCGGGCTTGTAAATAAGGAGCAATAAATTTAACTACGATAGTATATGTTTTCATAAGATTTAAGATAATTTATTTTAATTTACTTTAATTAAAAGGAATTCAAAGTAATGTAATCAATGTTATAATTCAATATTATTATATATCAATGTATTTGTCAACCGCTATTTAAGCGGATTTTTTATACCCTTCGTTTCTAATTTTTTCGGCCAGTTCTATTATCCAATTTGCAACATTTGTTTCATAATACATATCTATATCAAAAATGTCTTCAATTATTTGTTTTATTTCATCATCCATATTTTTTAATAATTTAATATAACACGCCCCATATTTTTTAATTGTATCAAGACGTTCATAATTTGAATTTTTAATTTCAAAATTTGTATCTGAAGTTCTAATATATAATTGGTGTTGTATTGCCCGCCAATCGTAGAACTATTGTTTATTGTAATCGGCGGGGTAGTGTATTCATCAATTCCATTCTTTCCAATTATTTTAAAATTAAAAGTATAAGTTCCAGGGCAAAGATTAGGAATAGAATTTATATTAACTGATATTTTAGAATTTCCAGTATTTATTTTGAATCCTGAAATAGAAGAAATATTATTTTCCCAATTAGGGAATTTTTTTAATTCTTCTGTTGAAATGGAAAATTGCGCCCCGATTCCTTCTAACGAGGTGTTTTTACATTCCCCCTTGTAATCAACATATAACATTGCTTCGCCATCCAGAATTTTGCCTGTTTCGTTATTCAAGTCAAGATATGTTTCGCAACTATCTCCAGCGTATTTGATATTACATTCTTTAACTACTTTCAGAGTTAAATCAGGAAACGAATAAGCACTGACTGGCGTGGTTATACAAATCATAATGATTAACAAAATGAAAAGTAAAAATAACATAAACAGCACGGATATAATATTGACTTGTTGTTTCATAAATTTTTATTATAGAAAGAGGCGCGAAACGCCCCTCTCTCTAATAACAATTAGAATTCAGAATCTGAAAATACAGTCAAATTGTTTGTAAATTCCGAACGAATTGAATACGATCCAGGAGCGATTGCTTGATTGACTTTAACAGTAATCGCGTTCCAATCAACTTCATTAGCATCTAATCCAACCGTTTCCCCATTTGTAACAATCAATTTTTGAGAATCGCCAACCCAAGTTGATAACGGAACCATCGTTCCTGCCGCATTATCAATAACTTTAAGAGTGGCTGTAATATCAGTAGAAGGAACATTAGCATTTTCCAATGCTACGCTCACAACTTCACCGCCTGTAAAATTCTTCCCTGTGGGTGATTTAAGAACAATTACTCTATATCCTCTTACTTCGTTATTAGCATTATTTTTAGCAACGGCTGTGAAAGTAAAACTACTCCCGCCAAAAGTACTAAATGCAATCGTTTGATTGCCACTATCAGAACCATTTCTACCTTCGTTGATGCTCATTGAAACTGGCGAAGCAATCGAAGTCGTCGCAGTCACTTTATTGCTCAAATAATTCACTAACGCCGCACTCGCACCTCCTGCCAAAATCAAACCTACAACTGACATAACAACTGCAATAGTTTTTTTATTCATTATTTTTAATTTATTATATTTCCTCGTTTCTTTTCGACTTTTAAAGCATATTCTGCTTTTTCCTCCGAAGCACAATATGTTTTTATATTATCAGAATTTAATATAAATGTCAATAACCAGCACCATTTGATTTTCCAATTATATTTTTTAACATTTCAACAAAAACAGTATTTTTTGTTTCTGTTATTGTTTCAAGTTGGGCTTGATATTTTTTTATTATTTCTTTGTAATATTTTGTTTCTTCTTTTATAGATTTAAGCAACTCTTCATTTCTTTCTATTTCGTTTTTTATATTTTTAGATTCTTCAACTAATTCGTTATATTTTTTTGTTGTAATAATTTTAAACATATTTATTTAATATCTTTTAATACTATTTTCATATTTCTTAAACGACTTTTTATACTCATAGTTTCGGCGCATCGTGGAATGTTATGTTCATAATGAATTATCATTCCTTTTAACAAATCAAGTTCTTGTGTTCCGATATACAAATGATATTTAATTCCACCATTTTTTGCTTCTTCTTTATTTATATATTTCATATTAGTCGAAATAAAATTCTTCTTTGACTCCATTAAATTCTTTTTTATCAGTTCTTTTTTTGCCATCAAGATTATATAAGCAAACCAATCTTTTATTTTCAATTTCTGCAATAATAAAATCATCGTGTCCTAAAACTCTATAACCATATCTTACTGCGGAGGCAATATTATCATTTTCAATTAAATCTGAGTAATAAGCATAGCCCCAGTTTTCTATATTGCCGACTATTTGCGGTTGGATATAAATAAATTTATTCATTTTTTATTTATAACAATCTCTTGGTTTACCATCTTCGGTAGTTAGAGATGAAATTATTTGCATAACTTTTTGCATCTCGCCGTTGCGCCATGCCCCCACGCCGTACACGATAGGTTCACAATAATGATATGAGTTTTCGTCTATGTGTTTTTGCGCTGCCTCTGCTGTAAAAAATAAGCCGCAATCCTCAACGGGGACGTATTCTAAACTATAATAAGCAAAACAATCACTATCACAATTGTCGCAAAAATCAGGCAATGTTTCGTTGTTTTCATATAATTTTTGACATTTTTCACACATCATTTCAAATTCAACACTACCATCTTCTTTTCTTTCAGTTTCATCTCGCCATCCTTGCTCGCCATATATTCTTTTTTTAGTTCTAACTTGAAACAAAGGATACTGCCCGCAACGATTATCTTGACGATTCATCTCTTTGCTCAAATCGAGTAAGAATTTTTTATTTTCTTCAGATATATTAATCATTTTTTTAATAGTGAAAAATCGGGATGAAAAAAATCGCGAACTTCCGTAACAAATTTCTTTTTACCACAACAATCACAAATATTTTCATGGTAAGTGCTAACATTAAAACACTTTTTAAGTGGTTCTTGCCCGTATTTTTTAAGGCAAGTTAATCTATTTGCTTCAATACCGCACTTACTACAAACTAAATAAATTTCTTTTTTCATATTTTTTAATTATTTTTCTAATCTTTTATTTGCGGGCGTGTATATTCTTATAATATAATTTGTCATATATTTATTAAAATTATTAAAATAATTATTCCCAAAATAATAAATGCTACATAAAACCCAAACATTAGCATTGCCACATCTTGCTTCATTCTTTTGTCGTAGTAGGATTCGGGGGACATTAAATCAGTTTATTTTCTTTGAGATAGATGAGCATTTTGGCGCGGGCATCGGCTTCGGAAAAATCATTTTCTTGATGGGGAAGCTCTGTATGATATATGTTGGCTCCAGCATAAGAAATAATATATTTAAGGGTTTTTGTTTTTGTAATTTTTAAATCGTAATAATATTCTTGCGGTGGATTTGACTTTGGTTCATCAACCCATAAATAATACGGTAACATCTCCCCCAATTCGGCCACGGTGTAGGCGGATAATTTACTTGCACGGACATCTTCACAGGCGATACAGTCAGCTTCTTGTTTATCTCTAATTGTCCAACCCATAAAATCATTTACCCAATAAAAATAACTCTCCTGCTCAAACCTCAATTCCTTCATCTTCTTGGCATATTCTAGGGATACGACTTGATTTTTTTGTTCCATAGGTTTATTTGTTTAAAATTTCATTAAGTTCTTTCAAATTCTCTTGCGCGCCGAATAAACAAAATCTATGCGCCCACTTCCTCACCTTTTCCATCTTCCCCTGCATACATTCCAACTCCCGATGGGTTTCTTCAGCGATGGTTTTGGCGGTTTCCTCGCCCATCCTCTCCGCTTGGGCGATTTGATTGGCGATGAAGGCTTCCATATTTTCAACAATCCCCTCATAATCGCAACATTCAAAGCAAGAACCGCCCTCGTTATACAATCTTGTGTCTCTAAACTCCTCCCTCCATTTTTCTATTTTTGGTTCCATAGATTATTTAATTAAACCTCGCTCTTTTAAGGCTTCGCGGATTTCGGCTTTGGCGGCATTATAACCTCGTCGTTCCGAATCATAATCAAACCCACCAATGGACTGTTTAACTATCGGTTTATATGATCCCACTGCCTCCTCCACTAATTGCTGAAATTGCTGATATTTTTTTTGAAAATATTCTTTAATATCGGGGCTATCTTCACAAAATCCAAAACTTATTAAAGGCGAGTCGTGTTTCAAGCAAACATCTTCTGACACTATACAGCCATATTTATTTTCTTTTTTCATATTTTTTTTAATTAGTGCTGGCGGCAAGACTTGCACTTGCAACAGTTCGCTATAGACGACTGTACAGCCTTTAGCAGCTGCCTTACCGTTAATCAAAGAATTTCTTTCTTTGCGGTCTTTTTCGAGCCACGCCAGCGTATTACTGATTGGTATTTGGGGAAATAGCGGTTTTCCCGAGCCGAGAGCTTTGGAAATTCCGCCTCGGATAGTTCTCTCGGAAGTCCTCTTTTGTGAATTTATACTTCCCCCAAATACCAATCAGCGTATTTTTGTTATGGGGGCTAGTCTTTATAATTTATCTCAATTACATATTTCCCACTCCATTCTTGGTTTCCCCTGCGGAACCATTTGACTGCGGCCAATTCTCCACTCTCAAAGAATATTTTAATCGGATTATCTTCTTCGGAGCGTTTATACCCTATTCCTTCAACTAAAATACTTACAATTTCTTTTTCCATAAATTTATCCCTTTCGGGGGGTTATTGAATCGGATGTATTACCAAATTAAAATTCTTTGCAATCCGTTCCACTGTTTTGTGCATTACGTCCATATCCATATTTGTTTTGTAGCCGTCTTTATCGACAGTAAAAGCACTTTTGTTCGTGCTTCTTTGTAATTCTTTGGCAAAATCCCATAATGCGCTTACTAATTCTTCTTGTTTATTTATATTTTTCATATTTTTCTGGTTAAGAATAGTTGGATATTATCCCCAACCCCCGATACACGATCCCTGGGTAAGGTCGCCTCTTGCGAGGATTGCCGCGGCTGTTCGGGGTCTGAGAACAATAACCAACTATTTTTTTGTTTAGTATTTAACTATCGGATAAGGCGGTTTGTTTCGATCAGAAATATCAACTTGGTCAAATCCTTTGCCCGGAGTAAATGTCATTGATCCATTCACTCTCACTGGGCAATCAAAAAGTTCTCCATTTTTTGCCTTCTCCCAACATCCTTCCGCCTTTCCTTTTCCGTGAGCAAAATCACATTCTTCATTGTCGCAAACACAACCAGCACAATTTCTGTCATAAAATCTGAATAAATTAGTGTAATTTTTAATCTCCTTAATAACTTTTTCGGTAAAAAATATGGTTAATTCGTATTGCCAACCGAAAGTATTTTCAACAACTTGCTTAATTGCTTGCTCAATGTCGTTTTCACAATAAATATATTTTTTTTCTTTCATATGTTTTTTTGTTTAGAGGGGATATATATTTTTAATCCATCTTTTAGATTGAGCAATTTTTATATTAGCAAGGCGAGCAACTTTTAATTTTTTTGTTTTTGGCATTGCCTCGCTTCTTTCTTCTTTATTCATTGCTTGCCACTTTTCTCGTGCTTTTTTTAGATTTTCGGAACGAGCAAGAGTTTGTTTTTCTGAATTAGGTTGATGAATTTTCATTTTATTTCTGTTTATATGTTCGGAAATCTTCAATCTGATAAATTTTTAGCCCATTTATTTCTCGCTTGCCTTCTGAAATTGCGTCTTTAACCGCACTATCATTTATCATTAAGAACGAGCGCGGAATTTTCTTTTCGTCAACAATTTCGTACACCCATTTTTTAACGAAAGTGGTTTTTGCAGTACGAGTTTCTATCACTTCTGGAATTGAATTTGTGATTGAAATCATTTCGTTTCCAGTTTCCGCAATCAACCTTGCTTCTTCGGTTGCTCTCTTTTCTTCTTCAACTCTGCGATAATCCAAAATCATCTTTTCAATCTTATCTTTTAAATTTTTAAGAGGCAAAGTTAAAGTTTTATATCTATCATTAACTACTTTCAAACTTTCGTTGATAGGAGATGTTATTTGCTTGCGCTCTTCTTCTAGCTGTGCGAGCTTATCTTTTATTTTAATTCTTGCTTCGTCTGCCCTCGTTAAATCTTCAACACATTTAATTTTGTTTATTTCAGAAGTTTTCTGAATAAATAAATTTACTGCTTTTTCTTCTTTTTTTAATTCTGCTTGTTTAATTTTCATATTTTTTAATTAATAACTAAGGGTGGAGTACCCCCGAATCCGTCGACTCTTTACAATTCATTATTAATATCTGTTTAACCGTCGCCAAGCGAGTATTTTAATAAGTTATACTCCCCCCTTAATTATCAATATGTGGGAAAGGCAAGATTTGCACTTGCATTGACACGCTCTGTCAAACTACTAGATACCTAGTGGTTAAAGTCCGTCAACTTATAGTTTGCAATACCTATTTCTGCCACTTTCCCATAAATACGAAATACCTTATGTTTGCCGTACTGTTTTTAAATCCATAAATTCCGAAGAATTCTCAATTTAAAAACTTACGCACAACTTAGGCTTTTCCGTATTTATATACTTACATATTCATTGTAGCAAATTGAAAATATTTGTCAAGTGTCACTAACCAAGTTTCAAAAGTTCTTTTTTAATTTTTTCAATTTGTTGAATCATATCTATCGGGAAACGGCATTCCCCCGATTGTAAGTCAATTTTAGAGCTGATTAACATTTCGATGAGTTCCAGTTCTTCTTTTTTCATATATTTTATGATAAATTTTGAAGTTTCTTAATTTTCATTTTTAATTCTCTAATTTGTCTTTGCGAACTTTCTTCAATATATTTAATAACTTTTTCGTAATTTTTTATTTGAATCGCAGAATTCTGTTTCTTCATTGTTTTATAAATTTATTTTATGTGTTCCATCTTTGTTTTCTGAATAAGAATATTTATCTACTAATTCTTGTTTATCCCCTACTGACCACATATTTGTTTTGAGTAAATTATACGCCGCCTTAATTTTAATAAACAGGTCTTGTTTGTTTTTAGGGCGGGCTTTTGTGTAATAATGAATTAAAGGGACGGATAATCCGCAAATTAAAACTCTATTTTCTTTATCTTTATTTTTCAGAGTATTAACATACATTTCTGAAAGAGAAACATAATCAATCGCCCCCGTCATTAACAAATTAAATACAATATCTTGAACAGCAAGCGGAGGTAGTTCGTTTAGTTCTTCTTTAATTTCTAAAACTTTTTGTTCGATATTCATAAAGTTTTTAATTGTTTTATTAAAGCGTTAATCATTTCTAAACTTCCTTCTGAAACCATATGAAACGCAATATCTTTTAATTCTATTTTATCTTTTAATTTTTGTATTTGTAATTTTAATTCATTTATTTGCCGTTCTTGTTCAATGATAGTATCAATTCGTGCGCCTTTTTTCCAATCTTCCATCGGAACGCAGTTTTTAACAATCAAATCTACAATTTTTTCGTAATCCTCAATGGGAAGTTTTGTTTGTAATAACTCCCATAATTTTTTTTCTATTTCTACATAATCAAAATTATTTTTCATCATATTATTATATATTCAGTTTATCATATCTATATATAATGTCAATAGCTACTAAACTAAATTTGAAATTAAAAGGCAAGATTTACGATGAGATTTCATATGCTCGCTATGATTTTTTCTTGAATTGTCATATTATTTAATTAAATTTAACTGCCCCTGCAATTTCAAAATCAATGCTGTTATTTCTTTTATTTTAATTAAAATTTGTTCTCTTGTTAATTTTACTGGCGTTGCTATTTTTAATACGCAAATTTTCGTGGATATATCTAAATTGTATTCTGACGGGCAAGTATGGCAACCATCGCTATCTCCGTAAGAATTGCCACCATAAATAGATTGACAACTTTGGTTGTATGTAATACACGAAGAAGAAGTTATTTTTTCATTAAAAACATATCCATTATTGCAAGAACATTTTGTTCCATTTAGTGTGGAATTTGCGGGGCATATATATTTATGATAAATAAGATTCAATAAATTTGTAGTTTCCTGTTTTTTAATTTCAGAAGTTTCCTCTGTTTTTTTAATTTCTTCTTGTAATGATTTTGCGTATTGTAAAACAGCATTTTGTTTCCCAATATTTTCGCATTTTGTTTTTGTTATGTTTATTTCTGATATAAGAGTAAGATTATATAATTGTAATGAGTTTGCTTTTGATTTTAATTCTGATATTATAGCATTTCTGCCAGTGTTTCTTTCTCTCTGATAAGAAGCAGACTGCCCTATCAATAATCCAGTTGGAATTGTTTGGTCGGAAATTCCATTAAAGCCAACAGATGTTTGAGTATCATATTTTTTTAATTCTTCTGTTGTTTTTATTATTGATAAATTGATTTCATTTAGTTTTTGTTTTGTTTTTATTATTTCTTCAGTGTTTATCAATTCTTGCCATTTTTCAATACCGCAACTAAATTTGTAATTTTTGCATTCTTCCATTTCAAAATAATTGGCGGTGCTGTCCGAATATCCGTCATTACAATAAACTTTTCCAATTAAAGCACAATTAACTCCATCATGAGAAGAACACGCGCCAGAGGTTGCAGAAATAGGGGAAGCAATCATTATTCCAATAAAAACAACGGCAAATAAATTTATTTTTTTCATATTTAGTTATTTATCATTTTTTTGAATTTAAAATTTTCTTAATTCTAAAATAACTCGCTCTTCCCAAACTAAAATTAGTTATTCTTTCTTTTTCAGTTTTATATTTTGATTTTAATTCGTCAAACTCGGCATAAGTTGGATTTACTTCCATAGAATTTAAAACCTCTTGCTTCCAATTTAAATTGGAGTTTTTTAATTCTAACGCCCTCGCATACACACGCAAATTTAACTTCTTAGAAATTTTTGCGTATGTTTCTATGAATTTTATAATTTCTTTATCTTTGGCAAATGTTTTTAGAAAAGATAAAATTTCTATATCTGACGGATTAAAATTGATCACGTTCGCTCTCGTGATGAGGGCGGTTAGGTTATCATCACAAACAGTAAGTTTGTTTGTAAGTAGAATAGTTTTGCAACTGGTTTGAAATTCTTTATCGCTTTCAGAAAGTAATCGTGTTGTAGAGGTATATTTTACGGTCTTTTTATCCTTAGTGTCGCATACCGCTTTTAATATTGCAACATTAGTATCATTGTGTAAAATTCCATCTACATCATCAATGACTAATATAAATGAGGTATCCAATTCGTTTTCGTATTTCAAAGACTTGTAGAGGCTCAAAGGGGTGCAATGCCCATTAAGAACCAAGGGAGAATTTTTGGCTAATATTTCTTCAACTAAAAAAGTTTTCCCTAAACCTCCACGAGAAAGAATAGTTAAAAAATTAATTTTAAGTTTGCTAAAAGCCGTAATATATTCTTTTAGTTCTTTATATGATGTTATATTTATCATTTTTTATTATGTTAGATATGAGATAAAACGGATTACGGTGAAATTTCATATGTTCGCTTATATTAGAAAATAAATAAAGATTTTCTGGACGATTATCATTTTTAATTCCGTTGATATGGTGCGGAGTTTCTTCTGGGGTTAAATATCTTCCCAAACATTTTTCCGCCACTAATCTATGTTCTCTAACATATCCTTGATTATTACAAAACAAATGAAATGGAGAATAAATAAAAACATACCCCTCACGAATATAACTTCCACCTTTCCAATTGTAATTTTTTTCTCCTTTTAATCCAAAAAGATGGGAAGGTTTTCCATAATTGGGGTGCAACGCTCCTTTTTTTCCGTACATGGGATTTTTTTCTCCTATTTTTGATTCTCTTGTTTTTTGTCTATGTTCAATCGTCTGTTTATATCCTTTTTTAGGCATTTTATTTAGATGCCCAGAGGAAGGATATTATATTTTTATAGAACCAAAAATATAGTACCTATCCCCCAGAACATCATTGCAAAAAATTGAAAAGTTTCATCTAAGGATTTATTTTGGATGAGCTTTTCATAATGCCCCTCGTTTTCACAAGAGGCAACATCAAAAGCTCAATATGTGTCTTTATAAAATTGCCATTCCCCTATTTTAAAATCCCAACGATAACACAACCCATCATTTCCTAATCCATAAATATAATCATCGCAACTGGTATCCGAAATTGCACTTATTTGAATTATTTTTACATTTTCTAATTTTGTTTTCATATTTTTAATATTTAACCGAATAAGTTTTTGTTCCCTTCTATAATTTCGCCTTCAATAATAATAGTATCGTCATAACAAGCGGATTCTTTGTATTTTTTGGCTTCCTCTAAAGAATTAAAAATCTTAACATAATTTTTACTACAATAAACACTTTCTTCTCCATTAAATTCCCAATCGCCCATATTTGCAATTAAAATAAAATGTTTCATATTTTGCATTTACAACTTTTAATAGTTTGTCTTTTTTCTTTTAACCTTTTTATTTGTTCTGAAATTGATTGCCATTCTACTGGCTTAAATATAGTATCTGCGGGGCGAGGCGGTAGTTCTTTTGGATGATAACCACGCCTTAACATTTCATCTCTAATCAATTTCATCCTATCCCACAATTTATCGGGGCATTGTTTCCATTCTATTGTAGCAGGGTGCATACTATATCCTTTTTTATTTTCAGTAATAATATCAAGCATGCCAAGTGATTCTCTCCATGCGGCGCACAAATGTTTCTGGCAAAGAATAGATATTAAAGATTGATGCCATACACGCATTATTTTTTAGATTTTAAAATTAAAATTCCGCTTCCTGCTTGTGCTTCCACTACTTGCACTTTATCTTTTAAAGTTTCTTCTACAATGTTTTCTAATCCGTGGGCAATTAAAAATGTGTATGTTTTTTCAATGTAATAATTTTCTTTTTTCATAATTTTATTTTATATAATTAAATTTATGACCGCA
>Ga0172381_10002177_pt1 | contig 22050 bp, 18 predicted proteins | sample Leawel6488metaG_FD_119754 | JGI IMG/M metagenome (GOLD analysis project Ga0172381, IMG submission 119754) | Leachate microbial communities from a municipal landfill in Southern Ontario, Canada - Leachate well 64-88 metaG | ecosystem: Engineered > Solid waste > Landfill > Unclassified | place...
CGTGAGCGGCGGCGGCCAAAATGGCTTCCTCTTTTGCCCTAATATAATCTTGCTCATACAAAGCCGCCACCTGATCGTTGGTTAAAATCTGATTGGCATTAAAAGGCTCATCGCCAGTAATAAGGTGACCCACTCCAATCGTGCGATTTCCTAATGAATCAAAATATGGAGAGTTTCGCCAACCCTCATTAGCAATAATATAAGACGAAGTTGTGTTATCACTTTCACCACAAGGCTCTATTGATTCATAAACCGCTGGTGTAATATCCTCATTATCAGCCCTACTAAGACTGCCAAAGTCGTCATTATTCAAACCACCAACATCAGCGCCCGATCCAGCCGTCATCCCCGCACCCGAAGTTCCTACCATAGAAATTAAAGGATAGGTGCCTAAATTGATGACAAAAGGTGGAAAAGGAACAAGTTGCAAACAAGGCGCCATCCCCAAGGTATTACCAAGCATCCAATTGCCAGGTGTTAATTGAAAATATGAATAAAGCCTACTAACCCCTGGCTGATACATAACTATTGGCGAGCCAGCTACTGACGTGTGGGTAATCATGATATTGCCACTAACCAAGCAAGGCAACACTTTAACAATCAAACCACCAAAGGGAATTTGCCCCACTTGCGCTTTAGCAACAGGACAGCCGACCATAAACAAAACAATGGCCATAAGTAAAAAAAAGAGTTGAGTTGAACGTTTTTTCATTAAAACTGATAATTAAATATTAAACTATTACTTTGGCCATTAGTATTTTTAACATAAACCAAGAATGGAATTGAAAATGGCTTAAAATAATTAATTAGACCACGAGATTGCTGATATTCGGTTCCAAAAGCGTTAGCAGTAAAAGTCAATGTTTTTTTGTCTGAGGAAGAAATATTTTTTAAAATACTATAGCCGGTATAAATTGTATTGCCAACACTCGTGAAATTTTCACCCTTAATCGTCACACGGGTACCATAGACACCTCTGGTAGGCGATAGGGAGACAATTTTTGGCTTACCAACAATTTCCAGTTTTTTATTGCCAGATTCTTCTTTTTTTTCTAAACGCTTAAGATAAGGTGATTTTTTGTCGGCTAAACGAGTAGCATTACCACGCACCCCAAAAGGAAGCTTCAAAACAAAGGGCTTTTGAATTTCCAACAGTTGGCCAGAGAATTCGCTTGTAGAAGTTGAGGTTTTGGCAAAATATGTTTCGGCTAGTTTTCTATTTAAAGCCAACCTAGTTTTAGGTCCCACCAAGCCATATTCACCAGAAATACTGTTTAGACGTTGAAAACGAGTTAATGCCCCACGAGTCCTGGCACCAAAAAAATTGGTTTCCAGACCAGGCGAGCCGGCGCCGGACTCAGCGACTTGCGTCTTTTCGTCCTGGTTGAGAACAATCTGTAAATTTTTTATACTTAAATCTTCTTCGCCTTCGGCAACATTTTTTTCAAAAACAAAACCCATGGAAACAAACGGCCAGTAAAACAGTAAGGTTATGATAAAAAGCAAAAAACTTTGATAACTCAACCTAAAAAAAAATCTTAATTTATTTAATTCGAAAAATTTAAACATTTCTATTCTATCATAATTCAATCCGTCTTTTTTATCCACTTTTTTTGATGAAAAAACATTTACCAAACAGCTCAACAAACGGTATAATAGAATTATAATTTTGAATCGATTACCAAGTCGCAAAATAATATTTTTAATAGTTATACTCCTGATTATAACTTTGGGGGTTTTGTGGTATGTTGGTTTTAAAAATCGTGCTCAACGCGAAAAATATGAAGCAGAAATTTTGGCCGAGATTATAGAAAAAAATCGCAATTTGCGAAATATTGTAGAAGATAATCTAGAAAAAAAGGGGGCTTTACAAAATTTTAATGTCACTAGTTTATTTGAAGAAGAAATTGAATTAGACGTGTTGGCGACAGTTACAGAAGATGATTTGCAAACATATGTCCAAAATTTAATTGATATTCTTAAGCCTCTTTCTGGTAATCGCAAACACGAGGTTCGAATAATGTTAGAAGCAATGGATAATAATGACCCAATTTTGATCAAAGATATAGTTTCTGCCCGTCTAACTTTTGATTCAATCATTAACAGATTAATAAAATTACCAGCACCCGCCGAAACAGCGGTCTTCCAAAAAGATTTGGTTGTTTCTTTACAAAAACTTTCCTTTTTAGCTGGACAAATGGAAAAAGCCCTAGATGAACCCGTATTAGCCCTACAAAGCGGACAAACTTATCTTAATGAAACGGGAACAATAATTAATTTGACAACCAAATTAAACGATTTCTTACAAAAAACAGGTGTTATTGGTCCAGAATATAAGATTGTTATCACTTTTAAAAAAGATAAAAATGAAATTTAAAAAAGCGAAAAATTTTTTATTTATTATCTCAGTCTTATTAATTTTTGGTTTTGTTAACCAAGTTTTTGCTCTTATAATAGATGAGGGACTATGGAATGACCCGACTTCTGTTATTTTTGACGATTCTAGAACTTCTCCAACAGGATCATTAGACTTAGAATATTTTTTAAATAACGATTTAAACAGCCTGGGAAATATTGGTGGAAATCCGGGAACAGCGCAAAACGCGATTACTCAATTAAGCCAATCAAATATCCAAACAGCCCAACAAGAAGCGCAAAGATTATTACAATTACAACAAGCTGATTTTGAAGCTTGTCAAGCTCAAGTTGGTGGATTTGGTGGAATATCTAATTTAGGGAGTGGGCTTACTCCACCCAGTGGAAGTAGTCCAGTTGGCAGTAGTGGCACTTTGGGTGATAACGAACAAGCAACCAGAGAAACTTTGGCTTCTCAAGGCATTAATGTCAACAAGGAGCCATGTAACGGCCGAGATTACAGAACAGTTCCAGGAGGCTGCACTGATGTTGCGGGATTGCCACAACTTTCTATAGACAGGTTGGGAGAAATGAATCAAGAGATGGGAGGAGGAGGTATTTTATTAACAGGCGGCACTGAAACTGGACACCGCACTCATGGACCTGGACAAAACGTAGTAGATATTTCTCCAACTACCCAAAGTCGACAATATGTAAATAATCATATGGTTGATTCTTATACTTCTAATCTTGGGACTTATTATGTCTTGGATACTGGCGATATCTTTTTAGATGAAGGTAACCATTGGCATATTCAATTTAAGGAAAAAAAATCCTCTGTGTCAGGAGGAAATGTAGCCTTGTCAACAAATCAAGACAATCAAAATAGTTTACAGTTGGTAAAAAATAAAGTTCAATCATTCTTTTCTTGGCTTGGCAAAAAAATCAAAAAAATCAGTCTGATTAATATCGTTAATGCTGATTCTAGCGTCAACCTAGGTGGTAATTTAATTGACCCTTCAAACATTTCCACCGAAAATTTACAGGAAATAATTTCTAGTATGAGCGCTACTCAAATTAATCAAGATTTTTCACAAATGAACACTTCAGCTTTATCTGATTTATTAGAGCAAATGTCTTTCAATTCTCTAAATACGGTTTTTGACAATTTAAGTAGTTCAAATATAAATAATATTGTTCCTCGTTTAGATAATAACACCCTTAATAATATCGCCGATCTTTTGGTGGAACCTTCAATTAATAATATTTTCTCCAATATGTCCGTTACCGGCTTCGATTCATTCTTGGGTAATTTAGAAGACGAAACTGTAAACACCTTAATCGGACAATTAGACCAAGCTGGAATAGATAATTTATTAAGACGTGGAAATGACAGCATCTTAGAACAAGTCTTCAATAATCTAGGCAGTGGTAGTGTAAATAATATAATCGCTAGTGGTTCAGGAGATTTAATACAAGGAGTAATGAATAGTTTGGGTAAGGATAGTTTAGAAAACATATTTGAGAGTGTCGGTATTTCTACCGCAGGCAAATTAATTGAAAGTCTTGGTCCCAATTTTTTAAATGATGTGATCCCTAGCATGAGCGGACTTGGACTAGATTCCGTATTTGGCAATCTTGGAGCTGGTAACTTTGAAAATATTTTAAGCAGTATCTCCAACGAAAACTGGGGCATAGTATTTTCCGAACTTGGCGGTGCTGCTGCGGGAGACCTGATTAATTCATTGGGAACTAATATGATGGATAATATTTTACCAATATTAGGCGATGGTGCTATCAATAATATTTTTGGTAATATTGGCGGTGATGCTTTGTCTAATCTAGTAAATGGTATTTCTACAGGCAATTTAAATAATATTTTTGAAGGGTTGGGATCTAATGCCATCAATCACACCTTGTCAACACTTGGCGATGGTTTTGGCGGCATCTTGCCTAATTTAACCGATAACGCTTTGGGTAATTTCCTTTTAGGCGGTGACAACTCTATTCTACAAGCCGCCTTATCCGGTGCACCAGGCGATATTGTCAGCGCCGCCTTGGATAAAATACCAGGTGGAATTTTAGATCAAGTTTCTAATATTCCCATTGTTGGACAATTCTTGGGCGGAGGAGGAGGAATTCTTGGGTCAGTAACCGGTCTAGTTGGTGGTGGTTTATATGTTCCAGTTGTAGAACAACAAGGACAATTAATGACTGCGACACAAAATACCGACAAACAAACCGCAAGTATTGACAAAACCACTCAAGAAATCCGAGATTTGAGTATCCAAATTTGTACCCATCTACGTGCTATCAGACGCATCCAGACCAGTATTGAATCAATGAAAATTGCAGACGAGGCTAATGCCAATCGCACCAGACTGGAAGCCTTGGCAAAATATGCTAATGATATCGCTGGTAAAGACAACCCAGACAGCTTAATTAAAACTGGTTACACTAAAATTGTTGACGGACAATATGTCAACACTCAAGCTTTTCCTAAAAATTTAGGGGAACACTTGAATGAAATTGATGAGGAAGCGAAACAAGTTGTTTTGGCAGATATCAATAATTCAAAAAATCTTTATAAAGAAGGATTGGCTGAATTAATAAATGATGAAAGTTTAAGCCAAATTGATTCAACAATCAGTAAAGAAGACATTAAAAAATTTAAAGAGGCTGGAAACAAAAATGCCATTCAAACCGCCTATTCTCCTAGTTTTAGCAAACGTTTGTTGGCTTATTTGCCAAACTTTATCAGTAAACCCTTAAGTCGGCTAGCTTTTTGGAAAACCGCTTCAGCTGAAAATCAGTCAGTAAATACTGATTCCTCGTCAGCTACTGATTTTTGGAATATGTGGTTTAAAATAACCGATCCGGAAAATAATCCTTATGGCTCAAGCATGCTAGCCATAGAAGCTAAAAACCGAGCACAAAATATCGCTGAAGCTAATGCCCGAGATGAATACTTAGCCGGACAAGGAATCTTGCCCTCTGGACGTAAATGTGTTGATGAAATTAAAGACCAAGACGGAAATTTGGTAGCTTGCCGAAAATGGGAGACCGTTGCCGGAGAAGGCGCGCCGGGGATAATTGTCAAAGACACTTTGTCTAGTGCTTTATTAGCTAAATATAACACCTATCTTGTACCTGGGGGACCTGAGTCGCAACCAACAGATAGTGCTCCTGACGCCCACGAATCAGCAACTGGCAACTATGAAACCCCAACCATTGCTGCTGCTGGTTCTGGGCAAAATACCAAACCAGGCCCTGGTGCTGATGGACAAAAAATCCCTGTTATTGACCCCAGCAAAACTCAACAAACTGTCCAACAAACCCAGCAAAACAATACTGGCACTCTTTCAACGGGTGGTTTTGGAGAGACTGGAACTGGAGGGACAACTGGAACTGGTGAAAATAGTTTAAACTGGAGTAATTTACTTTCTCAATTATCTAGTCTTTGGAACAATAGTGAGTCTGACGAAAATAATAGTGAGTTAATGCTAAATATTTTAAACATTCTACTAACCCAAGCTCAAAACTCATTTCAGGGACAACCGCCATTAGTCCAAACAAAAGCTTTATCGCCAAGCATAGCAGAAATCAGTTCCGGTCAAAAACCTAATCAAATTAAATTAGTTTGGTTTACACCGAATTCCACTTGCGAAGTTGATAATAATTGGTTGGGTAGAGGAAAAAATGGAGAAATAATAATAGCAATGAAAAAAATGGAATATCTTGGGAAATTGGGGGAAAAGATAATTTCTTTACCTATTCCAATGAAAGGTTCTGTTACAATTAATGAAGGCGATGGAGAACCAAAGGAAATTACCCCTACCACAACAATTACAACAGATTATCTTACTGAAAAATTAACCTTTGATTTTTCAAATATATCTGTTACTGGTCAAATTAAAATAAACATAGACGGTAATGTGATTAATTTTTCTGCTACGTCGTTAGATGATATTGTGATAAAATTAAATAATGAATTGACCGAACGAGGAATAACTTGGTTAGATGTCAGCCTTAATGAAAGCAATTCTACTTTAACAATTAGACGCTCTGAGCTTATCTACAAGGTATTGTGTTTCAATGATAATTCTGAGGTTATAAAAATAATTGATATAGAAAGATAAATGAAGTCTATATTGAAGATAAACAAGATTCTACTTTTTATTCTTTTAGGAATTGTCGTTTTTTATAGTCTTCCTTCTAAGATTTCAGCCCAAGGTCCAATACCAGATACTAGGACTGAACAGGAAAAACTCACTGCTCAATTAGGTACGCTTGTAAACAATATGGAAAAGTTGCCTTCAGGAATAGATAGTGACGACAGTTTTTGGACTCGGGTAACTGGTGGTATTGGCAACACAACAAACAATGAACTTGATGAGAAGTTTTATTATTACGACAGAAAACTAAATGAAATTAAAGAGGAAATAGAACAAGTCCCATGGACCCCTGAACAAAGATCAACCATTGATCTCCTTCTAGAAAGAGGGGATAGGACCACAAAAGACTATCTGCTGGCACGCCAAGAAGCAATAGACAACGGTATTAGTTTTCAAAAACCTGGAATCGGAACAACAGAAGAAAACAGATATGCTATGAATAGATTTCAGGAATTAATCAGAACCAATCCGGAAGAGAGAGATATTGCAATACCAGAGTATTGGGAAGGAACAGACGAAGAATATTTTGAACATATTGCAGGAAGACAAGAAATTGCAAATGAAGCCAATGAAGAAATTATTAAGGAAATTGAAGAAAATAAAAACCAATGTCTTTACTGGTTTGGAATTAATCCGATGGCTTGTGTTCTATCTATTGCCGCTGGTATTTCTACTCTCATCTTAAAAATATTTGGCACTATTTTGTGGATTTCTAGTTCTATCTTTGACCTTTCTATTTATATTTCCATTGTAAGCTTTAAAAGCCTTATAGCATCTACAGGAATTGATGCTGCGTGGAAAGTGATGCGTGATTTAGCCAATCTATCTTTCATTTTTATTCTGCTCTATATTGCCATAAGTGTTATTTTTGATATCTCTATTGGTGGTAATAGTAAAAAATTAATTGTAGAGGTTATTATAATTGCTTTACTAGTAAATTTTAGTGGTTTTCTAGTAAGAGTAGTAATTGATGCTAGTAATGTTATAGCTTATGAGTTTTATTCTCGAATGAGTTACGACCCCCAAGCCAACGAAGCTTGGATTCTAGACCGAGTGAACGCAAATATTGGAACAGCTTTAGTAAGCAAGCTGGATCTAAGCGCCCACGTTGTGCCAATTGATGAAATTGATGATTATGAAGGAGACGAGGTCACAACAACAAGACTTGGATTTTTTCAAATTGTCATAGGCTCTTTGGGTAGCATTATTATTATCTTAATGGCCTCTTTTGTCTTACTTGCCGGGTCTATTATGTTTCTTATTCGAACTGTTACACTTTTATTTGTTTATGTTTTCTCACCAATCGGTCTCACACTTAGACTCATTCCAATGTTTAAAGATTCTTACACAAAATGGCAAGACGCTTTACTAAAACAATCTTTCTTTGCTCCCGCCTTTCTTATTCCGCTTTTTGCTGTTTTTAAAATTCTAGGAGATAAGGGCTTATCCACCTTAGCCCAAGACGCTGGAATTGGAACCGGTTTAATGAAGATTACAATGATACAACTGATTGTGATGGCAATGATTGCTTCTTGTATTTTTATTGCTCAAAAATTCGGCGCTAAGGGGCTTGACTTTTCTAAGAAATGGGCCGGCAAGTCTCAGGCCTCTATGGTAAGATATGGTTCAGCAGGATTAAATCTCGGAGGCAAAGCGATCAGAAAAGGCTCTGTCAAGATTGATCAGTGGGCAGGAACAAAATTAAGCGAAAGACCTAATGTTTTAACCAAGGCTTTAAAAACAAGCACCCGAAGAATAGAGCGAGCAACTGCCGTTCCTGGAGGAGTAACAAAAACCTATGAAACCGGAAAAGAAAAAATAAAAGAAGGCAAAAAGTGGGTAGCTGATACCCTTGATTTCAAAGGTCAACCATCTGTCCCAAGGCCTCTTATGAGTATTAATGATTATGTTTCATCAACAATATCAAAAGCTGGCCTAGTTTCTGGTTTTAATATCTTGGGCACCGACAAAGACGCTCGGAAAAAATTAAAGGAAGACAAAAAAACAAAAACAAAAGAAGAAAAAGAGGAAAAAGAGGAAAACAGAAAAGAAGAACTCAAGAGTATAGCCGAAGACCTGAAAAAAGCTCCCACAAAAGCAGATGTTGCTACGATAATTAGAGATAAAAAAATTCTTCCCAATGAAATCGCCAAACTTCCCGATGATGTTCTGGAAAGAGTTGAGGTTAGTGTTAACTTAGGGCCAAGCAGCTTGAACGCCATAATAAATGAGGATAAGCTTGATACATTGCTGGCAACAATTAAGACAAATATAATAGGTGACTCAACTTCTCCTGGTTATGAATACATGAGAGCTGGGAGAGGGTCAACCGATTGGTAATAAATTGATTTAATATCTATGAATTTAAACAAGGAACAAATCAAACAAGCAAAAAGTAATTTACCAGAAAATGTAGTGGAAATTCTTGATTCCGAAGAAACCGCCTCCCTTCTAATTAAAATTGGAAAAAAACACCATTTAAATATTGATCAGATTGGGAAAATGGCCATTGTAGTTCGTTTATTTATTGTGGGTATTATTAAACCAAATGATTTTAATAATACCCTAACTAAAGAGACTGGGCTTTCTACTGATGTGATCAATCTCGTTACTTATGAATTAAATCAGGAAATTTTGAATAAAATAAGAACTGCAATGAAAGAAGCGACTGTCCAACCTAAAAACACATCTGCCAAGCCTGAATCTCTTGAGACAAGTCAACCAGAAAAAAAAGAGGAGATTTCGACTGCAGATACTTTTTCTCAAAAAACAACTTCTAATTATGGATTACCACGAGAAAAAGTAGAAGTGACTGACAAATCAACCGCCACCACCCCAGAAAAAACAACAGAAACGCCTCCGAGGCATGATCCCTATCGTGAGCCAATAACTTAAATTTTTATTAACAACTCGCTGAATAAAGCGAGTTGTTTTATTTAAAGTTGAACTAAGTTATAATTATAAGGGAAATCTATGCAACAATTTCAAATACCACAATTTATTGAGATGGAGGATAAAATTTTTGGACCACTTACCTTTAAACAATTTTTGTACTTAGTTGGTGGAGGAGGAATTTGTTTTATTCTTTATGTCTGGCTACCCCTACCTTTTATCCTAAAAATAATTCCTATTGCTGGAGTAGCCGCCTTAGCCCTAGCTCTAGCATTTATAAAATATAACGGCCAACCATTTATTGTAGTTTTAGAAGCTTTTGTCAAATATTCCTTGGGCAGCAAACTTTATATTTGGAAAAAAGACGAAAAAAATACTTCAAAAATCCCCAAAAACACTCCGAATATTGTTAACTCTGACCAAGCTGCAAACCTAAAATTACCACGTTTATCGGAAAGTAAACTGAATGAACTTGCTTGGAGTTTGGATGTTAAAAGGTTGAATAATGATGAACAATAAATAAAATGCCCGAAAGAAGAAAAACAACTCAAGATTTTGTGCCTATTAAAGAGATTCGCAACGGCGTTCTGATTCTTAAAGATAATTCCATGCGTTCTGTTTTAATGGTTTCATCTTTAAATTTTGGTCTAAAATCAGAAGACGAAAAAAAAGCAATCCTTTTTGGTTATCAAAACTTTCTAAATTCGCTTGATTTTCTCGTTCAAATATATATTCAATCAAGACGTTTGGACATTCAACCTTATATTTCCATTCTTGAGCAACGGATGATCGAACAAACAAACGAGTTGCTGAAAATCCAAATTAAGGAATATATGGAATTTATAAGAGTTTTTACCGAAAGAAATAATGTTATGACTAAAAGTTTTTTTATTGTAATACCTTATACTCCGCCGATTATTAAAAAGGGTGGGGAAGGAATTATTTCAAAAATAACTAGCATGGTTAACAAAAAACCCCAAAAAACTACCTTAAACAACGATTTTGATGAAAACGTAGAACAATTAAATCAACGAATCAATGTTGTTAAGGGAGGACTGTCACGAGTTGGTTTGCGCGCAGATATTTTAGGAACCGAAGAAATGATTGAACTTTATTTTAAAATGTATAACCCGGGAGAAAATCAAACTCCTAATTTAACTACTTAAATGTTATCTCTACCTTTTAAAAAAGAAAAAAAGAAAGAAATTATCACGCCTATTATGCCGCAAGATATTTATGAAATGGGTGTTTTAGAGTTAAAAGATATTATCGCCCCATCAGCTTTGCGCATCACCCCTAAAAGTATCAGCCTGGGAGGAAAGGTTATTCGCACTTTATATGTTATTTCTTATCCTCGTTTTTTACCGGAAGAATGGTTTTCACCAGTTATTAATTTAGACACCATCTTTGATGTTTCTATTTTTATTCATCCCCTTGATACTACCTCCACTCTGCGTGCTTTGCAAAAGAAAATTGCCGAAGTAGAAAGCCAAATCCAAGAAAGAGCAATGAAGGGAATGGTTCGCGACCCCCAACTTGACACCGCGCAAGCCGATATCGAAAATCTTCGCGACCAACTTCAGCAAGCAACTGAGAAAATTTTTGCTGTTGGTCTCTATATAACTATTTATGGCGACGAGGAAGACGAGTTGGATAAGATAGAAAATGAGATTAGATCAATTTTGGATTCAAAATTGATCTATCTTAAAACTGCCACCTATTTGCAAGAAAGCGGTTTTAAGAGTGTTATCCCTTTTGCTACCGACCAATTAAATGTAAATTATAAAATGAATTCAACCCCGCTTTCCAGCCTCTTTCCTTTTATTTCTTTTGATTTAACTTCTAATAAAGGAATTCTTTTTGGACGAAATTTACACAACTCATCTTTGGTTATATTTGATCGTTTTTCTTTGGAAAACTATAATTCCGTCATTTTTGCCAAATCTGGTTCTGGAAAATCTTATTCTACTAAATTAGAAATCTTGCGCAGCTTAATGTTTGATACTGAAATCATTGTCCTTGACCCCGAACGCGAATATGAATTTTTGGCTGAAGCAGTTGGGGGACGCTATTTTAACATCTCCCTTACCTCCGAACACCATATTAATCCTTTTGACCTACCTTTCCCCAGAGAAGATGAGTCCCCAGCTGATATCTTACGCTCAAATATTATCAACTTAGTTGGTCTTTTTCGTTTAATGCTTGGAGGCTTAAGCCCCGAAGAAGATTCTATTCTAGATAATGCCATCTCTGAAACTTACGCCCTTAAAGATATCACCCCCGATTCAGATTTTACTAAAGTTTCCGCCCCCTTGCTTTCTGACCTAGAACTGGTTTTGGCAGGAATGGAAGGAGGGGAATCTCTAGCCCAACGTCTTTTAAAATATACTCAAGGCACTTGGGCTGGTTTTTTGAACAGACCTACAAATGTTGATATCAATAAAAAATTCGTGGTTTTCTCCATCCGAGATATGGAAGATGAGCTCAAGCCAGTCGCAATGTATATTGTAATGCAACATATTTGGAGTTCTATTCGTCGCAATTTACGAAAAAGACTTTTGGTTGTGGATGAGGCTTGGTGGATGATGAAATCAGAAGATACAGCTTCTTTTTTATATTCTTTAGCAAAAAGAGGACGTAAATATTATCTAGGAGTAGCCACAATTACTCAAGATGTGGAAGATTTTATGAAATCACAATATGGCGCGCCAATTATTCAAAACTCTTCAATTCAAATCTTATTAAAACAATCGCCAGCCTCAATAGAAGCTGTGCAAAAAACCTTTAATTTAACCGAGGAAGAAAAGTATTTTCTTTTAGAGGCTTCTATTGGTCGTGGAATTTTTATTGCTGGTCTTAAAAGAGTAGCCATTGAGGTTATCGCTTCTTATACCGAAGATCAAATAATCACTTCCGATCCGTCACAAATTTTAGCAATTAAAAAGGCCAAAGCAGAGTTGGCGGCTACCCAACAACAAAAATTATCTTAAAATGAAGTTAAAATTGAGAATAAATCCGATAATCGGGATCTTCATGGTAATAGTTGCCCTAATTTATGATGGCCTGCAAGCCCTCATTGATCTTATCTCTGTGGGAACGATTGGTTGGTTAGTAAATCCTTTCATAAATTTTTGGTCTTTTTTAACTTTTTGGTTTTGGTTTAAATTAAAAGGTCTAAGTTTTGCAAAGCCCAACAAAGCTTTGACTATGGGAGGGTCATTTCTTTTGGAGTTTTTTCCCGTTATTAACAGCTTACCCGCTTGGACTTCTAGTGTTATAATATTATTGGCAATTACTTATGCTGAAGATGTTGCTGGTTCCATTTCACCCTTGGCTGCCCAAGCCTTAGCCACCGCCTTAGGAGATTTTAAAAACAGCGGAACTGGAAAGTTTAATAAAATTGCCGCAATTAAATAAAACTTGTATGAAAAAAATTTTTATCTTTTTCATTTTACTACAGATATCTTTTCCAACTTTAGTTTTTGCTGTCCGAGAAATTGAATCATCGGGTAATTTTATTGCCGAAGTTCGCCCCGAAAATCCCTCTCCAGGCGAACGAGTTATTATAACTTTAAAAAGTTTTGGTTTTAATCTTCAGGGTAATTTTATTAATTGGTATTTAGATAATAAACTACAAGATTCTTATACTAATAAAAAGCAGTTTTCTTTTTTTGTTGGAAAAGCTGGTACAAGTAATCAAGTGAAAATAATCATCAAAAATAACCAGTATCAGATGTCAAAAACTTTAATTTTTGAACCAGCTGAAGTTAATTTAGTTTGGCAAGCCGGCACGGAAGTCCCTAATTTTTACCGCGGCAAAGCCTTACCAACCCCAGAAAGCTTGATCAAAATTTGGGCTATTCCAAATATCATTAATTCTTCAGGCAAAAAAACTTTATCAGAAAATCTTTCTTACCGTTGGTATATTAATGGAAATTTAGTTTCTAATTCTTCTGGTATCGGACGAAACACCTTTTTGACTTCTGCCAACAAAGATTTCACAGAAAAAATAATAAATGTTTTAGTCAGTGATTCTTCTAATAATTTAGTAGCCGAAAATAGTTTATCAATAAAACCCCAAGCACCAAAAATTATTTTCTATGAATCAAAGCCGCTCGAGGGAATAGACTATAATAATGCCTTGAGTAACAACCTAACTTTGATCAACCAAGAAATAACAATCAAAGCTCAACCTTATTTCTTTGGTTTAAACCAAATTGGACAACCTTCATTTAGTTGGTTATTAAATAATCAAAAATTTACCCCACCAAATGATAATTCTTTAGTCACTTTTCGTTATAAACCAGAGACGGAGGGTTTAAGCAAAATAAATCTAGTTGTTGCAAATAGTAATTCTACACAAAAAGCAATCAGCTCTTTATTAATAAATTTCAATAAGCAGGTAATTGACTTTAATAATGATTCAAATTAAATTAAAAAATTTTTTTTACAGTTTGATTTATTTATATTTTCTTAGTTACTTAACTTTGGCTCTTAAAGCTTCCGCACAGCAAGAAAATAAAACTGGATATATTCTTCTAGAACCCAGCGCTTTAACAGGGATCGGAGAAATAGCAAAAGAACCTATAAAACTAACAACTTATCTTAAGGGAGCTTACCAAACATTCTTTGTAATAGTTTTTTCAGCGGCCGTTATTATGATTGTTTGGGCTGGTTTCGAATATATGATGACTGATGTGATCTCAAGCAAATCAAAAGCAAAGAAAAGACTAAAAGATGCTTTTTGGGGATTAGCAATCGCTGGCTTTTCTTATTTAATTCTTTATATAATTAATCCAGATTTAGTCCAATTTAATCTAAACCTTTAAAAATGACAAAAAAAACTCTTTTAATTATTTTAATAATTATTATCTTTATCACTTTGGATGTTATTTTTTATGTCTTTTTCTTTCAAAACCGAGACTCTTTAAAAACTCAAACACAATCACCTGGTCCAGTTTTTCCTATCTCTGACAACCGTTCATTAGAAAAAGAAGATGTGGAATCAGATATTCCAGACAATCAGGGTGAGAATTCTGATAATTCTATTAAATTAATAGGGGAAACTACGGAAAACAATCTCTCATTCTTATCTATTGATAATCTATCCGCACTGAGTTTAAGTGCTTTTAAAATAGGAACCACTACTAAAATTTTTATTTTTGACAAACCTAGTGGCAATATTTTTGAATATACCCCATCAGAAGGTTTAAATCGTCTCACAAATACAACTTTTCCTAGAGTTGAGGAAGTTGTTTGGGGTTTGGATAAAAACGGCCTACGCTTAATTTTACGCCGTTCAAATAGTGGTTTATTCAACAACACCTCAGGCTTAATCAAATTAACCAAAACTGGTGAAATAAAGGAGCTGGAAACAAATATTTTGAGTGATAATCTTTTATCTTTTACTGTTTCCCCTCAAAAAGACAAGGTTTTTGTTATAAATGGAAGACAGGGGGGAATAGATGGTTATATTGCTGATTTTAATTTAAACAACCAAAAGAAAATTTTCTCCTCTCCCCTTAGTGAATGGTCAATTTGTTGGCCCAATCCAAATTATATTACTTTTCAAACCAAACCATCTTTTGATGTTCCAGGCCATCTTTTCTTTTTAAATATCAATAATGGCTCTTTTGAACCCATTCTAAGAAATATTGAGGGTTTGCTCGCCTTAGTTGGGCCGAATGCTAATAAAATAATCTACTCTCGTAACACCTTAGATAATATTTCAACCTATCTTTACGATTACAAACTAGACAAATCTTTCCGCTTAAGCTTATCAACTTTCCCTGAAAAATGTGTTTGGAATGAGGTTGGGGATATGATTTTTTGTGCTGTGCCTAAGAATATCACAAAAGCCAACTACCCTGATGATTGGTACCAAGGTAAAGTTCGGTTTGATGACAATCTTTGGGTAATAAACGCTTCTAATGGTAATGTTAATTTGATTACCGACAATCAGATGCTGGGTGATTTGATAAATCTAAAATACAATAAAGACCAAAATGAGATTTTTGCTATTGACCGGAATAGTAAAAAAATAAGAATTATCTCTTTAAATAATTAGAGTAACAGAAAACTTAAACCTCCTTAAAAGAAAGGGGGTTGTTTTGTTCTTTTTTTATTTTCAAACCAGATACTAAATGAAAGATATTACTGGTTATCCAATAAAGAGAGATGGCGGCTGGTAATTGCCAAGCAATAAAAGAAATAATAAATGGCATAACATAGCGCACTTGGATATCCATACTACGAGCAAAATCACCCCCAAAAGTTGGTTGTTCTTTTGATTGAGGACTAATTTTTTTATTTTTTGGCTTAGGCATTGTCAACTGAACTTGAATAAATTGAGTTAAACCAGTTAAAATTGCCAAAACCACATTTTTATTCATTGAGATATCAATTAAACCAAGAAATTGAGGATTAATTTTCTCTGGAATGGAAACAAAAGAATAGATTATGTCTTGATGAACAACCAAACTATCACGAAAAACATAGAATAAAGCTAGAATTATTGGTAATTGGATAAGTAAAACTAAAAAACTAGAAAAGGGGTTAACCTTGTTTTCCTTATAGAGCTCCATTATTTGTTTTGATTGTTCAGGTAAGTCTTTTTCATATTTTCGTTTTACTTCTTTAAGTTTAGGCTCTATTTCCTTCATTTTCACCTGAGTTCTAATTGATTTAATGTAAATCGGTAAAATTAAAAGTTTAATCAAAATTGTTAAAATAATAATCGCCAAACCAATATCACCACCAGGGATAAGGTTAATAATAATAATGAGGATGTTATAAAGGGGGTTAAAAAGAAGGGTTTTAAACATTTTTATTAAGAAGTTTTGCTTTTTTAATTAAAATTAAGATTTTTTCTTTTAGTTTTAAAAAATCCAAATTGGCTAAATTTTTATCATTTATATAAAAAATTAAATAATATCCTGCTTTAATCTTATCTAGTTGACTTTGTAGAGCAGATCGGACTCTTCTTTTTAAAAAATTCCGCTCAACCGCCTTAGGGGACACTTTAGAGGAAATAACGACACTAAATAGAGATGGAAAAGTTTTATTTATTTGAGGAGAAACCCTTAAAGATATCTCCACCCCTTTAAAAAAAATACTCTTTTTAAGAATATCTGGAAAAAGAGTTTTATTTATCCTCCTCTTTTGGGGAAACATTAAACTAAACAGTTAATTTAGACCTTTTTTTAGCTATTCGTCTTTTAAGAACCTTTTTCCCAGCAGTAGTTGCTTTTCGTGCCAAAAAACCATGTGTTTTAGCTCTTTTCTTTTTTTTGGGTTTGTATGTAAACGACATAATTTTAATTCTATATTATTTAAAAAAATAATCAATACTTGGTTCTTAAAAACTCTTATTTTACAAGTTGTTTTTAAATTTTAAAAAAAACAAAAAGTAATTAACAACTAATCCACTACTTATAAACATAGTTGTAAAGTTTGCTTAACTTATCCACAATGAATATAATCTAGTTAATGGATGAAACATTAGATACTAAAAAGCTTTGGGGTAACACTCTTAATGAGATAGAAATGGGTATTTCTAAAGCTAATTTTGGCACATGGTTCAAACATACTGAAATAAACAAAGTTGAAGATGGTATTGTTTTTTTAAATGTCCCCAATACTTTTGTTCGTGATTGGTTATCTAATAAATATCATAAATTTATTCTAAAATCCTTAAGGGATATCGACCCCGATATTAGATCAATAGAATATCAAATAATAAAATTAGAGGATAAATTAAAACAATCTAAAGATAAAAAAACAGAAAAAACAATTTCAGCTGTTGATGATTTGGGTCTTAAAGATTTGTATATAAACAAAGAAAGTAATTTAAACCCTAAATATACTTTTAATGATTTTATAGTAGGTTCTTTTAATGATGTCGCCTACGCAGCCTCTCAAGCTATTTTAAAAAATCCTGGGCAAGTTTATAATCCTTTATTTATTTACGGTGGGACAGGGTTAGGAAAAACTCACTTAATTCAAGCAGTCGGCAACCATATTAAAAGTAGTTTTCCTGAAAAAAGTGTTTATTATGTAACTTCGGAAAATTTTGGAATTGATTATATTAATTCTATCCAAAGTAATAAAGCTAATCAATTTAAAGAAAAATATCGAAAATATGATTTATTAATAATGGATGATGTCCAATTTTTTTCTAATAAAGAAAAATTTCAAGAAGAACTATTTCATTTATTTAATCATCTCTATGAAAATAATAAACAGATTATTTTTTCTTCTGATAAATCACCTAAATATATTCCTAACCTAGAAGAAAGATTGCGTTCTAGGTTTGAAGGAGGAATGATTGTTGATGTTTCTAAACCTGATTATGAATCTCGTTTAGCAATTTTAAAAAACAAAACAAAAAGTAATTCAATATCTATTGCTGAAGAAATATTAGAATACTTAGCTTCTGTTATTCAGGATAATATTCGTGAGTTAGAAGGCGCTTTAAAATCCATTTCCTGCCAGATTAATTCAAAAGGAAGAGAGTTGACTCTACAAGAAATAAAACAAATGATTAAATATAGTATTAAACCTAAAAAAACCCTTTCTATTAAAGATGTTTTAAGTGTTGTTGCTAATTATTATAATATTGAAGAAAAGATCCTCTATGAAAAAACAAGGAGAAAGGAGGTTGTTAAACCGCGTCAAATAATAATGTATATTTTAAGAGAAGATTTTAATACTTCTTACCCTTATATTGGTCAAAAATTAGGAGGAAGGGATCACACAACAGTTATTCATGCTTATGAAAAAATAAAAAATGATATGAAAAATAATTCACTTTTGAATCAAGAAATTGAACAAATTAGATCCCTACTTTACACTTCTTAAACTGTTTAAAATTTGTGGAAAAACTTGTGGAAATTGTATTGATAATTTATGGATAATTTTAAAATAAAAAATATTAATTATTTATCAACCTATTTATTAACATTTAATTATAATTAAATGTTAATAAATAGGTTGATAAATAAGATTAGATTTAATTTTCCACATATCAACAATATTAATAGTAATAGAATACTTAAATAAAATACTTAATATGATTATAGAATGCTTAAAAGAAAGAATACAAGAGGGTATTATTTTAGCCGAAAAAGCTAGTGGTAAAAATTTAAGTTTACCAATTTTGAATTCAATTTTACTTCAAGCAAAAAATAAATCGTTAATTATAAAAGCAACTAATTTAGAAATTGGTTTAGAAATTGAAATTCCCGCAAAAGTTGAAGAAGAAGGTGAAATCGCCGTAAATGCTATAATTTTAAGCACTTTTCTTTCTAATTTACAAAAAGAAAATAAATTAAAAATAACTTCAGACAAGGGAAATATTAAAATTAATACTGAATTAACATCTACTACAATAAAAAGTTTGCCAATAGATGATTTCCCAATTATCCCAAAAGTTATTAAGGGTGATAGTTTTGAAATAAACAGTAGTGATTTTATTAATAGTCTTCGTTCTGTTGTTTTTGCTTCAGCTATTTCTGATATAAAACCAGAAATAGCAAGTGTTTATATTTATAAAAACAGTAATGAGATTATATTTGTTGCAACCGATTCTTTTCGTTTAGCAGAAAAGAAAATTACTTTAAAAGAAAAAATTAGAGATTTTTCCCCAATAATTATTCCTTTTAGAAATGTTAATGAAATTATCAGGGTTTTTGATCGTCTTAATTCTGTTTTAAAAATAACTTCAGATGGTAATCAAATATCTTTTATTTCAGATTTTATTCATTTAACATCGAGAATAATTAATGGTAATTATCCTGATTATTGTCAAATTATGCCCCAAAATCATAAAACAGAAGTAATTATCACTCATAATGATTTAATTAATAATTTAAAAATAGCTAATATTTTTTCAGATAAATATAGTCAAATTGATTTTATAATTAAATCTAAAGAAAATATTTTTGAAGTTACAGCTCTAAATCAAGATATTGGGGAAAATATTTCACAAATTATAACAAATATAAAGGGTGAAGATTTAACAATTAGTTTTAATGTTAAATATATAATTGATTGTTTGTCAATTATTAACCAAAAAGATTTGAGTTTAAAATTTACCAGTAAAGATAAACCCCTATTAATTCAAGGGGTTGGAGATGAATCTTTTAGTTATATTGTAATGCCGATAAGATCAAAATCATAACAAATGGATAATATTTTAAATTATTTACAAAAATACCAAATTAATTTAATTAAATCTTCTTTAATAAAAGATGAAGTTATAAAAATAGTTAAAGATCTAATTGATGTAGATTTAAAAAAAGAAGATTTTAATATTTCTAATAATAATCTTTATTTAAAAACAACAACAAAATTAAAATTAACTATTTTAATCCAAAAAAATCAGATTTTGGACGAGATTAAAAAAAGACTGGGTGAAAAAATTATTTTAAATATCAAATAATCTAATTAATTAGATTTATTGTAATTGATTTAACAAAGGGGTTATCTTTTTTATCGTAAACAACCACCCTAAGATCATAACTTCCAGGTTCTAATTTTAATCGAGAGGGGGTAAAGGATGTAGTATAGGGAGGTTTTTTATTTGTTCCTAAACTATAATTATTTAAAAAATAATTAATTTGTGAAATTTCAATATTTTCTGGGATGTCTAAAACTACTCTTAAGGTTTTTTTAAGTTCAATATTATCACCTTGTTTTGGGGAAGTAATATTAAAAGAAATATCTTCTAAGTTGTTTTCTAAATTTTCCCCATCTTGAGTATTAATAAATGTTTTACCAGAATCTAAATTATTATTAGTAGCCCAAATTTTTACCGGATATTCCCAAAGATTAAACTGAGGATCTCTTTGAGGATTTGAAGGAGATTGACCTGTTGGATTATTTTTATCAATCCAATAAAGAATGGAATGAATTGAATTATTTATATATTCTAAATTTTGTTGATTTGGTAAATCAACAAAATTTATTTCTCCTCCTTGCCAATAACCTTTCATTATTGGTTTTAACCCCTCATAATTTAAAATTGGTGGAATAAAACGTTCATCAGGAAGACGATTAAGAGCTGTTTGCATCACATCATGCCAAAGAGGGGTAATTATATAACCAGCTACTTTTTTAGCCATAGGAGTATTGTCGTTATTTCCTGCCCAAGCACCAATTACAATATTGGGAGTGTAGCCAATTATCCAAGCATCTTTATAATCATTAGTTGTTCCTGTTTTAACAGCAACATCTTTATTAGAGAAATAAAGTAAGGAATGATAGCCATAAGCTGGAGCGCGAGCGTCATCGTCTGATAATATATTACTTATTATTCTAGCGGTATTTTCTGGCATGACTATCTCTGGTTTAGAAATAAATTCCTCCACTATTTTTTCATTAGGATTTGCAACTTTTAAGATACCGGTTATTTTATTTTTTATTCCCTCATTAGCAAAAACAGAATAAGCCCCAGTCATTTCTAATAAAGAAACTTCCCCACCCCCAAGGACTAAAGTTAGTCCGTATTGATTTTTATCACTCAAACTTGAAATTCCCAAAGAACGAGCTGTATTTAGGGAATTGTTTATTCCTGCTAAATAAAGAACTTTAATTGCTGGAATATTTCTAGATTGAGCCAAAGCCTCTCTTAGGGTTATCGGTCCAACAAATTTATCGTCATAATTAACAGGGGAATAACATTGCGCCCCAGTTGTTAAAGGGATGCCTGTGGGGCTGCAGTTTGTATTAAATTCAGTTTTTAAATCAAAAACAACAGTTTTATCTGTGTAGCCTTTATTAAAGGCGGTAGCGTAAACTATTGGTTTAAAAGATGAACCAGGTTGTCGATGGGCAGTAGTAACGTTGAAATTACCTTCAATATCTTGATTAAAATAATCACGAGAGCCAACCATAGCTAAAATTTGCCCAGTCTTAGGATCGATTGCTACAACCCCATTATTTTGAGCATTGAATTTATTTTCATTTTCTTCACCGTGTTTTTTAGCTAATTCCTCAGCTTTTTGTTGAAGATCCCAATCAATTGTGGTTATAACCTTATAACCTTTATTTTGAATATTGTCTGCGCCATATTTATTTTCTAAATATTCTTTAATAAAAAATACAAAATGTGGGGCCTTGATGCTTTGATTTATTTTTTCATAAAATACAACTTCCTCAACTTTGGCTTTTTCAGCCTCCTCTTCAGTGATAAAATCATTTTTGACCATTTGATTTAAAACCAAATTCTTGCGATCATCTAGTTTAGCTTTATTTTTTCCATAAGGGGAATAATAACCAGGGGCCTGAGGAAGGGAGGCTAGATAAGCAGCTTCGGCTAGGGTTATATCATTAATGTCTTTTTTAAAATAAGCCTTAGCTGCCTCTTGGACTCCATAAATATTACTACCATAAGGTGATTCATTGAGGTAAATATTTAAAATATCATCTTTAGACATTGTTTGTTCCATTTTAACCGCCAAGATAGCCTCTTTTATTTTTCGAGTTAGGGTTTTTTCTTGGGTAAGAAGAGAATTTTTAACAACTTGTTGAGTGATAGTTGAACCACCTTGATGAATACCACCAGAGACTAAATTAACCCAAAAAGCTCTAGCAATAGAGCTTATATCGACCCCTTTGTGAGTATAAA
>Ga0172381_10002178_pt1 | contig 22015 bp, 27 predicted proteins | sample Leawel6488metaG_FD_119754 | JGI IMG/M metagenome (GOLD analysis project Ga0172381, IMG submission 119754) | Leachate microbial communities from a municipal landfill in Southern Ontario, Canada - Leachate well 64-88 metaG | ecosystem: Engineered > Solid waste > Landfill > Unclassified | place...
CGGCGGAGAAACCCTGCGCTAGCACATCGCCTCACCTGTTCGACCAATCAACTGGTGGGTCATTTTAACCTGTTTTTTATTTGCACACTTCATCAAAAACAAAAGGTACTGTGGATACACCCACCCCGCATGCCGTTATCTATCGACAGGTGCTGTCCGGGCACTCTGTGGCAAAAAAAATACACCTTTACCGATATTGTTTGACATTTTGTCAAAGTGCTGTGACATTTTGTCACTCTATAGCGTATTTTGATATATGTTTGTTTTACATAAAAGCGTAAAAAGTAGCGCTATTGATTTTTCAGCTTGACACCTTTACAACTGAGGTATGTTGTCAGTTGTAAAATTCGCTGAATATGCCTCTACGACTAAACAATCGGTTTATCTCGCCATCAGAAATGGACGGCTTGAGAAGACCGGAGCGGGCAATATCGATGAAACGAGTAAAGCAGCTTTACAGTTTATCGAGTCGGTGAACGAGCGGAAATCTCGCCAGCGTGATGAGAACGGCACCCCTAAGGCCGTGGTGATGAAGAGTGGTGTCATCAATCAGGCCCCCGGCAAAAAGTCCAGCGCACCCCGTGCGGCGAATATCCCGGAGTACGCCAGCAAGACCGATTTGGAAATTGAGCGGTTGCGGCAACAAATCATTCATCTGGAATTGAAAAATCAGGAACAGACCGGGGCTGTGATTGCCCGTGACAAAATCGACCGCCTGATATTCCAGCCGATAAATACGTGCCACTTGCGACTGATGACCGATGGAATGAAATCGATTGTCGCCACTCTGTACCCCCTGATTCAGGGCGGGGCGACAGAGCAGGAGTGTGTTGTTGTGGCGACGAAACAGACCGGCTCGTTTCTGAAGGCGGCGAAACGGGAGATGATAAAGGTGATACGCGATGAGCGCCCGCCCACGGACTGAACACGCCATACCAGACCCAGACGAATGGCTGATTGACCGGGTGGAATCCATTGTTGATGAGGTGGAAATCCTTTCACCGGTGGAATTTAATGAGGGGCGTCGGTATTTGCCACAGAGCGTCAGCCGTTTCAGCGGATACATAGATTATGACCTGACTCCGTGGTGGCGTGAAATCATAGATTGTTTCGACGTGGCGTCACCGGTGAGAGAAGTCGCGGTAATGAAGGGGGTTCAGGTGGCCTATACTACGGCGCTTGAATCCATCATCTTTTACATTGCCGGATTTCTAAAGACAGTGGCCTGTATGTTTTTCACCGCTGACAAAGACCTATCGACGGCGCGCGTTGAGAACAATATTATCCCCATGTTTCAACAGTCTGGCATGGACATTTTTCAATCTAGCGATTCGGAGAGCGCACAGAAGACCGGCAAGAACCGCAATCAATTACAGTGGAAGGGCGGAGGGTACATGATACCGGCTGGGGCCGGGAACGCTGATAAGATGAGGTCATTTTCTGCCCCGTGGATTCTGATGGATGAGGTTGACGCGTGGCAGTTGACCCTGAAACGAGGCGGAAATCCCATCTATTTGAGCAAAGACCGGGCTTCTGCGGCGTGGGCGGTGCGTAAAATATTGATGGGAAGCACACCTCTGATAAAGGGTTCGAGCCATATTGAGCGGGAATATGATAAGGGCGACAAGCGGATGTATTACGTCCGCTGCCTGAAGTGTGGATTCTCTCAGGTGCTCCGGTGGAGTGGGCGCAACAATGAGAAGGGGTTCGAGTACGGGTTCAAATGGGATGTAGACGAAGAGGGTAAGCTGAAGTCAGAAACTGTCCGCTACCATTGCCAGAGCTGCGAGCATCCGCATTATGAGCACGATAAGCCGAAGCTATTTTGCAAAGAAAATGCCGAGTGGATACCGACAGCGGTGCCATTGTCGCCAGAGTTTCGGAGCTACCACCTGCCTGCCCTGTACTCTCCAGCCGGAATGCAGCCGTGGTACAAGTGCGTATCTGCCTATCTGCAGGGATGGGACACGACGCACAACCGGATGAAGGACGTCGATGCGTTTCAGTTGTTTTACAACAACATTTTGGGGAAACCATTTGAAGTTTACGGCGGGAAAATATCATTCGTGATGGTGTCCGCGCATAGAAGATCGTTTTATCAAAGGGGGAACATCCCCAATAATGCAATCGCTCAATACTGCCAGAGCCCGGTGCTGATGCTGACATGCACGGTGGACGTGCATCACAACAATTTGAGGGCGGCAATTTTCGGATGGACACGGGGCGCGAACTCTTGGCTGATTGATTACTATCGCATCGAGGACAATTCAGAGTCTGGATGTGAAAACATCGACTCGCCAGCGTGGGCCCGGTTGCGGGAAATAATCGAAGATGCTGAATACACAGCCGACGATGGGAAAATTTATAACATCGGTGTGACTCTGGTGGATGCAGGGTTCGCGAATGCCACGGTTACGGAGTTCTGCGCATCGTATCAGTACGGGGTTTTCCCCATTTTGGGGCGCGATAGTTACACGAAAACGCAGAAAATTCAGGAGTTCGCTCCGTTCTCTACGCAGTCCGGCACCCTCGGCTACAGGCTGCACGTCGATTATTATAAGGATAGGCTGGCTCCGGTGCTTCGGCGCGACTGGTCAGCCGACGATGGGATACAGAGGCCCTACCAATTCAATGCTCCCATGGATGCCACCGATTCGGAGCTTAAAGAACTTACACGGGAATACAGAAAAGAGAAAAAGAACCCCAACGGAACAATCTCACACTCATGGCACAGGCCACATGGGGCGGACAATGAGTTATGGGATTTGATTGTGTACGGTTCGGCGGCGGTGGACATCGTGGCATATAATGTATGTATTCAACATTTTCAAGACGAAGTCATTGACTGGGACAGATTCTGGACTATTTGCGAGGAAGGGCAGATGTTTTACCGGCTGACCGCGTGAAAAAAACGGTGATTTGATTTTTTTGCTAAAACGGTATATCACTGGCATATGGATGCTGAATTTGTGCAGACAAGAATTGACCGCACTAAGGCGCTGATAATCGCTTATGAGGATTGTCTGCTTGCACTGGCATCGAACAAAAACAAATCATATTCGATAAACACCGGGCAGACTACAGAAACTGTCTCTCAGAAGGACATACCATCGGTGCAATCGCTGCTTGAAACCCTGTATTCGCAACTGGATTATTTTGACGCAATGTTGTCGGGTACCGTATCGACCATTGTTGTGCCGGGGTTTTGATGCGTTGGCCGTGGGCAAAACGAGAAGTTGAGGTTGTTGCTGGTCAGTTTTTGACTCCACCTATTTACAATGGCGAGATGTTCGCCGGTGGACTTGGCAATCTGCTTGAAGAGGTTGATTCGCTGGACTATTGGGCGTTGCGGAGTCGCAGCGCTGGACTGTTCCTGAAAAACTCTTATGCCCGTGGGATTGTTCGCCGGTTCGTGACGAATGTCATCAACGTCGGACTCTCTGCCGAATCCATACCAGAGGAATCAATTCTCGGGCTCGAAGAAGACAGCCTCATTGATTGGTCAGAGAATCTTGAGAATCGATTCGCTCTTTACGCCGACACCCCTGCCATTGTGGACATCAAGGGAATGCGGACGTTCGGGGCGTTGCAGAGACAGGTTTACACCGAGGCCCTCGTGGGTGGAGACTGCGTTGTGATTTGTCGGCAAGACCCCTTGTCTAAGCTGCCACAGTTGCAGATTATACCCGGTGACAAAATACAGACGCCGATGCCATCCATATCCAACGCCCTGATTGTTGACGGTGTGGAGCTGGACGAAAACGGGCGTCATGTGGCGTATCATGTGGACCTCGGAGCGGCAAGAACCGGGGCAGACAGGTTTCAGCGCATTGCTTGCCGTGGTGAGAAGACCGGACGCATTCAGGCATGGATGGTCTACGGGCTTGACCGTCGCGAAGATGCGGTGCGCGGTGAGCCCCTGTTGTCGATTGCCATTCAGCCGCTGAAAGAGATTGAGAAATTCCGGGGAAGCGCACAGCGTAAGGCGGTCATCAATTCGATGATTGCCGGATTTATTGAGCGGACGGATTCGAAGCCCGGTTCTATACCGTTGCAGAGTGGCGCTGCCAAGCGTGTGACGTCCGTCACCGGACAGGCCGAAGGCAGCTTGCCGGTGTCCTTTACCGAGATGCTGCCTGGCGTTTATATGCAGCGGTTGCAGCAGGGTGAGAAGCCAACACCATACTCCACCGGCGGAACCGATGTTAATTTTGGACCGTTCGAGGCTGCTATTTTACAGGGGCTGGCGTGGGCGTTGGAAATGCCACCCGAAATCATGCAGCTGTCATTTGAAAAAAATTACAGCGCATCGCAAGCGGCAATCAACGAGTGGAAAATGTTGCTTGGAAAAGAGCGCACGCGGTTCGGGTCAGAAAACAATGACCATGTTTTTCAGGAGTGGTTTTTGTCCGAACTTTTGCTCAATAAAATTGACGCACCGGGGTATTTGGAGGCGTTTAAAGACGCTCGGCAGTACGACAAGCGGCGCGCATGGACAATGATTGATTGGTCAGGAGCCATTAAGCCATCTGTTGACCTGTCAAAACTGGTGCGGGGATACGCGGACTTGAATGCGCAGGGTTGGATTGATAACGAGCGGGCAAGCCGGGAGCTTACTGGCACAAAATTTAGCAAAAACATCCGGCGAATCAAGCGCGAAAATCAGATGAAAATGGACGCTGCACAGCCGATAATGGATGCAGAGCAAAAATATGGAGCCGAGCCGGTTGCCCGCGCGTTGAGGACTACCGGGATTGATGCGCTGTCGGCGCGGATATTGGAAATGGAGACATCCATCAATGAAATGGTTGATGATACAGCAAGAAGTTGAGCGCATTGAAGCGCTCTATGAGACCATTACAGCGGAGCAAATGCAAGCGGTTATGGGAATGTCAGTTTCTGGCCCGTCGCCAGTCAGTTTTGACGGCAGCACTGCACGGATTGACATCAAAGGCATGCTGGTACAGAACAGAGACCCTATCGCTGATATGTTCGGGATTGAGCACACTGCATACAGTGACATAATCGCACAGATTTCAGATGCAGAGTCGAAGGGCGCCGAGCGAATTGTTTTCATTGCAAATAGCCCCGGAGGTTCTACAAATGGGATGTATGACGCCATGGAGGCTATTGCAACAACGCCATTGAAGACAGAATCTGTAGTTACTGGTACGGCGGCAAGCGCGGCCTACATGCTGATTTCGCAGACCGGAAAAATAACAGCCAAGAACGAGCTGAATATGGTTGGGTCCGTTGGTGTGGCTATACCTATGGGAGGTAAAACCAGAGAAGGAATAAGCAACACTTCTAGCCCGAAGAAGATGCCAAATATGGGAACAGAGGACGGGCAAGGCGTTGTGAGGGCCATGCTTGATGATGTTTATGGAGTTCTTGCGGACCGCATAGCAGAGGGCAGGGGAACCACTGTGGAGAACATCAACGCCAATTACGGACAGGGCGCGGTTATGACGGCCCGCACGGCGTTGGCGCAGGGCATGATTGATGCCATCGAAACGAAAAAAACGAAACAACCCGCAGGAAAAACACCGGCGGCAAACATGAGAGGAAAAGCCATGGATATTGAAAAACTGAAAGCAGAACACGGGGACGTGTATGCCGCTGTTTTCTCCGCTGGTGTGAAAGCCGAGAGAGACCGCGTTGATGCACATCTGACACTGGCAGAGGCTTCGGGTGATACCGAGACAGCCCATGCCGCAATCAAATCAGGCGACGGACTGACCGACACCATCAGAGCCAAGCACATGGGCGCTGAAATTCGCAACCGGTCGATTGCCGCCCGTGGAGAAGAGACACCTGCACCCGTAGCCGTTGCTACACCGGTTCAGGTTGCTGCTCTGACTCCCAAAGAAGAGAACGAGAAACTTTCTGCCGAGATCGCCGCTGCGCACCCCGGCGTAACAATTGAGTGGAGGTAATAAATGGAAATCACGCAAACACTCGCAGACGGCCTTATCCTGAGCGAGACCGCTCAAGACGTCGAGACCGTGAGCATGTCCCTTGCCGGGACCGCCGCAACCATCACTGACACCACTGTCTACCCGGTAGCCGATCAGGATGGTAAAACATCCATCATCACCGTTGACGGCACGGCGTATACCGTGCTTTTCGCCGGTGCCACCACGACCGCTGCCGGTGTTGCAGCGCAGATGAACAGCCAGATTAAAGGGGCATCCGTGGGCGTGGCAGGTGGGCAGGTCAAAATCACAACTGACTCGACTGGTTCTGGTTCTGCGCTTGTCGCAGCGGCTGGTGCTGGTGCCCTCACGTGGGATGCTCCTGTTGCTGGCACAGGCCAGAGCGGAACGGTAAAAAAAGGCACCCTGCTTGCCCGTAACACTGCCACCAAAAAACTTACCGTTTATGTTTCCGGTGGTGGGGATGGAACTGCCGAGCCAGTGGCAGTAATGCCCATCGAAGTCGTTTGGACCGGAGCCGGTAACAAACAACTTTCTGTCATCAAGGGCGGAAAACTCGCAAAAAACAAACTCGTCAAACACGACGACGCCACCGCTCTGGATGTTCTCGTGCTGGACAAACTGCACAAAAACAGCGCCATTGTGGCCGTAACCGGGACAGATCTTTCTGTCTACAGCAACTGAGGGGTAAGAGATGACCACGAAAAAATTGCTTGATGCGTACATTCAAGAGACGCCCGCCCCGATGTTTCTGACGGGGCTGTTCACCAAAAACACGAGCTATCACAATTCGCAGGACATCGAAGTAGACATCCAGCTACAGGGTGAGGACGTGGCTGTTCCAGTTGCCAATCTGGCAGACGGCTACAAGACGAACCAGACAACTGGATTCACCATGAAAAAGACCACCCCGCCCGCGTATCTCGAAGGGGAAGCCTTTCACGCTCTGACTCTGATGGATCGTCAAATCGGCAAGACCGATTATGATGACCCCAATTTTCAGCAGAACGCAGTTGCCAAAACTCTCCGCAGTGCCCGAATTTTGGAGAACAAAATCCGGCGCGGCATGGAGCTTCAGGCGAGTCAGATTCTGACCACCGGAGCAATCAGCCTTGTGGACAGCGGCGGGAACGTTGTTTTCGCTGAGAACTTCGGCGCAAAAGTAACTCACTTTTTCAATTCGCACGTTGCGTGGAGCGGCGCGGCTGACCCGACGAGTGACATCCTCAATGGTTGCGACCTCATCAGCGATGATGCCTCGAAAGCGGCTGTAAAGGTCATCATGGGTGCTGGTTCTCTTGAGGCAGCTCTGGCTATCACATCTTTTCAGAAGCGCTTCGACTCCATGGAATCCAAGCTCGGACAGATTATGCCCCAGAACGTTGATGCGACGCGCGGAGGCATGATGGTAGGGCGCATTTTCTCAGGTGGTTACTGGCTGGAAGTGTGGACCTACAACGGAAAATACAAACACCCACAGACCGGGACCATGACGAAATATGTTCCAGACGACAAAGTGATTATCCTTTCCGATGCTCGCTTCAATGCGACCTTCGGCGGAATCCCCACGTTTGGAAACGACGGCAGAGCCGCCAAGTTCATCCCCGGTCGCATCCAGAACGCCGCCGCTGGAATGGACATGCAGATGAATGCATGGATTTCGCCTGATGGTTCGGTTCTCAACGTTGGTTTCGGTTCGCGCCCCCTGTTGATTCCCACGGAAATCGACGGCTTTGCGTGTCTCGATACCCAGATTTAAGGGGTGATGGTATGAGTAAAAAAGCGAAACATAGCGAACAACCGGTAGAGGAAGCTGTGGAGTCCACTGTTGTCACCGAGGCTGAGATTAAAGCCATTGATGCCGTTGTTGAGACTGTGAAAGCGGTCGAGTACATGGTTGCAGATGGCATCGCAATCACATCCAGAAAAGGTGTTCTCGGGCCGGGGGTGGAAGTAAAGGCGGAGTTTTTCAAGGGCGGCGAAGTGGTTTTGAATGACCTCATCAACAAGGGCTCCGTGGTAAAAAGATGAACTTACGATCGTTGGCCCATTCTGATTTGATTGACATCATGCACGATACGCATGGGGGTTCGTGGCCGTTTACGATTACGTCCCCCGGCGGAGTGACTGTCAGTTTTTTGGGATGGGCCAATGATATTCACCTTTCCATTGACCCGGGCACTGATGAGATTGTGACCGGTAGACAGGCGACTGTCTCACCGATGATTCACGACCTGAATATAGCTGGTTTTGGAGAAATCAAGGGCGTTGCAGAGTCTGATTCTAAGCCTTGGATTGTCGAGATTGATGACATCAATGGAAAGCATGGAGTGTTTAAAGTAACTTCTGCAAATCCTGACGCTGGCATCGGTCTGACTGTTTTGTTTTTGGAGGAGTACACAAAATGAGTATCCCTATGATGGCAAAAAAGGACAATTTCGAACTGATACGTGACAAGGTGGCGTTGCTACTGGTGAACGAATCAGCGCGTCAGCAAGGCCTAGCAGAGGACGAAGACGAAGACCCTACTCCTTACAAGCTCCGCGTCTTTATCGAGCGCACGAACCCGTTTGACAGCTATCTGACATCATCTGCGGACATGGGTCCTATCGTGAATGTCTGGTACGATGGCAGTGAGTTTGACAAATCTAAATCCAACGTATCAGACCGGCAGTTTGTAACCAGTATGATAACTGTGGATTGTTTCGCCTATGCTCAAAGCGCATCGACGACATTGGGGCACACGTCCGGCGATGAGTTCGCAGCGCGCGAGGCTCAAGCGGCTGCGCGCATGGTGCGAAATATCCTGATGCACGATGACAATAAATATCTCGGTTTTGGCCGGGGGATTGTTTCGCGTCGTTGGGTGCGTTCTGTTGATGCTTTTTTGATTCCGAATGGTTCGCCCGGTGTTCAGCGGGTGCGCGGTGTGCGCATTTCTCTTGAGGTGGACCATCTGGAGACCACTGACCTCATGGATGAGAACATGATCGAGTTTATAAACCTTCAAATCCGTCACGCGAGCGACGGGGAAATCATCGCCGAAATGGATTTCGACTATACGCCGGAACCAGAATAGCGAGAGGAGAAAAACAGAATGACAGTTTCAACGGCTTTTGCACCTGATCGCGCGGCGAGAGGGCTGGCAATAAAGCAAAAATACGAGAACACGGGAGCGGCTGGCACGAAATATCGCCCTTGCCGAATCGCTGTTTTGGGTCATGGCGCAACAGCCACGACCTACAGCACCACGAAAAAACGGGTATTTTCAGCGCGTGAAGTTGGCGAAACATACGGCTACACGTCGGAGCTTTACGGCGCGGCGCTGATGCTGCTGCCTCCGAATGGCGATGGAGTGGGTGATATCCCTGTTACCATCTATCCGCTGGCGCAGCCTTCGCCCGGAGTAGCTTCGGCTGGCTCAATCACTCCCACTGGTACAATCAGCGGATCGCAGACGTATGTCATCAAAGTCGGAAACATTGAGGCGTCCGTCACCGTTACGACTGGCGACACCGTTGCTACTTTTTGCACTGCTGCTACTGCTGCAATCAATGCGGTCATCGGCATGCCCTTGTTTGCCACCGACGGAACAACCAAAATCGACGTTGCAGCCGGGTGGAAGGGACTGTCTGGAAACAGTATTGTTATCGAGATTGACAGCCCTGCCGATGCAGACTTGACTTTTGTCACGGTGCAACCAACTGGCGGTTCTGGCACGGTTGATACCGCTCCTGCGCTGGCTCAGATTGGAAACATCTGGGAAACGCACCTTGTCAATTGTCATGGTGACGTGTCCGCAACAATCACCGCGCTCCATGAGTTCGGAGAGGGGCGCGTACTGCCCGAGGTGCACAAGGCAATCACTTGTTACACCGGAATCAATACTTCATCTGTTGCCACCGTTGCGGCAATCACAGACGCACGCAAGACGGACCGAACGAACGTCTATTGTCCGAACCCTGACAGTAATGACCTCCCGTGGGTTATCGCGGCGCGTTGGGTTGCCCGTATTGCCAAGCTGGCGAATGAGAATCCTGCCCACGATTACGCACGGCTCGAACTGACCGGGCTTACACAGGGCGCGGATGGTTCGCAGTGGACAAGCTCGCAGCGTGATTTCGCTGTGAAGTCTGGATGCTCTACCATTGAAGTGATTGACGAAGTGGTCAACATTTCTGATACGGTGACCTGCTACCATCCGACCGGAGAAGAGCCGCCCGCTTATCGGTATGTATGCGACATTCAGAAGCTCGACACGGTTATTTACAACGCTGATTTGATTTTTGGCGGCAAAGATTGGGCCGGTGCGCCTCTGGTTCCAGACATCCAAGCGGTCAAAAATCCCACGGCTAAAAAACCCAAAATGGCAATGAGCGCATTGGCTAAAATGTTCGGAGATTTGGCAGATGATGCTGTGATTTCTGACCCTGAATTCGCCATTGCGAACAGCTCTGCAAGTATCGACGGCACGAACCCGAAGCGACTGAATGTGCGCATCGTGTGCAAACTCGCAGGAAACACAAACGTTATCAGCGTAGACGTCGCTTTCGGCTTCTACTACGGGGAGTAAAAAATGAGCGCAATCGGTGGACCATTGGAATCTGTCAGCATCGCAGGGCGTGAATTTAAAGTCACTGCTGATGCGGATGTTTCCCGCAAATTGGGCGGATTTGAAAACGAATATCAGAGCAACGGAGACGGAAGCGCGCGGATGATTAAAACCCGCGTTCCGTGGTCGCTCGGTTCGATGACTGTTGAGATTGACGATGACCGAGGGGATCAGGAATATCTCGATCAGGTCAAAGACAGCGCGGCTGACGTGGACATTCAGGCCACTTTTATCTCTGGTGCCATTTACGTGGGGACCGGAAATATTAGCGGTGAATTCACGTCGTCAAGCGGAAGCGCGTCGGCATCGTTCGAGCTCAGCGGACCGGGAAAACTGAAAAAGTTGTGATTTTTTCAAGGGGATAATTTTGCGCGTCGGGGTGCCCTCCTTCACCTATACCAAACGGCGCGCGCCTTTTAAGGAGGAACATCAATGGAATACACAGAGGTAACAAGGGAAGTTGCCGAGGCGGATTTTGACAGATTCGCACGCTTCGCACGGCTTAAGATGGACCGGAAAAGGAATCTCATCGACAAAAACGACATCGAACAAGACCGTGATTATCTGGTTGAGGAAATCATGGACGGGAGAATCGTGATAGACGACGAAGGCCATCCGGCTGTGATTTGCGAATGCGAAGAGACACCGAGAGTCTCGTTTGATTTCAGGCCCAAGGGGATCGTTATGAAGGCGATGGACATGCACAAAAAAGACCATGATATGGCGAAAGTTCACGCCATGATTGCGGAGGCGACGCGGGTACCTGCAGCAAAGCTTTTTGCTCTGGACGCGGTAGACCTCCGGAATGTGCAGGTGCTTTTCAGCATGTTTCTGGCTCAATGAAATTGAATATCCGCAACTCGTAAGAGATGGTGAGAGTGTTATTTTAGGCACAGACAGAGAGGGAAATGTGTTGCACAATCGAATCAATGTTTATGCCGAAATGCTGATTTGCATTTGCCTGAGGTATCCGGGAATTCCAGACCCGCGAACGCTGACTCTTGATGAGATTGATTTCTTTTACGAGGGCATACGCGGTCAACTCGAATCAGACACAAAGCCTGTAAGAAGGGGCCGAAGATAATGCCCAAAACAATGGAAATCAGAACCAAGTTCACCGCGTCTGACGGCGTGTCTCGCACCGTTGGCAAAATGCAATCTCGCATGATGGCGATGACGGCGAAACTCAGCCGTAACATGAACAAGGCAACGCGATCGATGAATAGGCTTGCCGGCGGGTTGACCCGTGGCCTGAAATATGGTTTCGGGTTGACTGCACTTGCCGCCGGTGCGGTGTTCATGGCGTTGAGCAAAACAGCAGATTCAATGGACAGGTTGGCGAAAGTTTCGAGACAGTTGAGTTTTCCTATTGAAGAGCTGCAAGAATGGAGATTCGTAGCAGAGCAATCTGGACTGACCACGGATGAGTTTGACAGCGGCCTTACAAAATTTACCAAGGGTTTCGGAGAGGCAAAATTCGGACTCGGAACGATTACGACGTCGCTCAAGAAAATAAATCCACAGTTACTCAAACAGATAAAAAATACCGAGAGTAGTGCGGATGCTTTTGACCTGTACATCAAGGCGATGAGGGATGCAAAATCACCAGCTGAACAGGCGGCATTGGCAACGGCTGGATTCGGTCGCTCTGGTTTGGGCATGATAAATATTGCCAAGGCCAGCGCCTCAGAGATTGAAGAACTGCGTGCTCAAATGAGAGAGAATGGCATTGTGACGCAGGAGCAGGCGGCAAAGGCTGAAGAGTACAATGATATGATGAACCGCCTTAAATTGACCATCGGCGGGTTTCTGGTGTCTGTGCTCACTCCTCTCATGCCGGTATTGACAGAGGTTGCTGAGAAAGTTCGCCAGTGGATGGTGGCGAACAGAGAACTCATTGGCTCAAAATTGAGAGAGTACATCCAGTGGATTGTTGACCATGCGGATGAAATTAAAAAGTGGGCGAAGTACATCGGAATGGCCATAGTGGCATTTTACGGACTGACAGCGGCGATGAACGCTGTGAATGCAGTGATGAAGCTATTCAATATCATCGCCAGTATAAACCCGATGACTCTGATTGTTCTGGCGTTCATCGCCGCGATTGTTGCTATCTGGTATTTCAGGGATGAGATTGATGAGCTCATGTTCCACATTTTCGATTGGTGCGCAGAAGTTGGCGCGGCGTTTGAGGGTGTATGGGACGGACTGATTGATTATGTTGAGTTTGTTTGGGGTCCGCTCTTTGCCATATTCGATCAGGGCATTCAGAACTGGATTATGATTCTCGACTTTTTCTCTGACGTCTGGAATGGCCGATGGGACGAAATAGGTGCTCGGTTTGTATCCCTGTGGGACTGGGTCAAAGAGTATTACATGGGACTGTGGAATGGCCTTGTGACATTCATGGTCGGTATATGGGCGGTGCTCAGCGGTATCGTGGCAACTGCCATAGACCTGTGGAATGGAGACTTTGACAGCATCGGCGAACGGTTCGCAGTGGTATGGGACGGGATAAAAAACACAGCCGGTTCCGTGCTAGATTGGATTGGCGGAAAGTTTAAACCTGTTGTTGCGCTGGTGGAGCGCCTTGCCAACTTGGGGGGTGCGGTTGCAGGTCAGACAGATGCAGTAGCAGACGTGGCAGGGCAGAGCAAAGACAGACGACAGGCCACTCTCAAGGGCAGCATTCTGGAAACGAAATCGTCATCTGAGAATTTTGACGAATCGTACAATGTAAATGAAGAGCGCCAGAGCGTGCAGTTGACCATCAAAGACGAGACGAAACGTGCGAGGGTGACAAAGGGCAGACTGCCCAAAGGTATGAAACTGGTCCACAGCGGGGGGATGCGATGAGTTTTGTTGATACCGTTAAAAAAGCGGTCAAAGATTTCTTTGCAGAGCCTGACCCGGGCGGGCCCCCGCCATGGTCGACACGACTCAAAAAAGCGCAGTACAAGAGCCCTTCAGGGCGCGTGATTCCGTTTCAATATATGGACCTTGAAGAGTCTGTGGAGAAAAAAACGGTAGCATTTGAGACGGCTATCGGCGATGGGACGTATGTTCAGGATAACGGGCGCACGGGTGGCAGGTTCCCTTTTCTCTGTATTTTGTCGGGTGGAAATTACGATGAAAGAGCGGAGGCGTTCATGTCTGCCATGCTCGAACGTGGCGAGGGGATACTCACTCATCCGCTGCACGGGAACATCAACGTTGTGCCGTTCGGAGAGATTGTGCGCGGTGACCAATTGTCATCTGCAGCTGGTCAAGCTCTGTTTGGGGTGTCGTTTTTCGAGACCACTGGAATCAAAATAGGCGGGGCAGGTGGACTGAAACAGCTCTTTGACAATTACAATGATACGGCGTCTGTGGATTTTGGAGACAATCTCAACACATCAGACGCAGCCGACAAGGCCAATTTTATCACCAAGGCGAAGGCAGCGGTCAAGAAGACAAAATCTGTCATGCGCAAAATCAGCGACGGACAGACCAAAACTCAAAAGAGCATAGATTCAATGGGTGACAGCCTTTACAACGGGATTGACCTGATTGTCGGTAGCCCGGTGATGCTCGCCAGACAGACACAGATAATGATTGGCGAACCGGCGCGAATAGCTGGCAACGCGCGGGCTAAATTGAGCGGGTATGGAAACTTGATTGCTGACATTTTCGGGCAGACATTTGGCGGAAATGACCACGAAAAAACAGCAGACAAAAACGACCTGCACCTGTCGAAACTTTACGCTGGTGCAATGATTGCGAGTTCGGCGCTGACGAATGAGAAGCCGGATTATTGCACTCGGAAAGATTACGTCACCGCTGCGTTTGACATGCGCACCCTCATGGATGACTTTCAGGCGTGGCAGGATGCGTCGTACTTGGCCGTTGCTGAGTCTCTTGTGGATGTGTCTGCAACTGATACCGGTGACGGTGCTGACCTGCTGAACGAGCTTGTATCTAATGCGGTTGCTGGACTGCTGCAATTGAGCTTCGACGCAAAAACAGAAATGTACATGGAGACGACAAGCGCGCGAACCCCGCTTGATTTGTGTTACGAGCTGTACGGCACAACTTCGCAGTTGGATTTTTTCTGCTCAACAAACGACCTCTCAGGGGATGAGATTTTTCTGATTGAAAAGGGGCGCTCAATTGTTTGGTATGTATAAATCCACCGGCGGGGAGTCATGGGGAGGCGTTGCGCGCATCACGCGCGGGGATGACTCTCTGGCAGCGGTTATCCGTGATGCAAATCCGGGATTGTCGGAGCCCTTGCCACCGGGTGCAGTGTTACAGATTCCGAAGGCTGACAATGCCCCTGGGTTGCGCGGTGGTGAACTGGAGATTCAGGTTGAAGGAGCAGTGGGTGACGTGTCGCTTGACATAGCCGATGGGTTCTCTCTGACGTATTCAATTGATGGAATTTCGCGGGGCAGATTTGATGTTCCGAATGCCTCATTGATGCGTCGGTTGTTCGTTCCGCTGACGAATCAGAGAATTATAGTTGGTGCATCTGGTTCGCTCGTGGCAACTGGTTTTTGCAGAAGTCCACAGTATTCAGCGGACGCGATGACAATTGAGTTTATGTCTCAGTGCCAGACGGCAGAGGGTTCGATGTGCCCAATCAGCGCCTATCCGCTTGAATTTGAGGGGTACAATATCAAGGAAATCGCTGAATATTTGAGCGCCCCCTTGGGAATTGAGGTGTCTTTTTTATCTGATGCCGGTGCCAGATTTGACCGAGTGAATATCGACGAGGAAACTCCGCTGCTTGCATTTCTGTCTGACTTGGCAGCGCAGAGAAATCTGGTTGTTACATCTGGTGCGGATGGGAAACTCGTTTTTTGGAGTGAGATCTCAACGGGCAAACCGGTGGCGACAATCAGCGCTGATTCTTTTCCGTATGTGGATTCAGGAATTGACATCAACGAGGACGAATATTATTCGAGTGTCACTGGTATTGTAGAGGCCAATCCTCGCAAGCGCAAAAAGGCCCAATCGTTCACGGTCAAAAATCCGTATGCAAAAATCAACAAGCCGTACACGTTCACGAGCCGAGATTCAGACGATGGGGAACTTGAGCTGGCAGTGAGCACCATGTCGGCGCGCATGTTCGGAGGCGTTGTTGCGGTCAGTCTCGACGTATCAACATGGCGCGATGACAGCGGGGAATTGTGGCAGCCGAATACCACGATACTTTTCAGCAATCCGCAACTCGGGATAGAAGAACCATTTGAATTTACGATTTCCGATGTGACACTGACAAAGAACGCCACCGAAAAGGGCGCAAATTTAACCCTCACCTTGCCGGGTAGTTTCGGCGGAAAAATACCGGAGTCACTGCCATGGACATGACAGGCACGATAAAGGAAATCAAAAAAGAGGATGGTCTGATTGTTGCCAAGGTAATTAGCGGAACCGGCGCGGAAATAACCGCCGTCGTTTCTTCACCTTCTGGCGTCGAGTCATTTCCCATCGTGGGCGACGAGGTGGCATATATCAAGGCCGGGAAAACGTATCTGATAATTGGGTCCGTCCGGTATGATGCAGAGGGTGAGACGGGCGCTCAATCTCTCACAGCGCGAAATTCAACTGGTGCGATTATCGCAAGGGTTCGACTTTTTCCAGATGGCTCAATCAAGGCATGGAATGACAACGGTTTTTTTGAGCTGAAAACGAGCGGGCAGGTGAACATCAATGGCAATTTTACAGTTGACCCGACGGCGACACCATGAGTCTGATTTTATCAGCGGTTGAGGGGATGAATGTTGTTACCAATCCATCTACCGTAACAGCCGTGATGGCCGTTGCAGCCCCCACGGGAACGAAGTGCAAGGCAACAGCCACGATGCACAGAGATGGGGACACGGTGACAGTCACGGCGATTACAGTTCCCAGCGCATCGGCAACAATACCAGACCCCGGGCCCTACACCGTCGGATTCATTGCCACCGCTGCAAAATGTAAGGCCGAAGGCGTTCTGGTGCTGCGACAGGGTGACGAATCAGAGACGATAAACGCAACTCCACAGATACCCGGTAGCCCTGACCCTGTTGATTATCCGGTGTCATTCACGGTGAAAATTACAGCGGCTGGACAGACGAAAGTGAAAGCGCAATGAACAATCAGCAAGGCGATATTCTGCTTCTGGCGACCACCGAGGGCAGTGATATGGTCGAAAACGGCGGATTTATCGAGATGACTCAGGGCATTGAAACGCTCGTTATTTTGGCGCTCAATGGCGGGAACGATTCCGACGATGGCAGCGCGGCAACTGAAAATATGCAATGGTGGGGAAACGACGGGGAACCGCCTGACCGGGTGATGCGCAGCGAATTTCATGCGATGGTAAACGGGGGGGCTGTTACGTCGGCACGTATCGCAGATTTGAGGGATGCGGCTCAGCGGGATATTGACAGGGATTTGATTGATTCTGGTGTGGCACAGTCGGCAACGGTCAAGGCCAGACTATCGACACCAAAACGGCTTGAATTATTCGTGCAGATATTGCTTTTTTCTGGACAAAATGTGACTATGGGGCTTGAGGTGGCAGTATGACGACGCAGAGACAGACGGCAACGCAGATTTCTAACGCCATTGTTGCGTCGTTAAATTCGTCACTGAACACTGTCTTTAGCCTTTTCAGCAAATCCTTCGTGCGTGTGCTCGCCAAGACTTTGGGCGGGATATGGGTGCTGCTTTATCAATTCGCCGGGTTCGCCATTTTGCAAACATTCGTGCGTACAGCGAGCAACAAGCCCATTACAATCAACGGAACAACCATTACACCCCTCAAAGAGCACGCCGCTGAGATTGGCATGGAGCAGGGCACCGGGCAAGCGGCAGAACACACAATCGACATAACCGTACTATCTCAGGTGGGTAACCTGATCAGCGGAACGAAAATTGCCAACGCTGCGACAGAGGTAGTTTATCAGATAATAGGTGACGTTGCGCTCGACGCTGCTACGGTATCGGCAACAATTAGAGCCCTTGAAATCGGAACTTCTGCCAATGTTGACAATGGCCAGATTCTGTCTTTTGTGTCTGCCCCTGCCAGCGTTGCGAAAGATGCCGTGGTAACTGCTCGCACCACAGAGGGAGTGGATGCAGAGACAGAGGAAGTTTTCAGGCAGCGCGTTATCGATGCGAAAGCGGCACGTCCACAGGGCGGAGCAGGGGCTGATTATCGCCAGTGGGGACAGGACGTAGTGGGCGTAAAACGGGTTTATCCGTACTCTGGAATAACCACCATGGGATATGTTGACGTTTACGTAGAGAGCACAACCGACACTGACGGGATACCCTCTCAGGCGCTTCTGGATGATGTTTACGATGCGATACAGCTTAATGATAATGGCATTGCCTACAGGCGACAGATAAACGCCTACGTGACCGTTCACGCGATTACACGACAGACATATGATGTGATTGTTTCAGGGCTGAATGCGCCTGATGTTCCAGCGGCACAGAGCGCGATTGAAAGCGCGATTGAAAGCTATTTTTTGCAGCGCGAACCGTGGATAACCGGGCTCGCAGTGCTTCCGAGGTATGATGTGATTGCATCTTCTGAGCTTGCCGGTGTAGTCGGGCGAGTTGCGTCGTCAGTGGGCGGATACATCACCGGGGTTGCCATGTTGCAGGGTGCTGTACCAGTGGATTTATACTCGCTTCAAGAGGGCGAGAAGGCCAAAGTTGGGACGGTTTCATGGACTTGAGATTCTTCAGGGTGACAGAGAAATTACTTCCTCGCACGGGGATTTTTTCTCTTGTTGTTGACCGCACCCTGCGCAAGTTTTTCGAGGGCCTTTCTGACATGCCAGCGACAATCAGAGAGCACATAGCCGGAATAGTTGCCGATGCGTTCCCGCGCACCACCGAGCGACAGGCTGACCATTCTTTGCAATTGGGATCCCCTGTTACGCTTTCCAATGCCGCTTTAGAGGCTGAGTTTGCAGCGGCAGGCGGACAGTCCCCCGGATATTTTCAGAGCATTATACAGGCGGCAGGGTTCGACCTGTACGTTCATGAGTGGTGGGTTCCGGGGAGTGACCCTGTGGAAGCGAGAAACCCTCTGGACTATCTCTACACTGATTCGGCTCGACAGCTTGTGAACGACATTTCATCGGCTGAAATAAAATGGCGATTTCAATGCGGCGATGGTTCGCAGTGTCAGAATTTCCCTGCGTCGGCAGAACAATATCCCATCCGAATGGGCATGAATGACGGGTATCTTTTCCGCGCGAAAGAGTATGCTTTTCCAACTGACCCGAGCGAGTACTACAGCTATTTCTATCTCGGAGGAATGACTTTTCCGGATGCCGGATATGTTGACCCTGCAAGGCTCAAAGAGTTGGAGCGATTGATTTACAAATACAAACCTGCCCATCTGAGATGCATCCTGATTTCCACAGACATCTATACCGGATGGGGACATGAGCCGTGGGGTCATTTCTCATGGGAGTAAATTAAATGGCGAATACAGCAAATAGAAACTATCCAATAATTGCGGAGTTTGAAGACCCGTTTATTGATACTGCCAACGCACAGATAAATGCGATTGACGCAGACGTGCAGGGCGTGGATGAAAAGATCGACAATCTTACCGCCGCGGACATTCCTTACGACAACACCACAAGCGGCCTCACGGCGACAGAGGTGCAGGCGGCGATTGATGAGGTGGCGGCTGGTGGCGGCGGCGGAATAACAAGTGGAAAATTAAAGCGCGTGGATACAGGGGCTGAGGAAACCATGCAGACCGGTGTGGAGTACTACGCCCCTTTTCCTTACGATGTTTTCGGTACGAAAGCACGAGCTCAATATTTCGAGTTTGATGGTACTGCGGTGGGAGCTGGAATTGTTCTGGTGGCCCCTGCTACTGCCACTGTAGTGGCCGGTCTAGGTTTTTTTGGGTATGGCTATAATGTCGCGATCTCTTACTCATTACCCGGCACATCAACAAGTGCGGCGACAGGCGGAACGCTTACCAGGACAGTTGCGAATGGATTGTATTTATCTCTCGGATCGTTTTTTCAGGAGGACGATACTTACACAAAAGTTGTTGCGATTTATCTGATCGCATAAAGGAGTTTTGAATGACTGAAATATCAATAATCGGCGGCGGGCGGGGGAATCCGAACGTTGCGTATCCAATGGCGACGGTTACTGACACGCCGATCACGCTGACAAATCAAAGCCCCCGCAACATTATGTTGACCGGTTCTGCGTCTGGCGTGAATGTGGTTCTGCCGGATGCGACGACGTTGACGGTGGGAGACACGTGGACGATCAAGAATGCAAGTAGTGAGTTTGTTGTTGTGAAAAACGATGGCACGGCGTCAAGCGTGTTTGAACTTGTCGGGCCGGGTTGCACACTGACTGCTGTTTGTACCAACGTCGGCAGCGCGGCAGGGACTTGGGATGTAACTCAGAGCGGGAAAGCGCAGGACATAAGATACCGTGGTTTTGTAACTGACATGCACTTACTAGGGTTCGATTATGGCACGCCCGCGAATGGAGGAGCCACATCCAGATCAGGACATGGTGTACAGAGCCTCATCACCGGAACAAACTCGGCTGGCGCATACCGATCTCACGTGACTCATTCTACATTCACAGCTCAAACTGCGTCAGTTACCGGCGCAATAATAATTGACAATATTGCTTTCCCATACCAGCTTTCAAACGCCACTGATGAATTCATTATGCGCATCGGAGTGTTTTCTACCGGTGATTTTTCGTACACAAAGGGACTTTATTTCAAGTACGACAGGGCGGTAAGAGGCGCAACATGGTTTGCTGTTCATTTAGACGGAGGGACAGAAACTACAGCCACGGACACCGGAGTAACAGTCGATACGCTGCGCAATCGGATGACCATAGTAATTAATGCGGCGTTAACTAGGGCCGACTTTTATATAAAGAAAACCAAGGTCGCCACCATCACGGGTGCGCCTTTGTGGAATTTTGCAGCGGCCAATATGGTGGTGGCGGTAGAGATCGCAAAAACAGCCGGAACCACTTCTGTGATCGCTGGCGTGGATCGGTTAGAGGGCTGGCAGCGTGTGCCAAGCAGAGGAAACTAAATGGCAACTATCAACACGACACTTTGTCCAACGTTTATCGAAGCCGGAATAACGCCGGATAAAATCGAAAACAAAATCACGAAATCGCGCAAGGCGATCAAGTGGTACACTGGCGCGGGCCTGTCGAAAAAAGAGCGCGAGGATTGCGGGCTTGCCCTGCTCAATTTGCTCAATGATAACGACCCGCGCAACCTCGGCAGCACTTACGACATAGCGCAGCGCATCGGATATCCGGAACCGCTTGTCCGAAAGATGTTTGACGAATATCTGGCGACGGGCGAAGACCTTGACGTACAACTGAAAGCAGATGGTAAATAAAATGAGTAACATCGGAAACAAAGCACCGGGCGGCGGTTCCACGGTCACGACAAATGGAACCTCAATAACCATTGACGGCGTGACAACAGCGATCCCGGTGGGGCTTGATCAGAGTGCAGTTGACGCACGTGTTACCGCGCTATGTGCGGAAAGCGCACTACAGGCGAACGCCTCGAAACTCAAACGGGTTGATACGGGAGTCTGGGAAACCGGACAGGCCGGGGTGGAATACTATAGCCCGGATCAACGTGGCGGATTTTACGGCGTCATCTACCGGGCCCTGTACTCGGGCACAACCGGAGCCCCGACCGTCACGATCGCGGCCTCGTTCCACACCACAAAACGCCTTGTCGGGCAGGGCGGCTATGTTACGGATTCCGCGACCGGAAGCACGCTCACACTCCCGACGTATTTCGGGGCGGTCAGCAACGCCGGGTTGAACGACAACGAACTACAACAGGCGCTCGAAAAAATCGAGGAAACGCCCAGCGATGACGGCTTGATCGTCGGACTGACCGACGAATTGAAAGAGGATTAAAATGGCAAATCCAATAGTCGTGACATGCACGAAAGCAACATGGACGAAAATCGCAACTGCGAAAACTACCGGTAATTTTTGGCTGAAAACTCCCGGGCCAGAGCGAGGCGACTTCGACGCCGTGCGGGTTGCTAGAAAAGACACAGGACAGACACCTCCGACACTGGCAACCGATGGGCACATGATGACATCATCGCAGGGCATGCTGTCGCATATCGCACAGAGCGACGTTTACATCTATCCGACGTCGAAAACAATCGACGTTGAAACTGACTTTTGAGGAGGTCTGACAAATGGCAATCAATCCATCAACGCGTTACCCGGGCAGGGTTGAGGCACCGAGCGCAGACTATCCACAGGGCACGGCTCGAAATGAATCTGTCGAGGGCGCGGACGACGGCACACCGTTTGAGGCGTCGATTATAAAAGACGTCTGGGGATTCCTGCAAGCCCTTCTGTTGCGCTCTGCAATTGCCCCTACTGGAGACCCTGACACGGCGCTCGCATCGCAGTACATGGAGGCATTGAC
>Ga0172381_10002179_pt1 | contig 21995 bp, 35 predicted proteins | sample Leawel6488metaG_FD_119754 | JGI IMG/M metagenome (GOLD analysis project Ga0172381, IMG submission 119754) | Leachate microbial communities from a municipal landfill in Southern Ontario, Canada - Leachate well 64-88 metaG | ecosystem: Engineered > Solid waste > Landfill > Unclassified | place...
CTGGCTCTTCTTCTTTCAGTCCTTTCAGTATCTCCGCCACTTTCTTCCAAGCGGCGCCACTCACCAAGGCCCTGCACAGTTCTATTGTCTTTGTCTGGGTCTCCGCTGTCTTCTGGGCGATCTGCAGTCTTTTCCCTTCATCTACAGCCAGAACCTGAGCCAGTATCTGCAGGGCATTTCGGGGATGTCCTAAACTGTCCTGTATAATCTGGTCGTAAACATCTTTCTCTAAAGATTCCCCTTCTGCCTTGACTATCCGCCGAAGCAAAGCTTTCATCTCCCGATCTGTCAATGGTTGGACCTGAAACTGGGCACATCGGCCACGAATTGTGGGAAGAAGTTTTTGTGGGTCTGTTGTGCAGAGAATATAATATACATGCTTTGGCGTGTCCTCCAAGGCCTTCAGCAAGGCGCTCTGCGCATCAGAAGTCGCTCGGTGTACCTCATCTAGTATCCATACACGACAAGGGCTTCCTAGAGGCTTATAGCCGCTTTGACGCCGAATATCTCGGATTGTATCTATCCCTCTAAAGTCCGCGCTATCTACCTCTTTTAGATCCGCTCCGGTAGCTCCTAGTTCATTGGCTATAATTCGGCCCAAGGTGGTTTTGCCACACCCTGTTGGGCCATGTAACAGAATGGCTTTGGATAATGGCTGTTGGGATTCCTGACCTAATTGATTTTTTAATACCTCCACGATGTTCTGATTGCCTATAATATCATCGAAGGTTTCCGGCCTATATTTTAAGGCCAGAGTAAGGATCGAGTTTTCCGGCACCGTAATTACCCCTTCCCTATTTAATTTTCGTTAGTCTTGGCTAATTGTAGCGGCCTACAATTTAATATTATCCCTTTCTGATAGAGTCTTTTCCTGCATAATCTCCACCGGAAGATGAAAAGCGCTCCGTATACAGAGTTTGATTTGGATATGCAGAGGGACAAGAATAGTTCCCAAGGTATCTATAACATATTCCGCCAGCTCCTCCGCCAATATTGTTTCTTTTCGCAGGCCTTTCACCCAGGTGGCAAAAGAATCCCACTCAAGTAGTTTTTCATTTGGTGTGTATTTGATTTCCATTGTTCCAGAATAAGGGTTGTCTGAGACTGGACATATCGCCATAAATTCTACAATGACGGTTACAGAAGTGGTGTTTTTTACGGAATTCTCTAAAACACCTATCCCGCGATTTTTCAATACTTTCCCTCCTTATTTGATCCAGGGCCCATCTACGTTGTAAACATCCATCTCGATTTCCAATGGGACAATTATCCAAGGCCATGCAGAAGGCAGCTCTTCCCTGACTATCTTATTCAAAACGCCTCTGATATGTTCTATCTCGTCTGGGCAAACATCCATAACAATCGAGTCGTGAATCTGGCCGATTAGCTTGGTGTCCCATTTTTCCTTGCGCATGATCTCGTCTGTCCGGATAAAGGTTTTTAACAGACAATGAAAGGCGGATCCTTGGATCGGGTAATTGACTATCTCATTCTTCCGCATGATGCCGGAACAGGTAAACCCGGTAAACATCTTTAAATAACCTTTTCGTTGGTATTCTGCCACCCACGCTCTTTTCCACTCGTTATACACCTTAAACCGTCTGTTCCAGAAGTCATCCTCCACCTGTTTCATATGTTCTGTGAATTGATCAAAGGATCTTACTTTATTGCTGATAAGGTGGGAAGAGATAGGCGTTCCGTCCGGCAGCTCAAACCCTTCTTTTCCTTTCCATGTGCCTTTGGGCAATTCCATCCACTCGCATAACCCATGCGCATTGTTACCATAGTAATCCCCATAGAATTGAGGGAATACAAAACTGTTCTTGGCGGCTTGTCGCAAACGGGCATGTGCCGGAATACTTTTATCAAGTGATGGAAGGAAGAAGATCTGCTTCGCCATATCGCCGTGCATATCTGAGCTCTTATTTAACAGGTATTTCATCATTGTGGGGTCTTTGTGATAACATTCGCTAATCATAACTTCGATGGATGAGAAGTCGGCCTCTGCTAAAAAATGACCTGGCCGTGGCAGGATGGCCCGACGACATATCTTCATGGATTCCTTATCTCGTTTGGGGATATTCTGGAAGTTCGGATCAGAAGAACTTGACCGGAATGTCCGCACCAGGTTCAGGTTAAAACTGGGCCGCATGAACCCATCTGTATTTGTCTCCCGAATGAAAGACCCTAGATAGGTATCCCGGATCTTCGACAATTTACGCATCTGCAGAACTATCTTAAGTTCTGGAATATCGAGCTGTTTAAGCGCTTCTTCATCAGTGGCCCCTTCCCCGGTTTCTGTTGTTTTTGGCGGGGCCACTTTCATATGTTTATAAAGCAGGGTAGATAATTGACTATTGCTATAAATATTGGTTTTGCCTTTAAAGATATGTTCCCAGCGCTTATAAAAATTTGTTTCTTCCAATTTCTGTTGATGGTGTTTTATTTTCCTTGTAAGCTGGGTTTTCATCTTCTGGCAGTATTCGGTATCAATTCGGATCCCCTGCCGTTCTGCCCTGGCTAACGCCAAGATCCCATCGTGCATGAGTTGGTACGCATCTTTAGTGGTTGCCGCTATTTTCATGGTTTCATTTTTCCTTTGACCACTTTTTTAAAGTTCTTGATTAAATCAGAAGTGACTTCTGTCAACTTATCTGTTTCTAAAGTCTCCACCAATAATTCTGCCAAAACATCCAGATAAGCATATATCACCACATCAGGAGGGAGTGACTGTATTTTAATATGAGGGTGCGGGAGAAAACGGACTAAAGATTCTTCCGAAGTAACATGCTCCATCGCAAGGCCCTTGGCTTCTGTCACTAATATAACATTATCGATATTTTTGATAATCTTTAATTCTTCTGGAGTCGGTGGATCCATTCTAAATGATTTATATACCGCTTGCATGATCCTTTCTTCTATCCTAGAGAATTCCGGGATACAAGATTTGACAGGGGCCGTTACATCGGAGATATAGGCTTCTGCAGCATCATGGAGTAAGCACAGCAATTGAACTCGGGCCGGATGCCCCATGTATTCGGCTAATTGACAACAATTAAGAGAATGCTGTCCCACAGAATAAAAGAACATAACTTGCCCATTATATCGGCAGGTTTGGCAAAGTCCAGTGGCTATATCTACCACACATATATCTTCCGGTTTAGGATCAAGAGGCCAGAATTTTATCCCACTCACCGTTTCGATCCATTTGCCTTTTCTCATTTATTTGCCCTCCTCTAAAATCCGTTATTTGAATCTGAGTGGATCATGTACGGATCCCCTTTGTAAAAATACTTTTTTATGATCGCTTCATATTCTTGTTTTAGTTTTTCATCTGTAAGCGGGTACTGGACAACCTCTAAATGCTTTTCATCCTTATATTTGATAGATACCCGCAAGGTTGCAAATTCTCTTTTTTTATTGTGAAGAATCCAGACGGGATCTGCTACAAATAGCTTTTGTACTGCGACCATCCCTTTTAAGGTTGTTTTTATATTGGATGCTATGAAATGAAAACCTCTTGGGGTGCGGATTAAGATCCCTTGCATATTCAAGGCCACCATAGTTCTGACTGTTTCTTTTTCTAGTTTTTCTGAAAAAACATCATCCCACTCTAAAAACAAGAAATGCTTTTTTGTTTTCGGATCTTCGGAGATAACTACGTAGATGTCTGAATCATTGACAGTCTTTCGTAAAACAGTAAGCATCTACTCTTCCTCCTTTAAAAATTCATCTCTATTTTTTGTACCGCCGCTAACCGAAAGGTCACCAAACTGTCAATGCCATTGTATGTCAATAGTTTGTTAAGCGCATCCTTATCTTTGGTTAGTTCTGATATCCTATTTGGGGTGTTGGCGTCTGGGCTCTTTAAAAACGGGGAGATCTCTTGTTCATATCCTGACAAACCAAATTTGATATAAGATTGAAATTTCAAACCGGTTACTCCAGGTCGATTGTCAAGAATATGGGCCGCTTGCATAGTATCGAAGTTCCAAGGATTAGTGCTGATTCCACATAGAGTGGACAACCAATTATCCTCATGTTTCATGTTAGCGGCGATTTTTCCGATATCAGGACATTCAAGAATCTTCTTCACTAATCTAAAATCTTTCCCTTCGGAGGGCATCAAGAGGGCATGGGCCTTGTCATCTTCATAACAAAAGGAGATAGAGACTATTTGGTGATTTTCTTTGTTATATGGTTTTAGTCCGGTAGTTTCTATATCAAATGCCAACAGCGATGGTTTTTCCCTGAGGATGTTCTTTAGCATTGTATTAAGTGCTGGAGTCCCTGATTTATAAAGTATAACTTGACGCCGCTCGTCCTCGTAGATGGGAAAAGGAACATCCGCTTTCGCTATAGCCTGCCGGAGATCATTAGTCCATATTACCACGGCCTCATTTGCCTGTTCCTGCCGTTCAATAAATGACGGATGAAAGGTAGGACACACCCATGCGCCAAACTCTCTATCTGGGATCGTCCAGCCTCTCCAAGCGGATATTCCCGAAGGATTTCCCTTCCACCTGTACCCGGTTATTATAGATGAGATGGCTGAATTCCCTTGTAAAATAATTACCTTCGGTTTGTATTGCTGAATTGCTAGCAATACCTTTTGCCGACAACAGGCGATCTCATGGTCAGAAGGCGTCCGGTTATTTCCTTTTTTATCCGAGGGCCAGCAATTAACAGCATGCAGACTTATGCAGTCTTTAAATATATCAATTCCTAGTTCTTTGTATTTCCGCTGCAAGACCCGGCCCAGTTTCCCTTGCCACGGAATCCCTTTTAAATCGTCATCTTCGCAAGGGCCTTCTCCAATGACCATGATCCCTTTTTTGAATTCTCCAAAAGGTTTCATCTTTGGAGTTGTGGCCGTTTTATAAAGTCCACAGGAGGCGCAGGACAGAACTCCTTTTTCTGATTTATAGGCCCCAGAATGTAGTTGATCCTTATCAAAAAATCCATTCATGCTACTTCGAGAATCCTTCACAATTATTTCCTTGGGCAATCATTTTGTTGGTTTCGACAAGGCAATCCAGTTTAACTGCTAGATCTGAGTTTTTTGCACAAGCGAATCCTTTAATACCACAGATAAGATATCGACAACAATCTTTGCCTTGTCCAAGTTTGCAGATATTCTCCATACGTTCTCTATCCATTTTATTCTCCTGTCTCTGCCATAATTGATATCACATGCCACCAATTCTCTCCGGCAAACCCAATCCTGTCTGGGCCGATCACGCTGGTTTGGAGTTTCTCAAACAAGCTAATCAGGAAATCTATCCCGATGGAGAACTTGAAATCCGCGTCTTTGTATTTGGTTTTCATCTTTTCTTCAAACCAACCGAATTCATTTTTTGCGGATAGGGTCAGCAGGCCATCTTTTACCTCGATGGTGACGGATGGAATATCTCCTGTATTAGCGGTTTTCTTTGCAAAGATATTTGCTTTCTCAAGCGCTTCTTGTAGAGTGTCAGGGAAACTAAAATCAGAACCTTCTATCTCCAAGTATTTTTCGATATCTGGGAAAACTCCGGCAATAATCCGCGCGGAGAAAATAACGGTTTCATCTTCGGTGCGGAAATGGGCCCAGCTATCCCCTAGCGCTATCTCTGTGACTGCATACCGGATTAGTTCTCTGGCGGAACTTGCCGGAATCAAAAAGCTTTTTCCGGGGGCCTTTTTCTTTAATTTATACCGAATAATCTGATACGAGTCGGATGCCTCTATGACGTCTCCATTGATGTGTACGCAGGTTAGGACCGGACGACTCATATCTTTAGAACAGCAGGAAGCGCAAAGTTTTATTCCCTCAACAATCCCCTCCGGCAGCTTCTTCCATTTCTCCACTGTTCCGATCTCTTCATCGAGCGGCAATTTTACCTCCTGTTCAAAGGTCAGGCCAGCTTTGGATCGTCCGGCGTGAATTACTACCTGATTATCTTCCCAGTCAAGTTCAATTTCTTCCTTTTTGACCTTGTTAAGGAATTCATACAAGGCCTGTGCCTTGACTGCCCCGGTTACATCTTCCAGTCCTTTTACCGGGTGGGAGATACTTATTTCGTCATTATAGGTGACCACCCTGCCATTAATAAAGGCGAAGCTTGTGGCCTGCTCTATTAATTCTTTGTTGGCAAGTCCAGGTCTAACCTTTTCTAATGCTGTCTGTAATTCCGCTTTGTTGATCTTTATTTTTTACCTCCTTGTATTTTTTGATTGCCAGAAATACTTTCCTATTATCAAAAGAATTGGTTGCAACAAGATGATAACTGAGCAGCCGATTAGATATAAGAAGCATTCCATGTTCTCGGTTGGTCTCATTGCCCTGGGCGGCTGCCGCTAGATACAATATCATCATTTCGCCCCGTTTCCACATACCGCGCGAACTGTTCTTTCTTTTCTGCAGTATGGTAATAACTGACCAGCCGTTCCCTTTTTCTCGCTTTAGACAAGGCCTTTCCCTGACTCGGTTCAAACAACCATGTGGCAAGGTATATCCGCATTTTCTTCCCTCTTTTTACTCCGTCTTGCGCCCTACTAAAGGTCTTCTTGTACTGTACTGACTTCTTCTTGTACTGTACTGAAAGGGATCGGCTCCTGTAATGAGGCCCAGGTTTTTTTTCGAAAAGGAATAGGGCCGATCTTTAGGTCATAATAGGATAACAAGATAGAATTGGTGATTTTCAAACAATGGGTTTCTGGGGCCGCTATATAGATTTTCATAGAGAAAATCCTTGCAGTCCTTTTTGTTTAAAGGCCCAAGGCCACTCTGGAAATGCTTTCTCTAAATCTTTAAAATACAGAATGTTCATTTCATCCCGAAGTTGGTACTTATTGGAGACTCCTTCCTCTTCGATTATTTCCAATAATCTCAGTGCTTTTTTATCTTTAGGCTTTTTCTCGGCCCAACGTTCATTTGGCAGTCTTTCATGTTCTTGGGGAACCTGTTCAAATCTGGAAGATCCCAGGGCATATCCTTTATCGTGGATGTAGCTAAGTATCACGTTTTTTTGTCTGGGAGAAAGCGTGGATATGTGCTGCCCTTCTTCTTTCATACTTGGGCTCCGATTAGACACTGCGATTTTCCACGAGGCCCCATCATATACCCAACCCTTGCTAGTATACCTGGGAGTATAAATGAACCCCATTCGCCCGGTCTGCACCCATGATGTTGAGTCCACAGAATACCAAGGGTATCTGGTCATTACCGGCAAAGAGGTCACAGCGAACCCATGCACCTTGACTTTCGGGATTCCATCTTTCCCGCAGATATAATCCCGGAAACAGATATCCAACCAAGGGATAAGTTTCATGCCGGTGTTGCCCGCTACTCCAAGGGCCAAATAATCATAATTATCCACATAATACTGTAAGAATTCCATTGGCTCCCCAAAGTGGAAACAGGGTAGAGGGTTGAGTCCGGCAGCTTCCATGATCTTCTGATTCTCCAAGGTTTTCTCCGCTGTTAATTTGCACGGCTGTTTTCCTTCAAGTCCAATCACATCAAGGTTGGCATACACTTCAATTATATCCTGATGTTCTTTGATGAATTCGATATACTCTTGAATATTGATTTCCAGTCCCTGAGTCCATGCAGAGAAGGCCCCCGAGTCAAGAAAAAGATTTACTTTGTTTCTTTTCACAACGCACCACCTAAACCAATCATATTCGATTCCTCCTTCTCTGGAGTGGAAAAGAGATTGTAATTTATTCCCTGATTTGAATAATATCTGGACTCCTTCACTTCGGTCAGGATTCACTCCTCCTGGGCACCCGGCAAAAAATACCCTCATCTAGTTAATTCCAGAAACTCTTGACGGGCTTCTGGTTTACTCAAGAAGATGCCTTTTAAACTCGAAGTGATAGTGGTGGCATTGGTTTGTTTTACGCCACGCATGACCATACAATAGTGGAGTCCTTTGACAACGCAGGCGGCGCCTTTGCAGTCTTTTAATGATGCAAGATGCTCGGCAATGTCTTTGGTTAATTGTTCTTGGAGTACAGGGCGTTTGGCTAATACTTCAACGAGTCGGGCCAGTTTTGAAAGGCCTAGTACATATCCTTTTTCCGATGGTACGTAAGCCACCGAGATATGGTAATGTACCGGCAGGAAGTGGTGAGGGCACATGGAGAACACTTCTATGTCACGCACAAGAATCATTTGATCATAATCTGACGGAAAGGAAGAATTGAGAATGTCTTGTATTTGTCTATCGGTATCCTGGATGCCAGAAAAAATCTCATCATACATCCTTGATACTCGGGCTGGAGTATCTTTAAAATTTATGTCTGTGGTGTCTAGTCCATATTTATGCGCCATCCCTTTTAGAATAACGCCCATCCCTGCTTGGATAATATCTGTTGAGATGCTAGTCATCAAAAGCCAAATCCTTTCTGTATTGGTTTAGTTCTTTTTGCCGGAGCAAAGGTCTTTCCTTTCCCTCTGCCTTTAGTGCAAATCAGAAGAACCTCAGCTGCCGCTTCTGGGTAAAGGATAGGGATAAAGGCCATTAACCAAGGTGTAGGCATATACCTCTTTAAAGCGAGATATTGTTCCTTTATGGCGGGATTCTGGCCTTCTAACCATGCCTCAAAATCCCGGACTTTGGCGACTAGTCCGTATTCTTCTGCGATAGCAAATCCGATTTTCTGAACGGCTTCCCTCAGTTCATAGATATCCCACTCATACACATGGGCCGCATATTGAGTGTCATAGGGGTTTTCTTTGTTGGTTGTATTCGGGCAGGAAAGAAACATTTCTCCACCTGATTTTAATAGGCGGAAACAATTCTCAAGCGATTTCTGCCCAACTTCCTTCTGCATATGTTCAATAGCGGAAGTATAGACAATGAAGTCAAAAGAATCGTCTTCCAGTTGTTCGTGCATGTCCTCCACACTGCCGAGAACATGGGTTAGTTTGAAAGGATAATACTCTGCAGCATCTTCGATCTTTTTAATGCCGGAACGTCTGAGTTGCTCTCCGATATTTGTTTTGGAGATGTCGACACCAACATATTCTTTGATCTTCGGCTTGTAATAACGAATAAGAGGAAGGAGAAGGCCCCGCCCACAACAAACGTCCAGAACCCTCTGTCCTTCCTTCATTCTTTTAACTGCCGCATGATGTTGAATATAATTCATTACATCCAGGGAAGAGAAGAACCCATCTGCCATCTGAGCGTAAAAATTCCGCATCTGGTATGTTGTGCAGTATACTTCAGATGGGCTCATTCCCTCTTCAATTTTGTAGACGATTTTCCTGGATTCTGTCATCTTACGCGCTCTTGAAAACCGGGTTCAAATCAATTGAGGTCTTTTTGGTGTCGTAGCCCATTTTTCTCAGCCAGAGTTTCGTTACGTAGAGGTTCTTTTCCAGGTCAGCGTCCACGCCCAAGTCCACCATCTTCTGGGCCATCTGCTCAATTGTGGCACCTTCCAAAAGGCAATCTTCAATGATAGATTTTTTGGTTACTCTGGGTGCCTTGGGCTCTTTCGGTGCCTTGGGCGCTTTCGGGGCTTTCGGGGCTTTAGGCTCTTTCGGTGCCTTGGTTTCCTCGTCAGTGCCGGTTTCTTCTGCAGCAGCTTTGAGGGCGTCGATGGTTTCTGCAGTCGTTTCCGAGATCTCATCTTCCGGCACAAGCAGGCCAGCCGCCTCCAGGATCTTTACCTGTAATTCTTCTTTGGCAATGTCTTTGATCTCGATCTGGGGATCCAGTCCCAGAACCACGTTAAGTTCCTTTGCCGCCTTGACTAATTCTGTCTTTTTCATGGATATCCCTTCCTCCTTGGTTTTTATTTATTTCTTATACATATTATACAAAGCAAAGTTATTTCAGTTAGGCCAAATCACAAATTTTATGCAGTTGAACAGAAAAAACTATTTGATCCAGATGTTCCGGGATGTCTTCCTTCAGCTTTTTCACAATATCTTTGATTCTTTTCCCTTCTGCATTGACCGGACTTATTATCTGTTTAGCCTGAATTCCATTAACTGATAATTCCTCTATAACCTGCATCGCCAAAAATAGATCCGCATCATCTGCCACCACATACTTGATATAGATTCCACCTCGTTTACTATATGCTTGACGCAGCGTACGAAGATTGCAGGATAATACCGAGATAGGCAACATCTTCTCTGTCATGCCGGACGAAAAGCATTTATAATCTATAACCCAGTGCACCGAAGGGATAAAAGGGATCAAATAACTGCCATTAGTCTCCACCTGGACTTCATAATCCCTGTCTAGCAATCCCTCTATTAATTCGATGGTTTCTAGTTGGGATAAAGGCTCTCCTCCGGTTATCAGAACCTTTTTATTTCCCAATTCCCTTACCCTTGATATTATCGAAATGAGGCTGCACTCTTCCGCTCCGTTTATCTTTATCGGCGGTCTGGCCCTTTGCGTATCGCACCAAGAACAGCCGAGATTGCATCCTTGCAGTCTGATGAATGTGCACCAAGAACCTTGAGGGAAACCTCCGGCCTCTCCGGATATGGATTCAAATATTTCATTAACTAGCAGCATTTTCTTCTCTCCATTCGGCCCAGGATGTCGGCGTTTCATAAAGCCGGACAAAGCTTAATTTCTCTGTATTGGCTATCGGGAATAGGCCTTTTAATACCTGGACAATCCAGACTACCATTCTTTCTGCTGTTGGTTGTTCTGTTGGGAAGTTATTGCCGGGGGTGATATCATTCAGAAGTTTATGATCCATGATGTCAATTATGAAATCCTGAACATAGGTTTTAATATGTCCGAAGTCCAGAACCATCCCAGTATCCGGATAGATCTTCCCTTTAAGACCTATTTGTAATTTGTAGGTGTGGCCGTGCATATTTTTACATTTGCCTGGATGATTCGGCAGGAAGTGGGCCGCATCAAAAGTGAATTCTTTAACCACAGTTATCTCCATCTCATGCCCTCCTTATTTTTTAGGTTTTCTTGTTTTCCCGTTTATATGGTAATACACCGTTCCCAAAGGCAATCCATATTTTTTACTGATCTCACTGTATTTTTTCCCGTCTTTTCTTAACTGCCGCATCTCCTGTATCTTTCTTGAAAGTTCTGTATCCGGCATTTGTTTTGTCTTTATTTCTTGTTCTACTGCACCAAACATATCCTGCAGGGCCTTATTAACCGACTTCTTTTTGATGATGCAAACCAATAGGGCAAGGTAGTTTTCTTCTGTTCCTTGAGACACATTATAACATCCCCTTTTTACCCTTTACTTATCTAATTCATTGTCCCTGTTGTTATCTGATTTTTGGACAAAAGACAGGAAAATCGGATCTGCCCATGTTCTTTGTACATCTTATAAGGATACTCTTTGTCTGCATTTTTTTTGATCTCTGCCTGTCCCGGTACTATATCCAGATCCTTTGGGGTAAGCAAGACAATTTCCAGCAACCCTCCTATTCTTGGCGTTATGCAGACCGGATGCGCTTCTTCACAAAGGGCAGTCCATAATTTTGTTATATCTTTGCATATTTTATCCAGATCCATTTATCTACCCCTCTTTGTGCACTTCGCAAATTATACAGATTTTTTCTTCGGCACTATTGTCAGTATGCTGTATCCCACAATTAGGGCACTGCATATCTTTTCCCTCCTTTCATTCGATACTCTCCCATCTCTTATCCTATTATACAAAAATAATCAGTTTCATTTAGGGCCATTTACTTATTTTGTTGGCACAACATAAAAACTTTCTAGATAAGGCCGTCCAGCCGCCAAGTCTTGCAAGACGCATATTTCCCGATCCGGAGAAAACTCACCCTCACGAACCACTATCTCATTTATCCGGATCATTCCCAGTTTCTTTTCCCTGCCTTGCGGGTCTTGGTTTAATCCATATTGGGCCGTCACATGCGCCAGCTTTCTCTTATCTTCGCTGAAATTGGAAAGGGAAAGCCTTCCCTTCTTGTAACTTTCTGCGTCGGCCTGAGTGGCTGTTATGAGCAATATATGCCGTTCTTGGGATAGTGCCCGCAATGCTTTCCAGACATGATCCTGCTTATGCCGGAATTCTGAGATCTTCCCGTCATCTGCAGAAAGCAGATCAGCATAATCTATGACGATCAGGTCAGGCACAAAACCATCTTTCCTTTCCCAGATGTCAAGAGTTTTCCTTATCTCGGTAACAGTAAGGGTTCCGGCAGGGAAGGTAATCAGCTTAAATCTCCGGCGGTATTTATCAAAGAATTTTTTAAGCTCGATTTTCGCTTTCTGGACTGTTAATGGATTTACAGCTTTTAATTTCTTTACCCAAACAGACCCCTTACGTTGAGGACACGCATGACTATCGCATGGAACATAGTCTGGATTTTCCTCATATTTTTTCTTTAGGTTTTCGAGATTTAATATTTGAGCGGTTACCCGGTAAAAAGCATCTAACGGCATATTGAACAATCCATGGTCACAGTTGCGATCTTCCCGGTTGCAGGTGTCTAATTGGTTAAATACGCAGTCTCCTACCGGACGGAATCGTTCTCGGCAATATTTCTCTTTATCGGACTTCTGGGCAATATAAACGCATATCCGTCTTAGTACTTGGGCCTCTGTCATGTCTCCGGCCTCAAAGAAAGCTACGTTCGCTTTTTGTCTGATGGCCCTCAGCGCCATCTCCATCAACAGAAAACTTTTCCCTCTTTTCTCTGGAGCTAACAGCGTGAAAAAGCCGCCTCTAATGAGGTGTTCGTTCCACAGGGCTCCTAGGGCACCCGGATACGAAACAACAGGCATGTAAGAGGAAGAGAAGGCGCGATCCACGGCTTCTAACGCTTCCCCACTAGATAGGTCTAACCCTGCGTCCGGGTCTTCTAGGATGGTTGGCTTATAAGATGCCGCCAGAGTTTCAGCGTCTGTAATTTGTCCGGCCTCTATCAAACTTCGGACTTCTTGATTGTGAAACTCCAGTTCTTGAGATTTAAAATACCGAATTGTCTGATCATATAGGTAGGAAGAATTAAATTGCGTATCTCTTCCATACTCATCATTAAGGCTTGACAAAAGCTCTTCTATATACGTGGCATCCGCTTTGGGCAATCTCCCTGTTTTTAAGGCCTCTATGTAAAGATCCTGGATGTTTGCGTCAGGGGACTTGTTGTATTTTTGGAAGAAACCCAAACACCATTGCGCTATTGTTTTCAGTTCTGGAGATTCCAGTAAAGCCGGATTCCAGATTCTTTGTATTCTTTCCAGATACTCTGTACTGATAATTAATCCAGTGATAATCCGGCGTTCGATAAATTCTTGATCATCTTTCACCTACGCGTCACCGACCTAAACAAAAGGTCTAGCCAGGGCAAGGGTAAGGTTGTTTGTTGTCGCAGACGTCTTTGCGCTTCTTGGGGTAGATTTCTAATTTCCATTTGAGCGGATTGTATTTTCGCCTCCTCTTTAGTTATCTCCTTTTCGGCCTTAAAAAGGATCTTAAGTCCTTTTGCCGAATCCTCTAATGAAGCAACGTCCACCCATCCTGCATCTGTCATGATTTACGACCCCCTTTATTATCTCTAGCATTCGATAATCTTTTCAAAAAATGATTTACAATCTAATTCCGCCTGCCTTCTGTATTTGTCTGAAACCCACCATTGTTTTGTGACTGAATCATATTTGCGTTCGGCGGCAGGAACATGGGCCTTGATGGCTTCTATGAAATCCGGATCAAAAGAGCAGTCAATATAAATTCCACCACGTTTGGGGGTTATATAGCAAAAATTCAATATTTATACCCTCCTTTGAGTATCTTTCGTAAGTCCTCAGTGGTTTTTACTCGATTAGGTATCCGGTTTTCATTCTCTTTGATAGTCTTTATCAATGAATCAATAAGAGCTTTATCAATATCGCTCGCATTATTAAATGCAACATCTATTTGTTTGCTGTGATCTGGCGGATTATTCTTAAACAATTCGACCAGTTTTTTAAACTCCTCAACTGAAATTTCCACATTATCACCCCTTAATAAATCCGCTTTCCATGTCAGCATCTGCATACTTCTTAATTACCAGCACCGCGTCAGCCTCGATCTCTGTTATACCGCACAGATTAATAATACACTCTGTTAATTCTCCAACCGCGGCCTTAAATTCAACTGACCGCGAATACTTCGCAAGATTGACGCCGTCAACTTCTATACTGCCCATCCCTGCCATGCCTAGTTTGATCTTAATAGAGGCTGTTTCTGGTTCGCCCTTTTTGAGTTCCGCCATTATATTAACCTCCCAAATATCCAATACCGCTTCCGTCGGCGCGCTTTCTTCATAAGCACCCATATTTCAACCTGCGCCAATATGTCTTCGTGGATCTCATAGTAAGTCATATCCCGCCCCCTTATATTCTTTTAATCTCCCTTGTTTTTAAATTAATTAATACCTGGGTGTTTTTAGCAGCATCATCCATAGTTGTTACGTCAAGCCATTCCTCTGGTTTTTCTAGTGATTTTCTTGCCTGTTCTTTTGATTTTATAAAGTCGAAATAATCCATTATACCGGCACCCCTTTCATAAACATTTTAGCCCGAACTTTGGTCTGCAGCATCATCAGGGCGCCAAGCGCTATCTCAAAGTTGTTTTCATCTTTTGCATGATATGCGGCTGTCGCCATATCCGTTGCCCTTGCCATCTGCTCCATAATTTCAATAAGTTCATCATCATAAAATTGTATCAGATCCATTTACTCACCCTCTTATATAAGATATCCCGGTTAATGGGTCTCTTTCTGCGTTGTCCTTTTTGGCCTCGTCCCGACGAAACCTTTCAAACAGAGTATGACTAATGTCCAGCATATTTGGAGTAAGATTTGTTATCCAGTCGTTTTCCCCTATCCATTCGATATAGGCAATTACAAGATCCATCGGCCCTGGCATCAGGCCCCATAGATCTTTGGGTAATTCTCTTTCTTGCTTTTCTGTGATCTCGGAATGTAAGAACAATAAGGCTTTTGCTAACTTGCCCTCCGTATTCTTTTCAGGGGAAAACAGATTTTTGGCTGGGGGATAGCAATTATTGTAGAAGAAACCCGCAAGGTCTTTATCCTTGAAATGATCCCGGATAATTCTCCTGGGGTGCTCGGGTGCGGAAGTTTCAGAGGGGGCGGAGGATGAGTCCCTTTTCATAGCATCCTCTAGCTTGGTGAATTTCCTGCGGAACGTGGAACCACTTTCGATAATTGGGACATATGGCTGACCAGCATTATTCTGATACCAATCTAAGATGGCTGTTATTCTTGGTAGGTCCACTCCATCGGTCTTTATCAATAATCTGATATCGTTGGCCCAACTTAAAATTCTGGATGGAGGAGTATTAATGTTTTTGTCTTGTTTAATAATGGCAGCCAACTTCTCTGCTAATGGGACAAGGACTAAATTACACTCTCCAGTGGTGGACCCTTTACCCATGCTTGACCATATATTTATTATTTCTTTGTTATTATTATATATGTTCTCCTTATATAGCGTTGCACTTTTTGAAGGGGATAGCCCCCTCACTTTTTGCCCGGGCAAGGGTTTCACTATCTGCAACCCTGCAACAGTGTTTGTTTCTTCACCTCCAATAATAAGTTCTGTTAATTTTGAGTAGTCCCAATAATAAAACTCTTTTGCCGGAATCCCTCTTAATTTGGTGTGTAAGACCCCAAGACCAATCAATTCTTTTTTAGCTTGCTGAAGCTGAAATATACTTAACCCTGTTTGTTCTTGTTGATCTTCATGAGTCAAGAAGAAACCATCATCTTTATCTAAAAGACCTCTATCATGGAAATAACGATATTTGTCTATTAAATTACCTATGATGATGGCTGTATCTGGACCAAATCGAAGGATCAGTTTTTTATGCACTACCAAATAAGGCTCAGATCCAAATAATTCTAAAATCAAACGCTTTTCGATACCTGAATTTTTATTCTCCCCCATTTACCCGTAATTCCCTCCTTGCTTGGATTTTATCTTCCTGCTCTTTTTCTAACTGGGCCATAACCTCATCCAGCTTCTGCTTGTTTTCTGGAGAAGGCGTACTGGCTCCTCTTTCCCATAATTGGACAGTCACCAGGGACACTCCAAGATTAATTGCTAGACTTGTTTGCGATATCCCCAATAATTTACGGCGTTCTTTTAAATTCGCCAAACTCATTTATCTCACCTCCTTGATTAATTGTCTGACCAGGGAATCGGCATCGTCCTGTTTCATCCCTCCTGGATCTCCTTCTATGGTTTCGATATGCACTTTTTTGCCTAGAGCTTTTAGCTTGGTTGCTAGCTTTCGGGCCTGCGCCTGGGCCTGTGGTTCATCGTCGAAAACAATGATAAATTTGTCGCAGATCTGCTTTAATTGCAACACCTGCTCCATCTTGAATTCGATCCCGAAGGTTGCCGCCGCATTTGGGCCCAAACGCCAGACATCTGTCACCCCTTCTACTACGATCAAAGAATTCCGCCACTTTTCCTGCTTTCCATATACAATATTTTTATGATGTATCTTTTCCCTTTTCTTCGGACAGGCCAGATATTTTAAACTGCTTTTGCCGGTGATATCTCTTCCCTGAAAGCTTACCATCTCACCGGCCCAGTTAATGGGGATTAGAATTCGATGATTATAGGAAATCCCGTCGAGAAAACTCATCGGGCCTGTTTGTATAAGGCCCCACTCCCTTTCGAGAAGGTCTGGATCGAATCCTCTATTTTCAAGATACGTCTTATATTGTCCCGACAGTGGCCCATTCGGCTTTGGCAATTTCAGAGGGAAAATAGAGACCCTTGGTTCTTCTGTTCTTTTCCTAAAATGCCGGATCTTGTATTTCTGCAACATGGCCCAGATCTGGGATTCCGGCAGGTTAAGTACCCGGCTTAATGTCTGGGAAACAGAATGAGTGCCACAACGCCAGCAATGAGCTCCACTTCCCTCTTCATGGATACCTAGATGGTATCCCGGACTTCCGGCACAGAAAGGACATGGTATATTTACCCAACCGGCCCGACAATGCTTATGCCCTTCTGTTAAATAATGAACGCCGTGGTCTTGTAAGAGTTGCTGGATATCCATAATTATCTCCAGTCATTTTACGTAAATTTCTCTATCATCCTGAAGTCCATGATATATTCTTTTTCACTCTGTAGCAGATCGGCGATCTTCATCAACCTGTCAGTAATATCGCCACCATTAAATTTGCCACTGAATGAAATTGTCAGTGAAGAACCAACAGATTCTGTATTTTGGGGCATTGTGTCGATTTTAGGCGTGTCTTTTTTAATTTCCACTTCTGCACCTTCCGATCTGAATTTTTTGCTCCTATCGCTTAATCCAAGTTTGCATACCTGAAAACTCATGGAACTAGTGCCGACTTTCCAAGCTTCGGCGATTTGTTTTTGAGAATAATACTCAAGCATATTCTTCATAAATAACTCTCTTTTGTCTGATGGCAGCGCGTAAAACTCTTTTTTTGGCATGATTCCGACTGTCGCTTCACCGCTCATTAATCTAACCTCCCTTTTTGTTTTATGATCATTCGGAAATCTAACGGAACCGCCTTTTGGGCCTTTTCGTTCTGCCCTGCACCTAGCGCTTTTAGAGATGCGTTTTTTATCCTGTATTTCTAGGTTGAATATTTTCTCTATATTTTCACCTTTGCCATTATAAACATCCCACGCCACTTAAAACACATCCCTTTTCTATTATACAAAAAAAACCAATTTCCTTTATGACTGCCCGACGGCTTCTCTTATTTCTTTAAAAGAAGCCCAGATCAGGCCGTGGCTCCATCCCTTTTCCCGTAGGTCTTTGAAGATCTTCCCTCTGGCTTTTTTCGGATAGTTTTCTTTATAGTCTTTTTCGTTGACCATGGTGCAAATCAGCTTGGCTTCTGGAGATAGGCGTGTCAGTATCTCTTCCCATTGTTCTTTAGATAGCAGGATATCTTCGGCACTTGGCATAGTTTCACCAATGAACTTCTCGTCAAAAGGGCACTCTATAAAATTTCTTTTCTGCATATTTTTAATGATTGTGTTTAGGCGATTGCTGACTACCCGCCAAATAAAGGTACTTCTTTTTCCTTTTGATGGATCATAATCTTTTGCCGATTCCAAAACAACAAGGCAGGCTTCGGAGAAGGCCTCCTCAAACTCCAGTTCTGGATTGTTTCTTACATAAGACCAGGTTACCTTTTGAATCAAGCGGATTTCATTCATCATTAGCGCCTCCTGTAACTTTTGATTAATTCTGTAAGTAGCTGCGTTTCTTCTACTTCTCTCCCGTCAAGCACCGCTTCTAACACTTTGCGTTTTTCATCTAATAGACCCGCTATTTTTTCTTCTATTGTTCCGGCAGCAAGAAGGTAATAGATATTGACCGCGTTTTTTTGGCCGATCCTGTGGCACCTATCTTCTGCTTGAACCAATTCCCCTGGAGTCCATGGTAACTCAAGAAATATTACCGTCGATGCCGCTGTCAAGGTCAGACCTGTTCCTGCTGCCTGAATGTTCCCGATAAAGAGTCTGGCCCTTGGATCATTTTGGAAGGCCTTGACTGCCAGATCTCTTTTTTGGGCTGTCACAGATCCATCTACTTTCACTGCGATTCCTCTGAATTCATTCATCAGGGTATCCACAATTTCTTTATGCGTGGTGAAGATGACAAGTTTTTCATCATTGTCCTCAAGGAAATCCTGAATCCAATCAAGGGCTTGGTTTATTTTCCCTCTGACTGCCAGTTGTTTGAGGGTTTCGATTTTTGTCAGATGTTCCGCTTTTTGCGCTTTTATGGATGCGGCTAGTCCTTTTTCTGCGTGTAGGTATTCTATAAAGGCCATCTCCGCGCGAAGATATTCTCTTTTATTGGAAAGATCCATGGGCACGAAAGAGCGGATCTTGTCTGGCAGTTCTGGAAGTACGTCTGCTTTCTTTCTCCGAATCATAAAGGACTCTGTCAGTTTCTTGTGCAATTCTTCTTTGTTGGATGACCCAGTAAAATCCCAACCAAAACCATTATGTTTGGCGTTGCAGAAGGTTCTTGCATATTTCCAGAAATCCGGAAATATAGCTTTATTAATTATCTGGGCAATGTTAAACCCTTCAATCGGCCTGTTGACAATTGGAGTCCCTGAAAGACCAATGATATGCGGGATTCTTTTTGCCAGTTTCTTTGTGGCCTTGGTTCTCTGGGCCGAATTAGATTTAATGTAATGCGCTTCATCGAATACCAAGACTCTAGGGTTTAAAGCTATAAGGAAATCCACCCAGCCGGTCTGCACGATCTCTTTCTGTTTCTTTTTCCCGGTTACTGGATCTACGATGGTCTCATAATCGTTTGCCAGAATATCGTAATTGATAATGATTATGTCTCCGGTCAATGCTTGGGTAGTATCTTTGCCGAAAAGAATTTGTAAGTTCAGGTTGCCGGAAAGAGTGGCGTTTGCTTCTTGGGCCCAGTTTAGTTTCAGGTGGGCCGGACAAAGAACAATCGCTGGTCTCAATTCTGGGTGAAGTTGCAACCAGGCGAGTGCTTGGATGGTTTTCCCTAATCCCATCTCATCGGCGATCAATGCCCTCCCTCTTTTTTGTTCGATAAAGGACACTCCTTTTTTCTGGAAGGGAAAAAGATTCTTTTTTAGATTCGGCACATGCACTTCTCTTATCTCGGTGGCTGCAGAATTTAAAGTCGATAAGGAAGGGCAGAGTTTGAATCCGGCATCCTTCAGCTTTTTGATAATACTGGCATCCATCGGCACAGTCCAGTATTTGCCGGTGGTATCATTTTGGAACCTGCGGCCCGGTAAAGATTTGACAAGTTCGAGTGTGGCCCAGTCAAATGTGAACCTGATCTCTATGTTATTGTCTTTGATCAATTTGGCCGTGTTGGTCATTTTTTATCCCTCCTCTATTTCCAGGATGTTTAATCGGGCCAGTTCCTTGAGAAATGTTTCTGCGTCGCTGTATTCGATTTCTTTTCCACATAAAACCATGATCCGCTTATTTACTCCTGCCATATACTCGATCTCGTTGCAGGTGAACCATGTTGAGTCTTTAAGTGTCTTTAGTAGATCCTCCCAGGTTTCTGCTGTGAATATTTTGCCGTTTCCGGTTAGTCGTATTTTCATTTTGTGCCCTCCTTGGGAAAGGTTTTGGCGGCTTTATGCCGCCAATTCCTTCCGCCTTTTTCCGAAGTATTTTAACATTGCTTTGGTTTCGCTGTCGTATGAGCTGACTCTGTTGTTAGCGTCCGGGTTTAGGAAGAGGAAGTATTTGAAGGTTTCCCAGTTGTTTGTTTTGCCTTCTTTAACCTTCCGGTTTTTTGCCCGTTCTACAATGCCCTGCGTCAGCTGAATCCAATTCGAGATTTTTTCAAACTCAATGGTGCCCTGATGCTGCCGGAATTCTACTGTGCCATGTGTCAGGTAACTTTGCAGGTTCAGTTTATGGTATCTGTCGCCGATGGTTCTGATTAATTCCCAGGTTTCGTTTTGATATAAGGCCGCTTCGTATCTGCTATTTTTTATGCTTCTGCAGTAGGTGTTGTTGTTCGCCCGGCGGCTTTCCGAAACCAGAGTGTCGATTGTGCTTTCAAACCTTGAGTATATTTTGATGAGGTTTTTGAATGTTGTGGTTGTGAAGTCCATTGCGCCGTGGTGAACGTGAAGGCCACAAGTTTTGTTTATGCGTGCGCCTGCCGCTTTCAGGGCCTTGCAAACCTTGTTCAGTTCTTCCAGTCCTGCTTGACCTTTCAGAATGGGGCTTACAATTTCTAACCCTTGACCGTTTTCACCTCTGACCGAAGCGTCGGTGATTATTTTCCAATATCCGCGTGTGGTGTGGTTATACCCTTCCGGTGTGCAGGTGACCCCCATTTCCCTGACTTTTGCCGCTACCGTATGTGCGCTTCCGATGAATTCGATTTCTACTCCGAAGGTTCTATTGTTGTCGAGCATTTTGTTTGCCTCCCTCAATTTCATCTTTCTATTAATATTATATACAATAACCGGGTAGATTGCAATACCCCAAATCACTAAAAAACAGAAAAAACTCCGATATTTTTTAATTATTTTTATCGAAGTTTTCCTGTATTTTTTAGGTAAAAATAGGAGTGTTTTACCCGCGTTTCTTCTCAATATCATACTCTAGATATGCGTCTGCTATTCTCTGCCCAACTTCTCTTGGCGGTACGGTTTCCATTTGCGCCAACTTGGCATAGGCCTCTTTCATGATTGTAAACTTTGAGGCCAGAACATCCGATCCATTACAGGATTCGTATTCAATTATCCCATCAAATACTTCTAATATTACCGGGTCCATCATGCCACCTCCTTTCCTTCTTGTTATTAATATTATATACAATACTTTGTAATTGCAACCGTCCCTTGATAATAAAGTAAAAAAAATAATATAATTAATAAGATATTAAGACGCTATTAATAAGCTATTAAATATCCCGGCAAGAATAAAGACAATCCCAACTGTGACCACGCCGGTTGGATGAGGAGTAATTTATTGACTCTTTTACGTAAGCCAGACAGAAGAGGAATACGTGAACGCCAACGAGAACAGAGAAGCAGGGAAGAGAGTCTCTCTAGTAAGAACAGCTTCGGTATCAAAGATCTTACTCCAATGAACGCCGTGAATCGTCTACTGCATAACTCCAGGGAAATACAATATAAATAAACAAACCATGGATCAACCAAGACCATGGTTTTTATTATGGGAAGGCAGAGGGAGATAATAATTGTCACTCCGACCTAAGCGCCCATGTTCTGTACCTGGTTGCCCTGAGCTGGTTAGCAAAGGAAGATGCCCTAATCATCAACGACAAATTACTTATCGTGGCCTTACTAATAATGCCAGAGGGTATAACTACAGATGGCAGAAGTACACAAAGTATTTCAAGGATAAGAATCCATTATGTCGGGCCTGTGAGTCCTTGGGGATAGTCACGCCGACATGCGATGTAGATCATATCATTCCGGTGACCGGCCCTGACGATCCATTGTTTTGGGATGAGAATAATCATCA
>Ga0172381_10002180_pt1 | contig 21979 bp, 22 predicted proteins | sample Leawel6488metaG_FD_119754 | JGI IMG/M metagenome (GOLD analysis project Ga0172381, IMG submission 119754) | Leachate microbial communities from a municipal landfill in Southern Ontario, Canada - Leachate well 64-88 metaG | ecosystem: Engineered > Solid waste > Landfill > Unclassified | place...
AGCGATTATTTTCGTAAAGGAGATACCGTGAGAGCGGTAGTTTCCAGCGTCGAAATGAGAAATAACACTCCGGTCATAACCCTGTCGCGAACATCGCCAAAATTTTTGGAACGGTTGTTTGAACAGGATGTTCCTGAAATTTACGACGGTTTGATCACGATCAAGAAGATAGTACGGATCCCCGGAGAACGTGCAAAAGTTGCTGTTGAATCATACGATGACCGTATAGATCCCGTAGGCGCCTGTGTAGGTGTCAAAGGATCCAGGATACACGGGATTGTCAGGGAATTGAGAAACGAAAACATTGATATTATTAACTGGACAACCAATCCTCAGTTATTGATCCAGAGGGCCCTCAGTCCGGCAAAGATATCTTCCATCAAGATCAACGAAGAAGACAAACGGGTTGGTGTATATCTCAAACCCAATGAAGTTTCACTGGCCATCGGCAAAGGAGGTTCAAACATAAAACTGGCCGGTATGCTAATCGGTTATGAAATTGACGTATTCCGGGAAGTTGACGAAGACGAGGAAGATGTTATGCTGGATGAATTTAACGATGAAATAGATCAGTGGATCATTGATTCACTCAAACAAATTGGTTGTGATACCGCAAAAAGCGTTCTGGCCATACCCATACCCGAATTGGTCAGACGTGCAGACCTTGAGGAAGAAACCGTTGCGGAAGTTATTCGCATTCTCAGATCTGAATTTGAAAACGATACAAAAGAATAAGGAGAGTATATGTCGGAAAAACAAGGCATTCGAATTAGCAAAGTAGTCAAGGAGTTTAATATTGGGATAGGTACCCTGACTGATTTCCTTAAGAAAAAAGGAATTGAGGTTGATGCTTCCCCAAACAGTAAGATCTCTGAAGAAGCTTATGCACTTGTAGAAAAGGAATTCAACAAGGAATTACAACTTAAGGAAGAATCCAAGAAGATCATACTGAAGGTCAAAGAAGCTACTTCTGAAGAACCGCCTGTACAGGAACCTGTACGTGATCCGGAACCAAAACCGGCTCCTATGCCTGCCCCAAAACCCCAGCCGGAGCCTGCCCCAGAACCCCAACCGGAACCTGCCCCAGAACCCCAACCGGAACCTGCCCCCGTACCTGCTCCTTCCCCTGAAATCCGGCATGAAGAAATAGTTAAACCGGCACCTAAACAAACGGAAACGACCACAGAAAAGGGGCCTACCGTACTTGGAAAAATTGATTTGGACCAATTCCGGAAAACAAAAGATATACCGGCTCCCAAAACAGAAAAGGAAACTGAAGTACAAAAACCCGAACCCGTTCCACAGAAGCCGGCACCTGAAAAAGAATCCAGATCCAAACCGAAACCGGGGAAAAAACCGGAGCCGGCACCCCAGCCAAAACCGGTGGCCCCCGAACACATTGAAACCGAGTTTGAAAAACTGGCCGGACCAAAGATCACCGGACAAATAGACCTTTCGCAATTTAACAGAAAGAAACCATCGGAAGATAAAGACAAATCTAAAACAACCGATAAGCATAAAGGAAAACGTGAAAGAATACAAAAACCGCACAGAGAACGTGTGGATGTAAATAAAGTCACGCCCAAAAAGAGTGATAACGGGGGACGCGGCAAAGGCCGCGGCAAGGAACGTTTCAAACCCATACATGTTGAAATTGACGAAGATGCCATCCAAAAACAGATAAAGGAAACATACGCACGTATGACCGAAGGCAAAGGAAAGACCAAAGGATCCAAACACCGCAGGGAAAAACGGGATATTGTAAGCCAGCGTATGGCTGAAGAACAAGAGCGCATAGAACAGGAAAGTACTGTTTTGAAAGTAACTGAGTTTGTTACGGTCAACGAACTGGCAACACTAATGAACGTTCCCGTTGTCAAGGTCATTGACGCATGTATGAACCTGGGACTGATGGTTTCCATTAACCAACGTTTGGATGCAGAAGCCATGGAACTGGTAGCGGAAGAATTCGGTTTTAAAGTTGAATTTGTTACCGCAGATCTGCAGGAGACCATCCAGGAAGAAGCAGATGATCCCGCCGATCTGAGTGAAAGACCTCCTATCGTTACAGTCATGGGGCACGTTGACCACGGAAAAACTTCTCTGCTGGATTACATTCGTGATGCCAACGTTATTGCCGGAGAAGCAGGAGGAATAACTCAGCACATAGGAGCCTACAGTGTTGTTCTGGACAACGGACGCCTGATCACTTTCCTGGACACACCCGGACACGAGGCCTTTACGGCTATGAGAGCACGCGGCGCTAAGGTTACCGATATGGCCATCATCATCATTGCTGCCGATGATGCCATAATGCCACAGACAAAAGAAGCGATCAACCATGCTTCTGCTGCAGGAGTTCCCATGATATTTGCCATAAACAAAATTGATAAAACCGGAGCCAACCCTGAAAAGATCAGGGAGCAGCTGGCCAATATGAACTTTTTGGTCGAAGATTGGGGAGGAAAATACCAATGCCAGGAAATTTCTGCAAAACAAGGCACCAATATCGACAAACTTCTTGAAAAAGTGCTTCTGGAAGCTGACTTGTTGGAATTGCGCGCGAATCCCAATAAAAGGGCTTCGGGGACGATCATAGAATCGTCATTGGACAAAGGCCGGGGATACCTGGCAACCATTCTTGTCCAGAACGGAACGTTACACCAGGGTGATGTTCTTCTGAGCGGTTGCTGTTCAGGAAAAGTACGCGCCATGTATAACGAAAGAGGACAAAAGATCACCCAGGCGGGTCCGGCTACCCCTGCATCTGTACTGGGCCTGAACGGAGCCCCCCCTGCCGGAGAGCTGTTTGCCGTTATGGAAGACGAGAAAGAGGCACGCGAGCTGGCCGGAAAGAGAGAACAACTCATGCGTATACAGGGTCTGAAAACTCAGAAACACATAACTCTGGAAGAGATCGGAAGACGGATCGCTGTGGGAAATTTCCAGGAATTGAATATTATTGTCAAAGCCGATGTGGACGGTTCCATAGAAGCGCTCTCAGATTCTCTGATCAAACTTTCAACAGAGGAAGTACAAGTGAACGTGATCCACAAAGCCGTCGGAGGCATTTCGGAATCAGATGTACTTCTGGCTACGGCTTCCAACGCAATCATCATCGGGTTCCAGGTCCGGCCTTCCTCCTCGGCACGTAAACTGGCTGAGAAAGAAGAGATCGAGATCCGTCTGTATTCAGTGATCTACGATGCCATTGATGAAGTCAAACAAGGAATAGAGGGGATGCTCGCTCCGGAAGAAAAAGAAGAGATCACGGCAACGGTTGAAGTAAGGGAAACCTTTAAAATATCAAAAGTGGGCACAATTGCCGGTTGTATGGTCAAGGAAGGAAAGATCACCCGAAATGCGAAAGTCCGTATCATCAGGGACGGCATTGTGATCTATACGGGAACCCTTGGATCCCTGAAGCGTTTTAAAGACGATGTGAAAGAGGTGCAATCCGGATATGATTGCGGTTTGAACATAGACGGCTACAACGACATCAAGGTAGGTGATATAGTGGAAGCTTATACCATTACCGAAGTAAAGAGAAAACTCTGATCAATAACGTTCCCGGGAAAACCAGAATCCTTTTCTGAGCAGAAAGATCAGTAACAAAACCAAAGCAACGAAAACCTGTGTTCTCAATCGTGTGTGAATACGGGTTTTTGCTATAATCATTTCCGGGTCTTGATTTACCAGCTCAAGCCATTTTTCCGGTGTCGGAAAATCGCGGAATCCGAATTTTGCCAATACGATGCCTTTTTTCATGACCATCAAACCGGGCGTGGAACGTATCATGGTAAGAAGTGTTTTTTTATCGGCCAGGTATACGGGCATCTCCATACCGTTTTTCTGCAAAAGGTCTAGTATTGTATCTGCCGGCAATGCACTTATTGCATAATACGGCCGGTTGTTCTCCTTGCTTTCTGCAACCAGCGGTTCCATTTTTTTAAGTGTCTTACTGTCCAGATTGTTGCCGGATGTGATCAACAGGACAAGAGCCGTTCTGTCCTGACTGAGAATAGAATCCGTTAAAGAGTTTCCGTTAAGGTCACGTACCGAAAAATCTGAAATTTTGTGACGTTTTCCGGTTCGTATTTCCCGGGTCCTGCTGTCTACAAATGTCCATGTACTGTCCGGAAGAGAATCTGAATTAAAAATCTTTTCTTTACCCTGACGGCTGTAAATCAATTCCGTACGATATGATAATTCGGGATTTTTCCGGGCTTCTTCCAGTAACTCTCCAATATTATTTCCTGTCCGGAATCCGCGAAAATCTACAGGGGGCAAATGCCTGTAACTGTATATTGATAATCCGGTAATTATCACGGCAAAAAATATACATACCGGCCATTCAGCCACGCCTCGGGCGACGGGAGCTGTCTTGTTCCTCTGAAGGAAAAGTATCAGGGAAAACGGCCAGAATACCAGGTTTTTGAAAAAGGTCTCCCAATTGGATAATTTGACGGCATCCCCAAAACAACCGCAATCCTGTACCGGATCAAAAATTGCCAGCCAGAGGGTCAGCAACGTAAAAAAGGACATGAATAAAAACATACCCCACGCAGCCGTCCGTTTTCTGAAATCAAGCAAAACCATAACCCCAAGGACAAATTCGAGGGTGGAAAGCAGAATTCCTGCAAGTAAAGAAAAAGGAGTAAGAAACTCTACCCCAAAAGCATTGAAATATTCAGAGAACACCAACGCCGAGCCCAAGGGATCTACGGCTTTTACAAATCCCGAAAAAATAAAAAGCAATCCCAGAAGTAGGCGGGCTAATTTTCTCATGGAAGAAACGTTTCGATTCTGCTAAAAATTACTTTCCAGTGCGCCATCTTGCCGTGTTCGTCGTCACACGGAATGATACTGAACGATTTGTCCATAGAGGCCTGTTGCAGGTATATTTCACGCACCGTTTGCTGAAACACCACTGAAGCCTCATGTATATCACTTTTCCCTTCCAGATAGGAGCGGTCTTCTCCCTGCCTGGGGGATTCCAGTTTTTCCTTTACAAAAGACAGAGGAACATCAAGAAAAAGATTGATATCCGGACGCGGTATTCCAAAATGTTCGTATTCCATCTGAAGGATCCAGTTTCTCAGGCGTTTTCTTTCCTCGCCATCGGTTAATTTTGCACATTGAAAGGCAATGTTGGAATAGACATACCTGTCCAGTAAAACGACATTTCCGGCAGCCAGCCATTCCCGGATCCGGGAAGACATCTCATAACGATTGCCTGCAAAAAGCAGGGAAACCAGGTAAGGATCCACCGTGTCAATGGCTCCGCAATCTCCCCTTAGAAACCGGGCGATCAATGTTCCGTATACCGGCGTTTGGTAACAGGGAAAATGCATGTAATTCACGGCCTGTTTGCGTTCTTTGAAATACGCCTGCATGGCTTTTAATTGGGTGGATTTTCCGGCTCCGTCCAAACCTTCCAAGACGATCAACATAATGCAAAATTACACAAAATTCCCGTCTCTTATTTTTTATTATTTTTGTTTTATGAATATTAATTTCCCAGCCATAATGGGAGTTGTAAATTGTACTCCCGATTCTTTCTTTTCGGGATCCCGGGCAAACGGGCCCCAGGAAGCTTTCAAGATGACAGAAAAACATTTGCAGGAAGGAGCAGATATTGTAGACATTGGCGCCTGCTCCAGCAGGCCCGGAGCGGATTGGCCAAGTGAAGATGAAGAATGGAAAAGGCTGGAACCGGTCCTGAAACAGATCCGGGCGCATTTTCCCAAAACGGTTTTCTCTTTGGATACTTTCAGACCGGGTATCGTGGAAAAAGCCGCGCCATTGCTGGGATATTTTCTTGTTAACGACATATTTTCAGGCAGTTACGACAAAGCCATGTTGCCCCTGATCTCCGGGTTGAAGGTCCCATGGATCGCAATGCACCGGGAACCTTACAGGGGTCCTGAAGAGATAACCCGGTTTTTCTTAAAAGTGGCTGAGCAGGCAGATAAATACGGAATTAATGAATTTATTCTGGATCCGGGCTTTGGTTTTAATAAAGATGTTGATCAGAATTTTGAAATCATGGCATCCCTGCCATCCCTGGTACCAAAGAATGATAGGGGAAAGCCCATTGCGCCGCTTCTGGCAGGAATATCCAGGAAAAGACTTACATACATGCCACTCGGCACAACCCCGGAAAATGCCCTTCTGAGCACTGAAGCCCTTCATCTACACCTGCTCTTCAAAGGAGTCTCCATACTGCGTGTTCATGATGTAGCCGAAGCTCTGCAAATGATCGCTCTCTACAGAAAAATGAGTACCTTTGTTAATTAATCAAATATCATCTTTATGGAATTCAATCCTTTGCTTGCCATATCTCCCATTGACGGGAGGTATTATGCCCAAACTGCACCCCTTAACCAGTATTTTTCGGAATTTGCACTTATCCGTTACAGGCTGCAGGTAGAAGTCGAATATTTTATCGCCCTCTGTAAAATCCCGCTTCCCCAACTCCGTGACGTGGACTCACGCTGGTACCCCATATTACGGAACGTATACAGAAATTTTTCGATTACGGACGCAAAGGTGATCAAGGCACAGGAAAAGGTGACAAATCATGATGTGAAATCCGTGGAATATTTCCTGAAAAACAAAATGAGAGCGCTGGGTCTTGAAAAATATTGTGAATTCATTCATTTTGGCCTCACTTCACAGGATATCAACAACACGGCCGTCCCTTTAAGCCTTAAACAAGGGATACAGAAAGAATACCTCCCCGTATTAAACAAGACAATAGAAATGTTAAACGAAAAGGCGAATGAATGGGGCCCGGTGGTAATGTTGGCACACACTCACGGACAACCCGCTTCTCCAACACGCCTTGGAAAAGAAGTGCGTATTTTCCAGGTCCGCCTTGAAGAACAATTAAGAAGTCTGGAACAGATTCCTTTTGCGGCAAAATTTGGCGGTTCCACAGGGAATTTTAATGCTCATAATGTGGCTTATCCCCAGATAGACTGGCATCGTTTTGCCAATAAATTCGTCTCCGTCAACCTGGGTCTTTACCGTTCTTTCCCGACCACACAGATTGAACATTACGATCATATAGCAGCCCTTTGTCATAACCTTAGCCGGATCAATACGATCTGTATAGACCTTTGCCGGGACATGTGGTCTTACATATCCATGAATTATTTTAAACAACATATTAAGGATAAAGAAATTGGGTCTTCTGCCATGCCCCATAAGATCAATCCTATAGATTTTGAAAATGCAGAGGGTAATTTTGGAGTAGCCAATGCCATATTTGCCCACCTGGCTGCCAAATTGCCCATTTCACGCCTGCAAAGGGACCTGACCGATTCTACCGTGATGCGCAACCTGGGTGTTCCCCTTGCACATACGCTGTTGGCCATGAAATCATTACAGAAGGGATTCGGGAAATTGCTGCTGAATCGTTCCGCCATTGAAAAGGATATGGAAGAGAACTGGGCTATCATTTCAGAAGCCATCCAGACCATCCTCAGGAGGGAAAACTATCCGCAACCTTATGAAACACTGAAAGAACTTACCCGTACCAATATGCATATTGACAAAGACTACCTGCATGCATTCATACGCAGCCTGGATATCAGCCAGGAAGTGAAAGACGAACTGCTGCAGATCACGCCTTCAAATTATACGGGTCAATAATTGCATCCTCTATGAAAAAATGTACCCTGCTTATCATTTGCCTGGGTTTTGCGGCAATAACCCGGGCTCAATCTGTTTCGTACCAAGACCATTTTACAGCAAAACGGCTTAGGATTGACCTGGTATTCACCGGGAATGCGACATCTCAGGATGTTTTTCTGCTTTCTTTGCATAAAGAACCTGTCTGGGCCGGTCCTAAAACGCGGCTGATCGTCCCTTTTACATACGGGGAATACCAGTATAAGATCTATACAAAACAAGGGGACCTGGTCTTTTCAAAAGGTTTTAATTCTCTGTTTATGGAATGGCGTACCACACGGGAAGCAACACAAAGGGATATGGCTTACAACACTTCTGTGTGGATCCCCTACCCCAAAGACTCCGTTTATTGTGAATTATACGAAAGGATCTCCGGAGACGGAACGTATAAATCCATGAAAAAATTCCTGATCGATCCTTCGGATTGTCTGATCTCGGAAGAGAAAGAGATTTTCCAGGCAGAAATCCTGCAACAAAATGGACCTCTGGAAAATAAAGTAGACCTTTTATTCGTTGCCGAAGGCTACCGTCAGGCAGAAATGGATAAATTCAAAAGGGATGCTGCCCGCTTTACAGAATACCTGTTTGAATATGAACCTTTCCGCTCCCGGCGGGACGATTTCAACATATGGATACTTTCTCTTGTTTCTGAAGATTCCGGCCCCGATATACCCCGGTTTGATGTTTGGAACAAAACGGCACTCGGCAGTTCTTTCGACACATTTTATACAGACCGTTACATGACTACTCCCGATTACAGGCCATTGGCACAAGCAGTTTCAGGGGCACCTTTCGATGCCATATACGTTATCGTGAATACAAAAACATACGGAGGCGGAGGCATCTACAATTATTACGGTCTGAGTATGTCCGATCATGCTTTGAGTAAAGAAGTCTTCGTTCATGAATTCGGTCACAGTTTTGCGGGTTTGGCAGATGAATATTACAACTCTGAAGTAGCCTACATCAATATGTATCCCTCCGGAGTCGAGCCTTGGGAACCCAACATTACCACACTGGTAGATTTTGAATCCAAATGGAAAGACATGATGGAAACAGAAGGAGTCGGACTGTATGAAGGAGCTGCTTACGTAGCCAAAGGCATATACCGTTCCGCACCGGATTGCCGCATGAACACCAATACAGCCCCTGCATTCTGTCCGGTCTGCCAAAGAGCCATCAGCAGAATAATAGACTTTTATACAAAATGAAATATCGCTGTTTTCTGTTCGATCTGGACAATACTTTGTGGGATTTTGATGCCAATGCAAGGGAATGTATCGACATTCTCATAAAAAGGCACAACCTCACACAATACCTGCCCGATCCGTTCGCTTTTTACAAAATGTACAAATCAAACAACGAAAAGCTCTGGGCTATGTACGAGGCAGGTGAGATCACCCAGCAAAAACTCCGCTATGTAAGATTTGCCATTTCTTTACGGGAAGCGGGAGTTCCGGATCCCGATCCATGGGGTCCTGTCTTTGGCGAACAATACCTGGAACTGATGCCTTCCATGACACGTCTTGTACCCAATGCCCTGAGCGTACTGGAATATATAAACGCAAAAGGTTGTAAAATGGCTCTTGTGACGAACGGTTTTAAACAAGTCCAATACGACAAGATCCGTAACAGCGGATTGGATGCCTTTTTCAAGAACAGTGTTTTTATTTCGGAAGAAGTAGGGTATCACAAACCCAACCCGAAAATGTTCACGGCCGCCATAACTTCCATAAACGGCAGGAAAAAAGAGACCTTGATGGTGGGAGACAATTTTGAAACCGATATTGAAGGAGCCCGGATTTTTGGTATTGACCAGTATTATTACAACCCGGCCGGGAAACCATGTGAAGGATCACCTACTTATATGGGTAAAGACCTTCGTGATCTGTTGGACCTGGTGTAACGATGAAAACATCTTCATTTGGTCGGTGAAAATAATATTTTTCACGTGCAAATTTTTCCAGAGAATCTTTGTTGGATTGTAATTCACTTAGATTGCTTTCTGTTTGATGAATCTTTTCTTTATAGTATCTTTGTTGGGATTTGTTTTCGGAATATTCACCCAATGCACGAACCCAGCCGGTTAGGCTGTTATTGTCAAAAAACAGGATCCAGACGATGAAAATGAACGTTACAATAAAATACCTGTTCCTTATAATGGCAAGGAAACGGTCATATTTGAAACGCTTGTGCATAGGGTTTGTATTTCCACAAATATAACAGGTTTTTCGTTATGCAACCAACTTTGATTATTATGGCTGCCGGTATGGGTAGCCGCTACGGCGGACTGAAACAACTTGACCGACTGGGTCCCAACGGAGAAACAATAATGGATTATTCCATCCATGATGCTTTAAAGTCCGGATTTGGAAAAATTGTTTTTGTTATCAGGGAATCTTTCAGGGAAGATTTTAACCGTGTTTGCGTTTCCCGTTACGGCAATAACTTTCCGTTTGAATTTATTACCCAGGAACTGGATGACATTCCGGCCCCATTTTCTCCTCCGTCCGAACGGACGAAACCGTGGGGAACCGGCCATGCATTGCTCACAACAGCCAAATGTGTCAATGAACCTTTTGGGATCATAAATGCCGATGATTTTTACGGACGTGACGCTTTCCGCGTGCTGGGCCGCTTTCTTTCCCGGGAAGACCTGGTGCCCGGATCTTATGCGATGGTTGGCTACCGGCTGGAAAACACCCTTTCTCCTTCCGGTCCGGTATCAAGAGGAATATGCCAACGTAATGAAAATGGCCTGTTGACCGACGTTATTGAACGTTTTAAGATTCGTAAAGAAAACGACGGGAAGATATACTGCACTAACCCCGATAAAAAGGGATCGCAAGCCGATCTTGAATTACGGGTTGATGATCTGTGTTCTATGAATTGCTGGGGCTTTCTCCCCGATGTATATCCGAAAGCAGCAAATCTTGTTACCCGTTTTTTGGAAAAATATGCCACCGAACCCGCCTCTGAATACCACCTGCCTACTCTGGTCAACGATATCATCAAATCCGGGGAAGGAACCTGCCGGGTACTCCCGACTGATTCCATGTGGTTTGGCGTAACCTACCGGGAAGATCGTCCTGGCGTGGTCAAACGCCTGGAATCCCTGCACCGGGAAGGTCTTTATCCGAGTCCTTTGTTTAACTGATAAAAAATCAAACACATGAAAGAATACCTGAAGTATTACCGGCCGAAACTTGGAGAATCATGGCTTATTATGCTGGCCATATTGCTGGTGGGCGGTTCCATTTTTGCGGGAAGTATCGTATTTATCACGAACCTTATCCGCCCGGATTTGTTGTCCCTTACAGGCAGCGGATGGAGTACCCCCGTTATTTACGTTCTGCCTTTCATGGTAGTATTCTTTTACGTTTACCTGCGCTCCCGGCATTCTTTTTTTGAAGGAGTCCGGGCCGAGAAAGCCCCGTATCCGGACCCTCCGGCAAAGCTTGGAAAAGTGCCTGTTCTATTCTATATTCTCTTGCTTCCTGTCATCATAGTTGCCATGTCATTTATCATGGATCCGCTTACCGAATGGCTGGAAATGCCCGAGTTTATGAAAGAATTATTTGAAAAAATGACAGAAAACAACCTGCCCACTTTCCTGGCAGTTGTAATTGCCGCCCCTTTGCTGGAAGAATGGCTTTTGCGCGCCGTGGCATTAAAAGGCATGTTGCAACATATGGATCCATGGAAAGCTATCGCATGGTCAGCACTTATGTTTGGAGTGATCCATTTTAATCCGTGGCAGGCCATACCGGCTTTTTTAATGGGTTGCCTTTTCGGGTGGATCTATTACAGGACCAGATCCTATTGGACGTGCGTCGCCCTGCATGCCATTAATAACGGGCTTTCTTTTCTCCTGGCAGGGTTATTCCCGGAAATGTCCGCCGATGCTTCCCTCAGATCATTAATGGGCAATACTCCCTATTTCATAACCCTTGCCTGTTCCGTAATCATTTTGACTTTGGTGATATTTTATCTGAATAAAAAACTAGCTCCGGCTCCCGAATTACATCCGTCTTATGAACGAAACGAATCTGTACCCGCTGACCTTTGAACCCATCATTAAACAACGTGTATGGGGGTCGGAAACCTGGGTCCTGAGCGGCCTGGACAGGGATACATCTGTGATCAGTAACGGGTTTCTGAAAGGCAATACTATAAACGAACTACTGGAAGTATACCTGATGGACCTTGTGGGCTTACGTATTTACGACTCCTGCGGGGATGAATTTCCATTACTGATCAAGTATCTTACTGTCAATGAATTTCTATCCGTACAGGTCCATCCTGATGACAAAAAGGCCGCCGAGCTGCATCACGCTTACGGCAAATCGGAAATGTGGTACATTCTGGATGCGCAACCCGATTCCCGGCTATACCTGGGCTTTAACAAGGACCTGACACCGGAAGAATTTTTCACACGATGTGAAAACGAGACTTTACCCGAAGTTATGAATTGTATCCATCCCAAAAGAGGTGAATGTTACTACATTCCGGCCGGATTGATCCATGCCTGCGGAGGTGGCATTACCATCGCGGAAGTACAACAGGTTTCCGATATTACATACAGGGTTTATGACTGGGGAAGGGAACACGATCCTGAAACCGCACGGGAAATGCATCTGGAACTGGCAGTTGATTGTATTGATTACAAAAAGCACATACCCCAGCCTGCTACTTCCGGTGTTTTGGCAGATACTCCTTATTTCACCGTCAGGCTTACGACTGCCGAACAACCTGTAGAAATTGACGGATCTTCCCGTGATCACTTCATTGCCTACCTGGAACTGGAAGGCTCTCTGGAAGTGGAAGCTGAAAATATGCGTTACCGTTCTGCCGGTGGATGTATACTGATCCCGGCCTCACTGGATTACTGGAAAATCATACCCGGGAAGAAAGCCGTTTTCCTGGAAATTACCCGTTAAGATCCCTTATCTCGTCCAGTTGACGTCTTTCTTTCTTGGTGGGACGGCCTGTTCCTTTTTGCCGGTAAATAACAAGTGTCTCCCTGGGTTGTTTCAGTTTCTCCAATTCTTCAGGCGGAGTGATATCCAGGACATATAACGGTACATTTTTAGCAGGCTGTCGTTTGTCTACCGATTGAAGCACACGGTAAGAATAATATACAGGTCCTTTTCTTACCACCAAAACATCGCCTTCATGTATTTCACGTGAAGGCTTAACATCCTGTCCGTTCACTTTAATAGCCGATCCGCGACAAGCATCAGCTGCTTCCGATCTGGTTTTGAATACCCTGATGGCCCAGAGGTATTTATCAAGTCTCATAGTATCAGCTTTCCGGTTTATCTGTATTCACCAGATTCATAGCCCGTTCAATGCCCTGACGAACAAAAAGGTTGAGGGCCTCTATGGCGTTGTTACAAATAAACGGCAATTCTTTTTCTTCCGAGCCATTCCAACGGCTGAGAACATAATCTGCCTGGTACCCTTTTGGAAAATTATCTCCCACACCTATCCGCAAACGGGCATATTCTTCAGTTCCCAAAGTATAGGTAATATGCTTCAACCCGTTGTGCCCTCCGTCACTTCCCCTGGCCCGCAATCTTAATTTTCCGAAAGGCAGTGCAACGTCATCCAGAACAACCAGTGTGTTTTCCAAAGGAATACGCTCCTGGTTCATCCAGTAACGTACCGCTTTACCGCTCAGATTAACATAAGTGGTAGGTTTCAGAAGCCAGATATTTTTGCCGGCATACCTTATCTGTGCCAGGGAACCGTAACGCAATGTAGAAAAAGTAGTTTTGTGCAGGGCAGCCCAGGCGTCCAAAACAGTATACCCTATATTATGACGGGTACCGTCATATTCCGTTCCGACATTTCCCAGTCCAGTTATCAGATAAGACATGTATATGAAAGCTCTATTCTTCCTTTGCTTCTTCCGTAGTTTCGGTAGTTTCGGCAGCGGCCGATGCAGAGGCAGAGGTGGAAGCCCTTGTCATTTTGACCATACAGATGATGGTGCTTTTGGGAGAGAGGATCTGTACGTTGTCATATTTGAGTTCACCTGCCGTAATTGCTTTACCTAATGTAAGATCTGTGATATCAATATCCAGTGTGTCCGGAAGGTCTTTCAAATTGGCGCGAACTAGCAGTTTCCTATTCAATATCTGGAGTTTGCCCCCTTGACGAACACCTTCCGAGTTACCGGAGACGGCTATGGGAACGTGAATGGAAACAGGTTGTTTGGGATCAATAGTCAGAAAGTCCAGATGAAGAATGCTGTCCGTTACCGGGTGAAATTGCGCCTCATGCAGAATGCACAATTGTTTCTTTCCTTCAATATTGAGAGAAATAATATAAGAATTGGGGGTGTAGATCAGATCCTTAAGATCTTTCTGTGAAACCGAAAAATGTGCGTTTTCCTTGTTGTTGCCGTAAAGAACACAGGGCACCAGACCTTCTTTACGTAATTGTTTTACTGCAGCTTTCGTAAAGTTGCTGCGTTCCCGGGCATTGATTTCAAATTGTTTCATCGTTTTGTTTTTAGTAATTAGTGTTACTCAATTCAGGAATAATCCCGAATCCCATCGCACCTGACTAAAGGTCCGCTAAGGGCGCGCAAAAGTAATGAAAATCTGTGAGTATGCAAAATATTAATCGCTCAGCCATCCTATATATTGGTTCCAGGATGTAAGACTATAGGCCGATTGTGTGCGGGGCAATGCAGTCGTAGGCAAATAAGCTGCCAATCCGGAAAAATGTTCAATGGGGATGGTGATAAATGTTTCCGTCGCCTTTTTATATATAACGGTTTTACTCAACGCGGTTTTGAATTCGTCGTAACGCACACTCGTGCCAATAAGTTCTGCCATCTGCTCTATATCCCAGAAAACGTGCTCTGATAAACGATCGTATGTTTGCAATCCCGATCTGTCAATTTCTGAAGGATCCGTTCCACCGTCGGCTATCAGATCCTTAAAGGACAAGGCCAGCTCCGCAATGTATTCTGTCTTTACCAGAGAAATGGTCCCGGAACGATTATACCCTGTTTTGGCATTGTATTTATCATAATAAGCATCACACAACGCAGTCAGATTGCTCAGCCCCTTGTAAGGAAACATCACAGATGACAATTTATCGTACGGAAATCCCGTATCAATAATTTCTGCCGGGGATCCCATGATATAATCGCAAACATCCCGTATTTGGTAATATGTTTGAATATCTGCCATAAGGCAGGCATCAAAACAAATATAATCGTGATGATAATCCTCCAGGGCTGCCGCCAACGAAGGTATTTCCATCTCGGAATTTCCGTCCTGGGCAAAAGTTTTTGTACGCGGATAGGCAGGATCATGTATGTCATAAAGAAACGGAGAAGCTGCTGCAAGCCTTTGAACACCGTATTGCGGTATTTCCCCATACAATCCTTTGGGGAGCCAGCCCGTACCGTGCGACCACAGGATCAGTCCGTAGGATTGTGCGGGGCATTCATCCCTGGCTTGTCCTATTACCTGTTTTAAAAGATCCGCTTGTGCCGAATTTACCACTCCGTAGCTAAACAAAGTATCCAGGAACATACTATTGTTGCGCGTTTCGGGACGGATCAGGAAAGCGCCCTGGTCTTTTCGGTCAATAAAAACCAGCAGGGCATGATCCCCGGGAATGGAAGAACCGGAAATGATCTCTGCCATATTGCCCCGGGCAAGATCTGAAAGGCTGTTATCGGCAGCCATATAGATCAACAGGTTGTGTTCGTATTTGCCACAAGGCAAATGACAATTGTCACAGGCTGCCAGCAAAAGGCCGGTTAGCAGTAAAGACAGAAGTTTCGCCCTGTTCATAGTGTAAAGATAATCCTTTTTTTTATCTTTGTAAGAAGACATTATTCATCATAAAACACACTGTATTATGAAAAGTTCACATATACTCGCTTTATTGGGCGGTGCTGCAATAGGTGCAACACTGGCTTTGCTTTTTGCTCCGGCCAAAGGCACTGATACCCGGGAAAAGATCAAAGACACTATTGACAAAGGTGTAGGAGAAATCAAAAAAGAATACCAGAAACATTTTCCCAAAAACCAGGAAGAAGGGTTTGAGGCTTAAATGAGAATGCAATGAATATTAAAGAATCTGTCAGGGAATACCTGGGTCTGAAATCAGATGCATTTAAATTGGGATTGGTTGAAAATTTCAGCCTGGTCATAAACCAGTTTTTGGGCACCTTCCTGCTGATCCTTGTACTGCTTACGGCGTTGGTATTCCTGGCAACGGGAGCAAACAAATGGCTTGGGTTGGTACTGGATAACCCCATTGCAGCTTCTTTCATTACAGGAGGCTTTTTTCTGCTGGTATTTATTGTATTGTTCCTGTTTCGTAAAAAACTGTTTGTAAACACATTTGTCCGTTTGTTTGCAAAAATGTTTTTTGAAGAAAAGGACCCCAACGTCAGGGAGGATTAGCCTATGAAAAGCAGAAGAGCCATATATTCACGTATAAGGACAATAGAACAAGTCCGGGCGGAACGAAATTCGTTGGATTGGCATATAAAAGGAGTTGAAGACCGTGTAAAAGACACTATTTCAGGAGGTTTTGCAAAAGGCAATATATTTCCGGAAGAAGGCAGCGGCCTGCTCTCATGGCTCCCTTTGGTCATTCCCGTAGCCATTACAACCTTTACCCTGGTGAAACATCTGAACCGGTGCGTACAAAAAATTCGTAACCATTAGTATAACAATGAAAACAATGAGCATTGCCATTGCCTGCATGGTAGGCATAGCAGGGTTTTCCTGTACCCAAAATCCAAAAGAATCAAAAACACAGGAACAGGATTTCAAATACCTGGTAGATGAATTTGCAGATCTTAAAGTTATCCGGTATAAATTGCCGGGCTGGGACGATCTCACCTTAAAGCAAAAGTCCTTTATCTACTACATGGGAGAAGCCGCTAAATGCGGAAGGGATATATTCTGGGACCAGAATTTCAAACACAACCTGGAAGTAAGAAAAGCCCTGGAAAATATCCTGGAAAGCTACACCGGCGACCGTGAAACAGCCGAATTCAAAGATTTTTTGGTCTATGCCAAACGCGTTTTCTTCAGTAACGGGATTCACCACCATTACGCGGAAGAGAAAATTCTTCCCGGTTGTAACGCAGAATACATGAAGCATTTGCTTGAAAATTCACAGGACATCGCCGATGTTGACAAGATGGTTGCAATCATGTGTGATCCCGGTTTGTACAAAATGCGCAAAAGTTCCGGAAATGAGGGGGACCTCCTTTTGACATCTGCCACGAATTTTTACAGTGGTGTAACACGCGCCGAGGCCGAGGCCTTTTACCGGTCCCTGGAAGAGCCGGGAGATAAGCGGCCCGTGGAACAAGGACTCAACAGCAGACTCGTCAAAAATGAGGGAGAGATACTGGAGGAAACGTATTCAACAGAAGGCCTTTACGGCCCTGCCCTTCAACAGATCTGCCACTGGCTTGAAAAAGCGGCTGAAGTGGCCGAAAGTCCCGAACAGGCTTCATACCTCAAAACACTGATCAATTATTATCAAACCGGAGATCTGGCACTGTGGGATGCATTTAATGTAGCCTGGGTACAGGATACGGATACAGAACTGGATTTTGTGAACGGCTTTGTTGAGGTATACGGAGATCCCCTGGGAAGAAAAGGATCGTGGGAAGCAAACGTAAATTATATAGACAAAGAAGCTTCCCGGCGCACGGCTATTATCAGCGGGAATGCCCAATGGTTTGAAGACCACTCTCCCATCGATCCGCGTTTTAAAAAAGAAAATGTGACCGGCGTCTCGGCAAAAGTCATCAACGTGGCCATGCTCGGAGGCGATGCTTTCCCTTCCACACCCATTGGCATCAACCTCCCCAACTCGGACTGGATCCGGAAGGAATACGGTTCCAAATCGGTGACCATTGCCAATATTACAAATGCTTACGATAAAGCCGCAGAGGAATCGCCCAAAAATATGTTGGACGAGTTTTCCTGGGATAAAGAGGAAATTGCCCTGTTAAAAAAATACGGAACACTTACCGGAAATTTACATACTGACCTGCATGAATGCCTGGGCCACGGATCGGGGCAGCTACTGCCGGGGGTTTCTTCCAATGCGCTTCAGGAATACAGTTCTCCTTTGGAAGAAGTTCGTGCCGATCTTTTTGCCCTGTATTACCTGGGCGATCCCAAACTGGTGGAACTGGGGATCCTGCCGGATACTACCGCCTACAAAGCAGAATACATCAATTACATACGTAACGGGTTGTTTACACAACTGGTACGTATAGAACCCGGGAAAGACATCACCCAGGCTCATATGCAATGCCGCCAGCTTATATCTTCATGGTGTCTGAAAAACGGCAGTGCCATAGAAAGAAAGGTGAAAGACGGAAAGTCTTACTTTGTAGTTAATGATTATCAGGGATTGCGTCAGCTCTTTGCCACATTGCTGGCAGAGATCCAGCGCATCAAATCGGAAGGCGATTATACGGCCGGGAAAGCTTTGGTAGAAGAATATGCCGTAAAAGTGGATCAGGAACTGCACAGGGAAGTTCTGGAACGTTATGCTTCTCTGAACTTAAAACCCTACGGAGGATTTTTGAATCCCACTATTGTACCCGTCTATGATAAAAAAGGAAGGCTCAAAGACATGCAACTGAAATATGCCGGGGATTTCCTGGAACAGCATATTTCCTACAGCAGGGCCTATGGTTTTTTGTAGTTGAACAATTCCTCGGTGGCCAGGGATATCTTGGTCACCGAGAAATCCTTCCCTTCGGGAAATACCCAGAAAGAATCGTTCAGGGTATTCAGATCAATACAATCCTGTTTGTATTTTCCGTAGTCGTATTCAATATGACAGGAATATACGGATTGTGCAGGAATGTCCAATGTATAAGTGGTCCCGTCATGAACGCCTTCCAATTTAAATCCTGCCATATCATGGGTAAGGACCGCTTCTCCGATATCAATTAATCCTTTTGAATTAGGGAGCATCCGAACATAAGCATTGCTACGGAAAAAATACCGGTTTTCTTCAATTTCCTGCCGGACCTGTTCCCTTTCCCATTCGTACCAGTCCGGAATATGTGAAAAACGGGTATCCCCTTCCAATGCTTTCAGTTCTCCGTATTGGGACATTTCCCAGCGTTTGCCGCAATGATTGCACCATATTTGAGCTCCATCCGAATCCATCCTGTACTCGGTCTTGCAGGAAGGACACTGATACAAGACTTTATGCAATCCCCTGGCCCTGTCTTTGTACTTCACGGGGATCTTGTTTTCCCGTTGCCAGGCAAAATCGTCGTATTCAAAAGACTTGTTGATTATGTCATTAATCTGATCCGATGACAGTTTTGTAGCTTCTTCCTGCGTGATGATGCGTGTCATGGTCGCTTTGGTGCGCACGCCGCGTGTTTTGGTATTCCAAAAAGGAGCGTTGATATGATGCCCATAAGTGATCAGGGTAACGACAGGGACATTCAGGTGTTTGACAAGCTTACCTAAGGACAGGGGCAACACGGCATTGGTGCCGCATAGTGAATACCTGGCCTCAGGATAAACGGCAGCGATCTTGCCTCTTTCCACGACTGTTTTCAAATGACGGATAAGAGCTATATCATTGGTAAATTTGCGTTTCCCGATGCATCCTATACGTCGCATGAGCCATTCCTTGCCAATAAACCCGTCCACCGCCACTACGTAAAATGCCTGGTGCGGGAACGTAGCCACAGTCGCCACCATAAAGTCATAAAAAGCATTGTGGTTACATAACAATAAATAAGGAGGTTTTATACCCTCCATGTTCACTTTATTGATCTTTGTACGGTGCCGCCACAACGACGGATAACTCAGCAGCCAGGCGATAGGCCTCAGGTACCAGCTTACCGGTCTGGGCATTTTGGCAAGATCAAATCGTTTAACTTCCCTGAGCGGGAAAAAGTTCATGGCATATTTCATACATACATATATAGGAAAAATAATACATCCATGATGTAAAAAAAAGAGCACCCATGAAGGTGCTCTTTTAATTCAATGTAATTAACTCTATTTCACTCCTGTACGGGTGTCAAACCACATTTGTTTTCCCCAGAGTTCGTCGTTTACGTCACTCATGGGACCGGCAGAGTTGGCCCCGTTAAGGGTACCTTCAACCAATGGATAGGGATAACGCAGTGGAGGTGTATTGTGTCCGGTATAACCGCATTCTTCCATGGAACTGGCTATGTGATGTGTTGTGGGAATACCGGTTTTCCTGTATAAGGACCAGGTTTCCATTCCCTGTTTGAACAGGCATATCCATTCCTGGAGATAGATCTGGTCAAGAGTACCGTCAAATGCGGCATCTCCGGCCAGGTAAGCGGCAGCTTCACCGGCTACATCGTTCTCCTCCAAAGAGACTGTTACTCCTGCTTCATAAGCATCCTGTGCACTTACGCGTACATTCCATCCCCTGGCAGCAGCTTCTGCAAGGTGGAAATGTGTTTCTGCAGCACGAAATATAGGAGAGAAACCGGCCAGATCTTCACGGAAACGTTTTCCGATAAGAGAGTATTTCATCAGGTGCCCGGTAGTAATGGCATCGGGGCCGCCAATTTCACAACCTTCGTATTCACCATAACCGTTCGGTTGGGCATAAACAGGAAGACGCGGGTCATTAAGGTCTTTCAATACATTGACCAAAATATCTGAAACGCAATGGTCATCACGTGTACGGAAATCATCTGCCCACGGCTCATAATAAGGAGAAGTACCGGGCCACCAGAAGAAGGCATTCTGGCTGTTTTCGGTAATAAGCGGATACTTTGAAGGATTTCCTGTAATTTCTTCGGCTACCTGTTTGGCCATGGTGGGATTGACATTGGCAATACGCATAGCCATACGCAGCCGCAATGAATTTGCCAGGCGTAACCAGGCGTCTGTATCTCCAAAGAACAGGATGTCTCCAAGACCCAGATCATCAGAGCCTCCTGCAGTCAGACCGTCAGCAGCATCTTTCAACAGAGCCATAAGTGCCGGATAGATCTCTTCCTGTGTATCGTATTTAGGAGCAACAATACCCAGATCCAGACTTATGGCTTCCGAATATGGAAGGTCACGCCACCTGTCGGTACCCAGCTGCATGAGTACTGCCTCCCAGATCTTGGCGACGTTCTCCATATTGGTAAGTCCTTCTTCAGCCGCCCTGTTTCTTACATCCCTGACATTATTCAGGGTAATGTAGAGGTAATGCCAATTATTGGCCACTACCGTAGAGCGGGTTACATAACGGGCTTCGTCAATATATTGTTTCTTGGCCAGATGTCCGCCATATGTGCTGGGTTCATTCATATCCGCCCAGGCATCAAAATAGGTGTCACAGGTATACCGGATGCAATATGCCAGGATATTGGTAATGGGAGCATCGGCAGAAGCATTGGGGTTTGTGTTGATTTTATCAAAATCTTTAGTACACCCCATCAATAAAACACCAAAAACGGCGATTACAGATAATTTTATAATTTTTGTTTTCATATCTTCAATTATTTGGGGTTAGAAAGTCAGACCTACTTTAAGACCAATGCTGCGGGTAGGCATGAAAGAATTGGATTCAATACCCACCCCGCTGTTAGCGGAGTTCACACTGGATTCCGGATCTACTCTGGCTATGTTCGATTTATGCAACCAAAGAATAGCCACATTGTTTCCTACTATAGAGACATTGAAAGCTTTTATAAGACTGCTCCTGGTAAATCTTGAGGCAGGAATGGTATAGGTAATATAAAAGTCTTTCAGCTTAAAGTAAGAACCGTCAAATACAGAGAAAGAACGGTTGCTGTAGAAATCGGAGAAAGCTGAAGTCGGAGCAACCACAATGTCATTGACCGAACCATCCTCTTTCACAAAATTCCGGTCAGTTAAAATGTCTTTACCGAAAACCACGCCATTTTCACGCACACCGTTGGCTGCAGTATAATCGTATATACCCGTGTAAGTACCGAACATCTGCGATACAGAGAAAACATCCCCTCCTTTACGGAAGTCAAACATTACGCCAGCAGAAAGGTTTTTCCAACGGAAGTCCATATGTAAACCGGCTGTCCAGTCAGGATTGACATTACCAAGCACCTTGGCTTCACGTTTGGCCCTTCCGTTTGCTCCTACAATGATATTTCCGTCATCATCGGTAACGGATCCTGTTCCGTAAATGGCACCCCAGGGTTCCCCTACACGTGCTTGTGTATATACTGACCAGGAAGAACCAATGTTGTATGTCTCAATCAGCTGGTTGGTAGCTTCATCTTCAT
>Ga0172381_10002181_pt1 | contig 21974 bp, 17 predicted proteins | sample Leawel6488metaG_FD_119754 | JGI IMG/M metagenome (GOLD analysis project Ga0172381, IMG submission 119754) | Leachate microbial communities from a municipal landfill in Southern Ontario, Canada - Leachate well 64-88 metaG | ecosystem: Engineered > Solid waste > Landfill > Unclassified | place...
AAGTCCCCAATATAAGCAATATCCTCGTCACTGCTGAATGGATCAACCGCACTGACCCGGGCCTGAGCACTGTATACTGTGGCATCCCCGGTATTTTTATATTCAACACTTATGATCTGTTTGTTTCCCGGGTGCATTTCAGCAGGACTGGAAACAATGAGGAAGTCTGCTTTTCCTCCGACCGGAATCCCGATCGTATCGCTCCGGGAGGAAACAAAATCCCCTTCTGAGTTCTGGTAGACAATAACAACATCAACGGGATACATCTGTTTTTCTGCATCTCCGGTTGCCGTTACTTTATACCGGCACTGGATTGTACTGCCGGCAGGGAAATCCCCGATATATACACTGTTATCTGACGGGACTATCGGACTGTTCCCGTTCTGTGAAAGTTTGACAATGGATTTTGTTCCGTTTTCCGATCCGGTATTTTTAATATCCATGATAATATAGCCGTCAGTCCCTGCATTCAGGTGCTCCGGCACGGCAGTTAACACATCAATAGAGAGATCCTGCTTTATGGTAACCGGAATATTTACGGTGATCGTGCGGGTTTTGTAGCTGTACTCAACAGTATCCGTGTCACGGTGTTCAGCTACATCAAGATAGGAATAATTCATCTGGAGCGGGAGGGTGAATGTTCCCCCGGGAGCATTGGTGTCAATTTTTGTTACGAACACGGCGGTAACACTGGATGTACCTTTCAGATCGCCCAGCATCTGTGGATCGGATTTGACAATGAGCGGTGCATCGCCCGGGGCAAGAGTAACCGTCAGGTATTTTGCTGTGTTGGGCAGGTCATCCGAATCCATAAGGCCGGACTGCACATATTTTTGTTCATTGACACCGGTATTCTTGATTACAACCGTTAGTTCTGCATCGGATCCCGGGCTGAATTCATTACTTCCGGATATATTTGCTGAAAGTTCAGGACTCCCTCCCATGTACAGTGTCCCTGCCATTGCCGGAGCAATCAGAAGTCCGCAGAAAACCAGCACTATCCCAATCTGTCGAATAAAACCTGCCATTCATCCTCTCCCAATACTACCTTCTCATTCCCTCACTGGCGTTTAAATGATATGTACAAAATGGTATGCATATCTAAAAACCGCTCAGATCGTAACCTGTTCTCATACTGAAGGATTAATAACGGTATAAAATTTTGGATTGCGATATGATTTGTTCAGACAATGGTGACCATTACTTTTTGTTTTCCGGAAGACCAATCGGAGTATCAGAAATCCCCGTAACTGAACCAAATGACGGATATACTGTAATAACACACTTCAATCGTTTTTGGAAGATTTATTTACTTTGAAATACAGTATTGGGTTAATGAAGAATAATCCGGGTTTTTTTATTTGCCTCCTTATCATGATAACCGGCGTAATTATCTCTGGCTGTGTTGCTCCCCCTGCCGAAGTATCTTCGGGTGCAGCAAAGACCACCTCCCCTGCAACGGTGGTTTCCTCTGCGCAAACCTTCAACACATCCTATATTGCGGAAGTCACCCCGTTCGTAACGTTTTATCCTGCGGGGGGCCCAACAACGGAGACTCCCGGATATCATGTATTTACTACCCCGACACCCAATCCCGGGGATAAAAGTTGCAGGATTTATACAACAACGCAGAAATTTACCTATAATGGAACTGCATTTACGTTTGATCTGAAAAATCCGCCAATGTATATTAACTATAGTGTCGTGCCGGCAAATGTTTCCGAGAAGAAAGTAGCCACCATGGGATATTCAAACAAAACTGAGTATTATCTTCAGTACACTGCCTATGACCCGCAATCCTATCTTGAAATTACGGTCAGGAACAAGACTTCCGGTGAAATCTACCTTCAGGATGGTTTTGGCAAGGAGTATTCCACCTACCTGCAACGAACGCTCAAAGTATTAAAACAGGATGATATGCTCGTTGAAATCAAAGGAAATAAAATTACCGCAACGATAAACGCCTGGGTCAAACCCGCGGGAAATTTTGATGACGCGGATAACAGGACGTTTGAAGCATGCACCTATTGGGGGCAGTCAACCCGCGACAACACGGCGTTGGCATATGTGACGGCAACACCAACGCCAACATGGACATGGAAGGCATCATAATTTTTTTTTTCACCCTGGTAAAGCGTGATTTTTAATGCACTGTTGTGTGCCATTTTATTCCTGCGAGACCTACGGTGAGATATTTAAGTGATGAGAGCATTTTTAGTAAGGCAGGTAAATTTCGCGTCCCGGTAGGGTAGTGGACATCCTAAAAGATTGCGGATCTTTTGACCCGGGTTCGAGTCCCGGCCGGGGCGTTTAACTTTTCCGGCAAGTGCCTTTTCTTTAATTGATTCTTCATAGTACCGAATCTTAAATTCCCTGCCAAGGCTTACCGTGCATTGTTCCTGCCAATGATATCGAGGGATTATCCTGGAAAAAAGGTATAAAAAAGAACCGGGTTTCCGGCTGGTTATATCATTCCGGCAATGAAGAGCGCAACAAATCCGCACCCTGCAATAACCAGCAGGGTCATAACTGCATAATCGCGCTTTTCAAAGACCCTCTCGCGGACATGCGTTCTCTTTCCGGTCCGGTATCCCCGCATGTCAATGGTAAGGCCGAGTACATTGGACCTGAGCAATGCATTGGATACCAGCGGAATGACGATCGGTGAAACGCTCCGGACTTTTCCCAGCAATCCGGTTCCCGGGTTGAAGCCCCGAGCCAGTTGTGCCTCGTGGATACGCTGGCCCTCAATCTGGAGGGTGGGGATAAACCGGAGTGCGATGATAAACATCAGGATATAATCAATCGGGATCCGGATCTTCTCCATTGCATGGACAATGTCCCGCGGCTGCGTTGAGATCAGGAAGAGCTGGAAAGCGAAGATAAGGATCATAAACCGGAGGGTAAGAACCACGCCGATCTGAAGCCCCCCGGTGGTAATCGGGATCAGGCCCCCGATGAACGGAACGCCCTGCGGGATCACATGCCCGAGAACCTCGCCATTTGGCATCGTGATGATGGTGATGAGGATGAAGATCACGCTCATGACGAGGATCAGCCTGAGCTGGTTGAGCGATTCAAAGAGCATCTCGCCATATGCTGCGAATGCAAGCAGGGCTATCACCATGAGAATGAGGAAGGGGATGTCAGTGGCTATGATGGCCATTATGGTAACAATGATAATGAAAAAGATCTTGGTGTAGGGATTGAGCCGGTGCAGGAATGCATCCTTGTGCACGTACTGGAGAATCTCTGCCATGGTTACGCACCTTCCGAGTCAGAGATAATATGCCCGTTCTCCATCATGATCACGCGGTCGGCACAGTGTTCAGCTATCTCGCGATTGTGAGTGATGATGATGATCGTGTGTCCCTTCTCCTGGAGATCTTTGAGCAACTCAATGACAAGACGAGCCTCGTAACCATCCAGCCCGGTGGTTGGCTCGTCGAGAACGATAATCCCGGGCTGCATGGCAACAACGCAGGCAATGGCAAGCCGCTGGCGCTCTCCGCGCGAAAGCCACCGGGGATAGAGGCTGGCAGTTTCAGAAAGACCGGTATCCCTGAGCGCTGCATCGATGACCGAATCGCAGTTAACAATACCGAGATTTTTTACCCCATAGGCAATCTCTTCCCGGACGGTATCGGCAAAGAACATGTGATCCGGGTTCTGGAAGACAAGACCCACATCATGGGCGAGTTCTGCAATGGTGCTTTCTTTTGTATTCTTCCCGTTGATCACCACGTCGCCGTTTGTCGGGGAGAGGAGCCGGTTGAAATGCTTGACAAGGGTCGTCTTTCCCGAACCATTCTCGCCAACAATTGCGACAAACTCCCCTTTACGGATCGTGAGACTGATTTCGGATAGTGCAGCCACATCACCATAAGAATGAGAGAGGTTTTGTACCGAAATTGCCGGTTCCTTTGCCGGTGTTTTCGGCACAACTTTCCGGATGGTTGTGAAGTCCGGAAATACCATGCCCCGGATCCGTTTATCCTCAAGAACCTCGTCCGGTTTGCCGGATGCAGTGATGGCCCCGTTCTCAAGGATGACAAGGGTGTCGACCATATCCTGGAAATGGCGGTACTTGTGCTCTATAAGGAGGATGGTTTTTCCCTGCTTCTTGAGTCCGGCAAGGATCTCGGCTATCCGTTTGGTTGCATGCTCGTCAAGTTCGGATGTTGGTTCATCAAGAATGACGATCTCATTCCCCAGGGCCAGTGTTGCGGCAAGGGCAACGCGCTGCTTCTGGCCTCCGGAGAGGTGATGGGGCGAACGGTCCCGGAGATTGTCAAGATAGGTTGTCTTAATGATATCGGCAAGACGCTCTTCGATAACTTCGGCCGACAGCCCGCGATGTTCCAGTGCGGATAAGAGTTCTTCTTCAACCGTGGTGAAGATCATCTGGGCTTCAGCATCGTCAAAGACAATCCCCACGTTCTGGGCAAGATCCGAGAGGGACGTGTACTCTGCCACATCCCGGTTGTCTACGATCACCGTCCCCTCTTTCTTCCCGCCGTACTCATGGTACAGGATCCCGGATGCCGCAAGGCAAAGCGAGGTTTTCCCGGCACCGGAAGGCCCGGTAACCATAATGCATCTGCCTTTTTCAAGGGTGAGAGATACACGGTGCAGGGCCGGGTGCACCGTGTGGGGATATGTGTAACTGACGTTTGTGAGTTCGATCATTCCTGTCCTCTAAGAAGCACCCTGCTGGAAGGGATGTAGAGGAACTGGACAACGATTGCATTAAAAACTGCCGTTATGACTACAATCGGGATAAAGACGACGACAAAGGCCATCAGGTCGCCATTGTACTTTGCCAGGTAGGTGGCACCGATGGCGATGATCGCGATTGCTGCAAAGGAAAATCCGCTGACCAGCGTTGCAACAAAGGTGGTTGCACTGGGGGCGAATCTGGTCCGCTCGCGGAGCAGTGCATACAGAAGGAAGCAGACAAGCGCGCCGAGCGGTTCACTGATGATGTTTGCAGGCGGGAACATTGAGCTGGATATCAGCATCGAGAGGATCCCCGCAACCAATCCTATGCCCAGCGCTTCAAGGATCTTTGGCCGGATGAGAATGATCGCGAGACAGTAAAACGCGATGATCATGTTCGGTGTAAGTGGCGTATGGAGCATTGCAAGGAAATACCGGAGAATGGCACCGATTGCAAGCAGGATTCCGACAATGGCAATATCTTTGGATTTCATGATAAACACAACCAATCTTTCAGGTAACGGAAGATACGGCAATTACTTCGCCGCTCGATGACTTTTGTATACCTTAATGTATAATTTTGTTCATTCGTGTATAAAAAGTCACTTCACGTTCCATCCAGATCGTTGGTGAAAATTCATGATATCACCTGGCAGAATCACGTACTCATTTCCTGTTGTGCTTCGACCACTACCTTCATTACCTATCCCTGTCTTTTTTCAAACAAGGAGCCGGATGAATGGTTTTCGCTTCGGGCAGCAGTGAAATTTACCGCCAATCCCTTGCCATGCATGCAGAGCACAAGGGAAAACTCGGCATCCGGTCCAAGGTTCCCTTAAAAACAAAACATGATCTCTCGATCGCGTATACCCCGGGCGTTGCTGAAGTGAGCCGGGAGATCGCAAAGGACAAGAACCTTGCCTATGAATATACACTGAAAGCCAACACCATCGCCATTGTGACGGATGGTTCTGCCGTGCTCGGTCTTGGCAATATCGGGGGATATGCGGCCATTCCGGTTATGGAGGGAAAGGCCATCCTGTTCAAGGAATTTGCAGGAATTGATGCGTTCCCGATCTGTTTTGAGAGCTACGAAACAAATTTTGTCGACAAAGTGCGGAACATTGCCCCGGTCTTTGGCGGGATCAATCTCGAAGATATCGCTGCCCCGAAATGTTTTGAAGTCGAGGATGCCCTGCAGGATCTTGGCATACCCGTCATGCACGATGACCAGCACGGAACTGCGGTCGTGGTACTTGCAGCACTCCTGAATGCCTGCCGCGTAACCGGGAAGAGATACAGCGATCTCACTATTGTCATCAGCGGGGCGGGTGCTGCCGGTTATGCCATAACCCGCATGCTGAAATGCATCGGCTACAGCCCGGATGTCTGTACTAAGGTCAATGATATCATTGTGTGCGATACGCAGGGTGCGATCTTCCGGGAGAGGAGCGGATTGTACAAAAACAAGTACAAGTTCATCATTGCCGAAGAGACCAACAAATCTGCCCGGACCGGGACTCTTGCGGATGCCATGCAGGGAGCAGATGTATTTATCGGGGTCTCCGGGCCCGGCATTGTGACAGAAGAGATGATCCGTTCGATGAATCATGATGCCGTTGTCTTTCCCATGGCCAACCCGGTACCGGAGATCATGCCGGAGAAAGCGAAACATGCCGGTGCGGCAATCGTCGGTACAGGACGGAGCGATTATCCCAACCAGATCAATAATGTGCTTGCATTCCCCGGCATATTCCGCGGGGCGCTTGATGCCCGCGCCACGCGGATAAGTGATGAGATGAAGATAGCCGCAGCCCATGCGATTGCAGGATGTGTCCCGCACCCCCGCCGCGAACGGATCCTCCCGAATATCCTTGACAGGGAGGTAACGAAAAAAGTGGCAGCCGCTGTGACCAGAGCGGCGATCCAGTGCGGATGCAGCAGCCGGGCCCGTTGATTTTTCTTCCGGCACCGGAGCGAAAAGATTGCATAGGTACGTCACGGTCGGTTTCCGGACAGGATCCTCTGCATCCCCTGCCTGACACGGATGCAAGGAATTTTGTAGGGCATAACCGAATACTACACCGGAGACATACCGGCGGACAATGCCCGGAAGGATGAGATATCATGCTGATGAGGATTGGGGGATCTGATATTGGACCGGCAGATGGCCGGTGGATTGAGGTGAAGAACCCGGCAACCGGTGAATTGATCGATCGCGTCCCCTCAGGGAATTCCGGGGATGTGGATCATGCTGTCGAGGCAGCTGAGACCGCATCTGGAGCATGGATGAAAAAGACCACGCGTGAGCGTGGGATCATTCTCTTTCATGCTGCCGGGAAAATACGGGAGCAGCACAAGGATCTTGCGCGCCTCCTGACTCTCGAACAGGGAAAACCCCTGAAGGAATCCATCGATGAAGTCCGGGGATTTGCCAATATCCTCGAATTTTATGCCGGCATCTCTGCCTGCCAGCAGGGCGGGATGGTCCGGCTTGGTGCTGCCGGCGACGCTCTTGTTGTCCGCGAACCGCTCGGCATCTGCGGGGCGATCATCCCGTGGAACATGCCGGTACTCATCATGGGCTGGAAGGTCGGGCCGGCACTGCTTGCAGGAAATACCCTGATCCTCAAACCCGCTTCAACGACCCCCCTGACGGCGCTCCGCCTTGCACAGGTCTTCGAGGCATCCGGTCTCCCCCCCGGTGCCCTCAATATTGTGACCGGTTCAGGAGAAGTTGTGGGGGAGGCGATGGCACGGCACCCGCTCATTCGCAAGCTCTCGTTTACCGGAAACTGCGCCACCGGCCGCAGGGTACAGGAACTGGCAGCCGGCAGTCTCAAGGAACTGGTACTTGAACTCGGCGGGTCGGACCCGATGATTGTCATGGACGATGCGGACATTGACAAGGCCGTTGAAGGAGCACTCCGGGGACGGTTCTACAATGCAGGGCAGACCTGCACTGCGGTGAAGAGGTTGTTTGTCCATGAAACAATTGCCGGACAATTTACGCAGAAACTGAAACTGCGGATCGAGAGTCTGAAGATCGGCAATGGTCTTGATGCCGGTGTAGAGATGGGCCCCCTGAACAGCCCGTCACAGCGCGAGCAGATATCGCAGATGGTTGAAACGGTGAAGGACGCGCAGGAAGGAGTGATTCTTACCGGGGGAAGTGCACCGGCGGGAGCACCCTATGATCGCGGACTGTTCTATAAACCAACTCTCGTAGGCGACGTTATGCCGGAGAGCCGGCTTATGCATGAAGAAGTATTCGGGCCGGTGCTGCCGGTCATGCCAGTCCCGGATCTCGACACTGCTATCCGCGAAGCCAACCGTACCCGGTACGGCCTCGGGGCATCGATCTGGACAACCAACCTGCATACCACAAAAAAAGCATTTGATGAGATCCATGCCGGCATTGTCTGGGTTAACCGGCATCTCACCGTCCCGCCGGAAGTGCCGTTCGGGGGAATGAACGAGAGCGGCATTGGCCGGGAAAACGGGCTCCATGCCCTGGACAATTATTCCCGGACAAAAACCCTCTTCCTCGGCTGGTAAGATCAGGCAGTCTCTCTTTTCCGGTTCAGGAGAACTAGTGCCGCAACAAGGGATCCCGCCCCAATCCCTACCGGAACGGGTGATTTTTGTGTTGTGGGAACTTCTGCCGGGATGGTTGTTTGTAAAACCGTGACAGGCACGGTCTCCTGCTGCAGGGTCGCAGTTGTTTCAGGAATCTGTGTTGTCGCAGGCAGGGGCTGGACGATAGTGAATGTTGTCGATCCTTTGACTTCCTGGATGATCCCCTCGACCGTCACGATATATTCATCCGGCTTGAAAGACGTGGCATCGATGTCAAACGACCACTGGTTGCGTCCATTACTTCCCGCCTTTACCTGGACAACCCCGCTCGCCCCGGAATATTCCCCGGACTGGCTCTTTGTTGTCGGGGAGAAGGAGGATGAATAGACATCCACCTGGAGGTTATCGCCAACTGCGAGATTGGTGGATCCGGTAATCGTAAACTTATCTCCGACAGCATGTTCCCCGATGGGATTGATGAATGCATCCGGCGGACTGATGTAAAACGAAGCGGTGGCGAATGTATCATCAATATTCTGGCTGTTGATAGCTGACATGAGCGTGGATGCGGCATTCGAACTCTGGAGACTGCCGGCACTGGTCAGCTGGAATATGGAAGTCCCGCTTCCGAGCTGGCGGTTGATGACCTGCCCTGTTGAGGGTGAATATGTGATATCGAACTGCCCGTTCATCATCGGGTGCTGGATAATGACCAGGTACTGGCCGGAGGCAAGATTCTGTGTCTCCGCTGAAGTTATTTCATACTTATAGGAATTATCAGAATTCACGGAGATGGTGCTTACTTTTGCCATGTTGTTCCCGATAAGCCAGACCTGAAGGCCATTTGACGGGTGGCCGGTGGCAATACCGGTAATATATACGGGATCTCCTTTTGAGATCGTACTGGATGAGGAACCTGATGAGCCCGGTGTCAGGGTGAGAGCGGACACCGGCAACGCCAGCATTGCGAAACAGAGGATGAGGACAAGACCTGCCGTTGCGATGTTATCGGGTAACAGATAATATTTCATGATGCACTTCCGTTCATCGTATCTTGGAATTCCGGTTTAATAGTTTGCTGATTGGTTCGCTTGACAAACAACCGGCATACGGAATTCTGCAACAGGCGCAATGAAAGAGTGACAGAAATACCGTGCAGATAGGAAAAGTGAGTGGGAGGAGTAAGCCTCCTTTTGTTCAAAGCGGCATTCAGCTATGCGTCATACCCGGACGGATACCGGACGCTCCATCTGTCCTGTTCTGACTTGCACCCGCAGGGATTCGCCGTTTCACCGTATCCTGCCTGTGAACGCTCAGCGGGTTACTTGCACGATTGCTCGTGCTTCTCGCCTTGTGGGCTCAACCGCTTCATTACTGATGGCAGGCCGTGTCGTTTCTGTGCCATTGCCGTGACTCTCGCCACCCGTACTTGTGTACGGCTGCGTTTCCGGTAGGTGGGGGGACTTTCCTCAGCGACATTTAAGTCACCGTCAGCCGCTCTCTCCCTCTCACTCATAGTAATGGTTGGCAGGGCAGATAAGCGCAGCGCCGGACTCACGCATCCCCGCGGGCTGCATCTCGTGCGGTTCATCCGATAGATTGTTATCCCGGATGCACAATAGACAGTCACAGGAACAAGGGAACAGCCATGAAACTGCTCACACCGGATGAAGGTCTCATGGCGATCCGCTCCGCACGCGGCGCCATCGAACATGTCTGCGCGAAAAAAACAAGGCCCGCGCAGAAACTCACTCCCGTTTTTAATGAGAAACGCGGGGTTTTTGTTACGCTCACGGAGAACGGGGAGCTCCGGGGATGCATCGGGCTTCCCTATCCCGTAATGCCGCTCGGGAAAGCTATCGAATATGCTGCCGGTGCAGCAGCGCTCGAGGATCCGCGTTTTCCCCCGGTTCGTGCCGATGAACTGGAACGGATCACGGTCGAGGTCACGATCCTGACCGTACCGGTTCCCCTGGAAGGCGATCCCCTGGAACGCCCGGGCAGGGTCCGGGTTGGCAAACACGGGCTCATTGTAAGAAGCCGGGGCACGAGCGGATTGCTCCTCCCGCAGGTTGCCACCGAGTACGGGTGGGATGCAAGGACCTTTCTCGATCACACCTGCATGAAGGCCGGCCTTGCCGGCGGGTGCTGGAGTGCACCCTCTGTCGAGGTTCTCACGTTTGAAGGCCAGATCTTTACAGAGGGACACGCAGGCACAACCGTTTAACCTGAAGAGATCCCATATAAAGCGACATCACGGTGCGGAATGGCAATTGCTTTTGAAAGTTTGTATAGCGATATAGCGGGACGCTGCGGAAAACTGACCGTGGGAAAGAAGACCATCCGGACGCCGGCGTTGCTCCCCGTCATCAATCCCCACCTCCCGCTCATCTCCCCAAAAGAGATGCAGCAGATGGGAGTCGAGGCTCTTATTACCAACGCCTACATCTTCTCCCAGAGCAAGCAGTTCCGCGCACGCGCCCTTGACGAAGGTCTGCACAAGGTGCTGGACTTTGACGGCGTGATCATGACCGACTCCGGTTCATTCCAGCTCTCTGTATACGGCCAGGTCTCTATCACCAATACCGAGACCCTCTCGTTCCAGCGCGACATCGGGAGCGACATCTGGGTGCCGCTTGATATCCCCACGTCTCCCGCAGCGGACCGCGAGACAACGGAGCGCGATCTCGCCATAACCCTCCAGCGGCTTGCCGAGGCAAAGGAAGTCTTTGGCAGGGATGCCCCGATAGCCGGCCCGGTCCAGGGCGGAACTTTCGAGGACCTCCGTGAATTTTCCGGGCGAAAAGTAACAGAACTCGGATTCTCGTTCTGTCCCATAGGCGCAGTTGTGCCGCTCATGGAATCCTACCGGTACCGCGACCTGGTCAAGGTCGTGATGGCATCCAAGAGGACGATTGCCCCCTCTGCCTGCGTGCATCTCTTCGGTGCCGGCCACCCCACGATGTTTGCCCTTGCAACCGCCATGGGCTGCGACCTGTTCGACTCTGCTGCCTATGCGCTCTATGCAAAGGACGGGCGCTATCTCACCACCCACGGCAGTTACCGGATCGAGGATCTCTCCGATCTCCCCTGCGCCTGTTCGGTCTGCCGGTCGCATACTGCTGAAGAACTCCGGAGCGCACCGGACCGGGAACGCCTGCTTGCCCTGCATAACCTGTATGTTACGCTCGCAGAGATCGCCCGGGTCCGTCAGGCAATCGTTGACGGCACGCTCTGGGAACTGGTCGATGAGCGGTGCCGGGGCCATCCGCAGCTCCTTGCAGGCTACCGTGCGCTCCTCGGTTATGGCCCGGCGCTCGCTGAGCATGACCGGGTCTCGAAACGCCGGTTCTTTTACCGGGGCAATGAGAGCTGCTTCCGCACCGAGGTTATCCGGTACCAGGAGCAGCTGGCCCGGCTCCCGCTCGGCAAAACCGTGCTGGTCGTTGTCGATGGCAGGCAGGTCGAAGGCTATGACGATACGCTCTTCTTCAAGCCCCCGTTCGGGCCGTACCCGGCCGAGCTTCGCGAAACATTTCCCATTGGTCCCTGCGAGCTGCCGGACTGGGATGAATTCATGGTCCGCCAGGGATGCAAAGGAATCCGTGCCCTTGCCAGTACCCATCCCGATAGCAGGATCGTGATCGCATGCAGCCCGGCCTGGGCGGGTGTACTCCGGCAGGAACTTGGGGATATGGAGACAGCAGATGACTCGGTTTGATATCAGGAAACGGGACGGGCTTGCCCGGGCCGGCGTGTTCGAAACCGCGACCGCAACGGTGAAACTCCCTGCGGCAGCTGAACCGGAAAGCCTCTTTCCGGCGTTTGCCGGATCCCCCTCTGTCAATATGCCCCTCACGGCTCCCGCAGCGCTGGTGAAAGCATTCCCCCCCGTAATTCCCGGAGGCCCGGTCATCATCCACCCGCAAGGGGAGAATACCGCTGCGAGCGGCGACTGCGTCATGGCAGCAAACTGGCACACCGCGTTCTCCAATCCCCGGAACTATGTCGACTGGCTGGTAACTCTTAAAGAGAGGACACCGGCCGACACGGCATGGTATGCGCCGGCCGCTGCACTGCCGTCATCAGTTGCCATCCTCTGTTATTCCGGGTTCGATCTCTTCGATTACACTTCTGTCGATCTCAAATCCGCACAGGGTTTGTTCTGCACTGCGGAAGGCGACTTCCCGGCCGATGCCATCAGTTCCGGTATCTGCACCTGCCCGGGCTGCAAAGCCGGCGACCTGCGCGAGCATAACCGCGAGGCGCTCCGCCACGAGATCGCGCTCGTCACCCGGTTCATCCAGCAGTCCCAGCTCCGTGAACTGATCGAATCCCGGTGCCGGATGGATGCATCGCAGGTCGCGATCATGCGCCATCTCGACCGCCATTATGCATTCATGGAATCTGCGCAGCCCATTGCGCGGGCCGGCGTCATGCGGGCCAATTCCGGCGAGTCCATGCAGCGCGTGGAAGTACAGAGATTCACCGAACGGCTCCTGTCACGGTATGTCCCGCCCCGGTGCGATGTTGCCGTGCTCCTTCCCTGTTCCGCGCGAAAACCCTATTCGCTCTCCATGAGCCACCGCAGGTTCATGGCCGCAGTCGGGGGTCGTGCGCATGAACTGATCGTCACTTCCCCGCTGGGCCTTGTCCCGCGCGAGCTGGAATGCATCTACCCTGCCGGCCATTACGATGTCCCGGTCACCGGCTACTGGGATGCTGAAGAATGCGAGGTCATCTCCGGCATCCTTGCGCGGTACTTCTCACGCCACCGGTACCGGCGCATCATTGCCCACCTGGAAGGCGGGGCGCTCAAGGTAGCCCGGCAGGCTGCCGGACTCTGCGGCATCACGCTTGAGTATTCCTGCACCGATGACCCGGCCGGGCCGGCAGCACTGAATGCGCTGGATGCCAGCCTTGCCGGCGAACGGCGGATCAAGGATGACCGGCTGCACGGCATGCTCTCGTACCAGTTCGGCGCAGATATCGATACAAAGGGCATGGTCCCGCGGGGCAGGAACCTTGAACTCTTCTACAGCCGGGGCACTACCCAGCTCTTCTCCATTGATACGGGTACCGGTCTCCTGCGCCCCACGTTCGATGGCTGGAACCTCATCCCGTCCGGTTACCGCGTCACCATTGATGATTTCATACCGGAAGGTGATGTCCTGGTTCCTGGCGTGACAGGATCGGATCCCGCGATCCGGGATGGCGATGAGGTTCTTGTCGTGGGTGCGCGGGCGGTTGCAACCGGGCGTGCCGCGCTCCCGTCAGCAGAAATGCTCCGGTCCCGCAGGGGCGTTGCAGTCCGGGTGCGTAAGATAAAGAGACTGTAGGATAAAATTATACGAAACATCCTGCCAGCCAGGGTTCACAAATCCTGTTTACGGAGTGAAGAGATTGTTTCGCATAGAGAAGGCAGAGCCGCTTGCCGATAAAGTATACCAGATGTGGGTCAGGGCGCCGCATGTTGCCCACCATGCACAGGCCGGCCAGTTTGTGATTTTCCGGATCGATGATAAAGGGGAGCGCATACCGCTGACCATATCCGCGGTTGACGGGGACTCGATCCGCGTTATCTTCATGGCCGTGGGAAAGACAACCACCCATCTTGCCGCGCTCAGGGCCGGCGACCATATCCAGGATGTGGCAGGCCCCTTGGGAAAACCCAGCGAGATCAAAAAAAGCGGTACCTGCGTTCTCGTTGGCGGGGGGGTCGGCACGGCCAGCCTGCCCATCATTGCCCGCGCATTACGGGCAGCGGGGAACAAGGTCATCGGGATCATCGGCGCACGGAATGCCGGCCTGCTCATCCTTGAAGACGAGATGGGAAAAGCCTGCGATGAACTCCTCATCTCCACTGATGACGGCAGCAAGGGATTCCACGGGTTTGCCGCGGATCTCTTGAAACAGATCATGGCCCGCGAGAAGGTGGACCGTGTCTGGATCATCGGCCCCACCATCATGATGAAAGTGACCTGCGAAGCAACGCGGGCTGCCGGGATCAGGACATTTGTCTCTCTCAACCCCATCATGGTTGACGGGACCGGCATGTGCGGCTCCTGCCGGGTCACGGTCGATGGCGCAATCAGGTTCGCGTGCGTTGACGGGCCTGAATTCGATGCCCACAAGGTGGACTTTGGCGGCCTGATGCAGCGCGTGCGGATCTACCAGGCCGAGGAGAAGGAATCCCTCGAACGCTACCAGGCGCATGCCTGTGCCTGCAAGGGAGGCGATCACCATGCATGACCGGACGGTTGAGGAGCGGATCAGGGATTTCGGCGAAGTCGACGCCGGTTTTTCCCCGGAAGAGGTCATGCTCGAATCCGGGCGCTGCCTCCAGTGCAAGAAACCCCTCTGCGTGAAAGGCTGCCCGGTCAATATCGATATCCCGGCCTTTATCCGGGAACTTGCCACCGGTGATTTCCGGAAGGCCGCAGTCATCATCAAGGAACAGAACATGCTCCCCGCCATCTGCGGGCGTGTCTGCCCGCAGGAAGTGCAGTGCGAAGGCCAGTGCATCCTTGGCAGGAAAGAGAAACCGATCGCGATCGGCAGCCTCGAACGGTTCGTTGCTGACTGGGAACGGCAGCACGGCATGGTCCAGCCGCAGAAGAAATCCTCTACCGGCCGGCGCATTGCGGTTGTCGGTGCCGGCCCGGCCGGCCTGACTGCATCTGCCGAACTCGCCCGGATGGGGTACCATGTCACCCTCTTCGAATCCCTGCATGCAGCAGGCGGCGTCCTGATGTACGGCATCCCCGCATTCCGGCTTCCCAAGGATATTGTCAAAGCAGAGATCGATGCTGTCCTCGCGCTGGGTGTCGACCTCAGGCTCAACCACCTGGTCGGGCGGAGCGTGACAATTAAGGAACTGCTCAGTTACGATGCCGTATTCCTCGGCACCGGTGCCGGCCTTCCCTACTTCATGGGCCTTCCCGGTGAGAACCTTCCCGGTGTCTATTCAGCCAACGAGTTCCTCACCCGCGTCAACCTGATGCACGCAGACAAGTTCCCGGTCTTCGACACGCCCGTCAGGAAAGGCAGCCGTGTTGTTGTTGCCGGCGGCGGCAATGTTGCCATGGACGCAGCCCGTGTTGCACGGCGCCTGGGCGGCAAGGTAACGCTCGTGTACCGGCGCCGCGAAGAGGATCTCCCTGCACGGGCAGCCGAGATCGCCCGGGCAAAAGAGGAGGGAATAGAATTCATCACGTGCGTCAACCCCGTGAAGATCCTTGGCGAGACCGTCATGACCGGTGTAGAGTGCGTGAAGATGGAGATGTGCGCCCCTGACGCGTCAGGCCGGCCGGAACCCGCGCCGAAAGCGGGAAGCGAATTTGTCATCGATGCAGATATCTTCATTGCTGCAATCGGCCAGGGCCCGAATCCGCTCCTCATCAGCGAACTGCCGGAACTGAAACGCGGCAGGCGGGGCAATGTCATTGTTGACGAGAATTTCCGGACCTCGATGCGCAAAGTATTTGCCGGCGGGGATGTTGCCACCGGCGCGGCCACGGTCATCCTCGCGATGGGCGCTGCCAAGAGCGCTGCACATGCCATCGACAGGATGCTCCGCGAAGAATAACCCTGATTCTTTTTTATTTTCGTGTCACGTTTCACCAACCGGCCATTTCCGTTCGTGCATTCCGCAGGAATATCCTGAAAAACGGTGACCTTATATGGTTATCTGCCGGAATGATTGGTAACGCAGGGGGTTATATCATAGACGACAGTATTCCTATTCCCGATGGGCAGGTTGTCCGCAAAAAACTGCATTTTTTCTGGATCGCCGATTGTTCTGATTCCATGCGGGGAAAGAAGATCGCAACCCTGAACCAGGCAATCCGCGAGGCGGTGCCGGAAGTCCAGAAAGCCGTCTCCGCGTATCCCCAGGTCGAGATCTTCATGCGTGCCATCAGGTTCTCGGATGACGCATCCTGGCATGTCGGCCCCGACCCGGTCCCGATTGCGGAGTTCACGTGGCCGGAACTGGAGACGTCCGGGCTGACCGCAACAGCAAAAGCGCTTCACCTGCTCACTGATGAGCTCTCCATCGAGCGCATGCCCCGCCGCGGGCTTCCCCCGGTCTGCATCCTGGTATCCGATGGTTACTGTACCGATGCCCGGGACGAATACGATAACGCCATTGCCGAACTTGCAAAGATCCCGTGGGGGGTAAAGGCAGTCCGGCTTGCCATTGCCATTGGCGATGAATCGGATTACAATGAGCCGGAACTCTTGAAGTTCGTCAACCAGGACCAGATAGGTCTCCTCAAGGCCCATTCCCCCGAAGAGCTGGTCTCGTATATCAAGTGGGCATCCGTCTCGGCGTCCGTAGCCTCGTCCCGCGGACGGAGCCGGGGAACCGCCAGCATGGATGACACCTCGAACGTCTCCCTGGAGTCCCCGCCGCAGTTGATTACCTCCAACACGGATTTGTTTTAACCAGAGAACATGCACCCGCCCCGCCAGTTCCTCTGCGCATGTGAACCCGTACTCGGCTGGGCCTTTGGCAGCAGCCGGACGGGAGCTTCCCACATCCGGTCCTTTCGTCCCTGCGAGGATGCCTTTGCCCTCTGGAGCGGATCCTCCGGCGCAATTCCCTGCATAGCGATTGCTATTGCCGACGGCCATGGCGACCAGCGCCATGACCAGAGCCGGACCGGATCCGCACTTGCCGTACAGGCTGCAATAGACGAACTTATCGGGATCCACCGGATGAACCTGCAGCCGGTCCCCCAGTCCACCATGCGGTCTGATTTCAAAACCGATTTTCCCCGCAGGACCACGCGGCGCTGGCGTGAGTCGGTACAGGACGATGCCGGGCGCCGGCAGATCTCCCTTAACCCTTCGGGCAGCCAGGGACCGGAAGATTACGTGCGGTACGGGACAACCCTGATCTCGGCGCTCATCATTGGTGACAGCATCCTTATCGGCCAGATCGGTGACGGGGATGTTGTCCTCGTACGGCCGGACGGGACGATCGAATGCCCGATTCCCGGCGACACCCATCTTGTCGGCAGCGAGACCCATTCCCTCTCGTCGCGGGACGCCCATCTTCTCTGGCGGACCGCAACCCTTGACCGGGGCGCAGGCGGCGTCCTCATTGCGGCAACGGACGGGGTCTCGGATTCGTTCGATGGCTCTGAAGGCGAGGAGTTCCTGAAATTTGTGAAGAGCCTTATTGCCCGGGTGAACGAATTCGGGATCGAGAATGTTGCCGGGTCCATGAAGACCTGGCTGGACCGGTACTCGGAACTGGCAAGCGGGGACGACATGACCCTCGTCTTTGTCAGCATCAACCCTGCCGGCGAATCCGCTTCTGCTCAGCCGGCCAAATCTCCCGGTACGGTGGAGACAATCCCCTCCAGAAAGGAGTGCTGGTAATGCCTCTCGCCATAGCCCAGCGGGTGAACGCGGAACTCTCCGGCACGGAACTCCACGTCATACGGAAACTGGGAGAAGGGACCCAGGGGGAGGTGTACCTGGTCAGCAGCGATGACGGGTACCAGGCGGTCAAATGGTACAAGCCCGAACAGGCAACGCCCGGACAGCGGGATGCCATCCGGTATCTCGTCAGGACCGGGCCGCCGTTTGGCGCTGCCGGGCGGAGATTCATCTGGCCGCTCGATCTCGTGACCTGCAAAGACTCACCCCAGTTCGGCTACCTCATGTCACGGATCGATACGCAGCGGTTTGCCGAACTCGGCGAGATATGGGCGCATCTCAAACCGGTACCGAACTTCTCCTCACTCTGCGAGATCTCCTACCAGCTCGCGAACAGTTACCGGGCCCTTCACCTCTCCGGCCACTGCTATCGCGATATCTCGGCCGGCAACCTGATGTTCGATCCAAAAGCCGGCGATATCCTCATCTGCGACAACGACAATGTCGGGGTGAACCGCCAGTCCAGCTGCCAGGTCTGGGGCACGATGGAGTACATGGCGCCCGAGATCATCATGGGCCGGGCAGATCCCTCCACCCAGACCGACCTGCACTCGCTCGCGGTCCTCCTCTTTTATCTCTGGGTCTGGCACCACCCGTTCCATGGCGAGATGGAGTATCGGTTCCACTGCTGGGATATCCCGGCAAAGAAGAAAGTGTACGGCGAGACCCCGGTCTTTGTCTTCGACCTGGAGAATCCCGAAAACCGCCTCCCCCCGGATCCCGATTATGCTACCGCACGGGAGCGCTGGGAATACTGCCCGCCGGATCTCCGGGAGACCTTCATCCGTGCGTTTACCGGCGGCCTGCACGATCCGGACCGCCGGGTTACGGAAGGCGAATGGCAGAACCTCTTCTCCTCAATAAAAGACCGGCTCATCAGCTGCCCCCGGTGCCGCGCCGAGAATTTCACGGGTACGGATGGCACGGTACAGCCCTGCTGGCACTGCCATGCTCCCCTTGCCCCGCCCCCGCTCCTGATCATCCGGCGTCCGGCCGGGGATGTGACCATTGCCCTCTCGACCGGGACCACCCTCCGGAGGAGACATGTCTCTACATCCCCGGGCAATGATGACGGCTCCGCTATTATCGGAACGGTCGTCCCCCACCCTGCACATCCCGGCACCGCGGGGATCCGCAACCAGGATACCATTCCCTGGCATGCCATCTTCCCGGACGGGACGGCAACCGACGTCCCTTACGGCCGGGCTGTCCCGTTAAATCCCGGGACAACGATATCTGTTGACGGAATTCTGTTAACCATTGTTGCGCCAGAAAACCTCCGGTGAACTCATGAACGACCAGGCAGCCCGGATTCTTGCATCGCTCATTGCACGGTACGGCACATCCGTTGCATCCGATCCGCTCCGGTGCGAAGGGCTCCTCCGCGATACGTGCCCGCGATGCAACCGGGAGATCTTCGTTCTCGTCAACGCAGTCCGCCAGCAGATCCCTGCCGATCTCCTCTCCCCCCGGCATTCCCTTCCTCCGGCACTCTTCCGGGGATTCCTGGTGAAACGGTTGCAGGATGAGTTCGCGTTCTCCGATGAGGCAGCCAACTGGGCGGTAACCTCCTGGGCTGCGGCACTTGACCTGGACAATGAAGCCCCCGCCAGCGCAGCTGGTGCGCGGGGTGAGGCTGACGTACCTGCTGACCCGCCCGCGGATCATGAACCCCCGGGTTTCGGTTCCGGGCCGGAAGAGCGGGCTGCACTGGCGGGGGACCTTGAATCCCTGTCATTGAACACCCGGCTTGCCGCAATCAGGAGTATCGGCCGGTCGCAGGATGCCGGGACTATCCGGCTTCTCATCACGGCCCTGGAAAATTCTTCATGGAAAGTCCGGGAAGCTGCGTTCGATGCCCTCACCGCACTGGGCGAGCCGGCAGTGCCCTGTCTTATCGAAGCGCTGGAAGATTCCCACGATCAGATCGTGATCTCCTCGGTTATCGCGCTTGGTGCAATCCGATCACGGACAGCAGTCGATCCCCTTCTCGCCCTGCTCGATACCGGCGGGAAAACTATGAGTTACATCGCGTGGGCGCTTGGCGAGATCCGTGACGACCGGGCAATTACCCCGCTCACAAAATATGTTACCAGCAGCAATGTTCAGCTCCGGTCCGAAGCGGAACAGGCCCTCAGGAAATTTTCCTGATCCGGCTGGAGCGGATCTAGGGATCGCCCCGGTTTATTTCTCATTTTGTCGTGAGTCAACGATATCAAAGACCAGCTTTCGCCCGAATGCCTTCTCAAACGCTTTCTTCTCGCTCTCGATGCCCCAGAGTTCCAGCTGGCAGTCCCCGCGGGCAATGATCTCGAGATGGACATTGGTCCTGCTGGCAGCAGTGAACCGGACATGCTGCACGAGCGCGGTATGGCTCCGGTCAAGGCTCTCGCCCAGCCGGATAAAACAGGAGAGCAGGAGCAGGCCCTGCTGCTCCCGGGCATCCATCTCCATGATCCCGGGATCTTTCTTCCGGGGAGTCTTCTTGCGGTGGAACCGGGCAAGCATGGCCATGAACTGCACCTCCTTCTCATTGAAGCCGAGGAGCTCCGAGTTCCGGATAATGTAATACGAGTGGGCATGGTGGTTGGTGTACGAGATGAACGACCCGATGTCGTGGAGGAATGTCGCGTACTCGAGAAGTTCCCGGGCCGTATCTGAAAAGTCATGGAGCTGCCCGGCTTTTGCCGAATCGAACATCTCCAGCACCAGGCTCGTGACCGTACGGGCATGGACCTCGTTGATCCCGCAGGAGCGGCCCAGCTGCAGCACACTCCGCTGCCGGGGCGAGAGTTCGCCAAGCATCGGGAAGTTATCCATCCGCGAGAGGTAATCGACCAGGAGGCCGTCCTGGAGCCCGCGGCCGGTGATGGCAATCTCGCCCAGGTCCAGCTCCTTCATGAACGTCTCAAGGATTGCTGCACCGGCAATGATGATGTCGGCACGTTCGGGATTCATCCCCGGCACCTTCCGCCGCTGTGCAAGCGTGAGCGGACAGAGAATCTCGATAACTTTCTTCAGGTCCTTGTAACTCAGGGCCGGGCCGGATGCCCCGGAGGGAGTCTTCCCGGGAGTGTGCAGGGCCTTCTCCGCAATCTCGGCCAGGTTCATGATTGTGCCGGAACTTCCGATAGCACAATCCGGTTTGAATTTACGGAGTGCTGCAACGGAATGGACGATGGCATTCCGGATATGCTGCTGGATCTTCCGGTACTGTTCTGGAGAGACAACCCCCCGCGATCCTTTGCCGGCATACAGGTTCGAAAGCCGGATTGCTCCCAGCCGGAAACTGTCCAGCTGGCGATAATCGCGGGAATCACCTATGGCAATCTCGGTGCTCCCCCCGCCGATATCGATGCACAGGACATTCCGGTTACCGATATGCGTCCCGCTGACAACCCCGAGATAGACAAGCCGCGCTTCCTCGCGGCCGGAGATGACACGGACATCCAGCTGTGCTTCCTGGCGGATGCGGTGCAGGAGCTCGTTCTGGTTCGAGGCTTCCCGGGTTGCGGATGTTGCGACAGCGACAAATTCTTCGGTGTGGAACGTCCGTGCAAGATCCACGAATGTTTTTGCCACCATGACCGCACGGTCCATTGCCTGCGGCGTGATCTCATCGTCCTCGAACTCCCCTTCCCCAAGGCGCACCTGCTGCTTCTGCCGGGTCAGGATTGTGTAAGAATGGTTCGGGTTCAGCCGCACTACGAGAATGCGGATGGAGTTTGTTCCCATGTCGATGAACGTGACAACCCGCCCGTCCGGGCCGATACCTTTTGACTTCACCGGATCACCAGATCCCGCCCGAATGCACGGGCAAATAATCCTGCTTTTGACCGGGCCCGCTCTTTCTCCTTTGCTGCATCGCCTTCGGACACAATATCGCAGGTGATTGCCGCGTCCCCGGAAATGCAGTGGATCTCGTGCACGGGTCCCGTGCGCTGGTAATCCAGCCCGTCAGCAATGCGGAGGAGTGCTGCAAGCTGGAGAATCATTTTCTGGTACGCCGGGGGATACAGGAGACAGAGGGGATGCGACTCGATCCGCACCTTCCCTCGATGGGCGAGTGAGACCAGCCCGACGGCGCTGCGATCCGCGAGATCAAGGGGCAGGGATTCGTCAGTAATAATTCTCCGGAACGAACGGGCATTGTGCCGCCGCGATCCCTCCGTCCACCCGATGTCATGGAGCATCCCCGCACATTCCAGCAGGAAGCGATCATGCCG
>Ga0172381_10002182_pt1 | contig 21972 bp, 24 predicted proteins | sample Leawel6488metaG_FD_119754 | JGI IMG/M metagenome (GOLD analysis project Ga0172381, IMG submission 119754) | Leachate microbial communities from a municipal landfill in Southern Ontario, Canada - Leachate well 64-88 metaG | ecosystem: Engineered > Solid waste > Landfill > Unclassified | place...
GGATTATTTCTATCGGTAACGACAACCTTGTATGAAGGCTGCTTTTTCTTTCCTGTTCTAAATAGTCTGATTACTAACATATTGGGTTATTATTAATTACAAAAATATCTTACACTATTTCTTATTTATTTTCAACCCTTGACAATACTTTTCAGTATTATACTATGGTCAAAGGTGGTTTTGACAAATGAACACTAAAACAAACGGATGTATTGGGAGATGCGGAAACAAGGAGAATTGCGGCTGCAATGGAGACTGTGAATGCGCCAAAGAAAACTATGGAAGGCAATTCATCGACGTTACCATCGAAGAATGGCTCTTTCTCTGGCTTCTCAGTGGAATCTACTTCGCAGGTATCTATTCAGCGGTATTCCCTTTCCTCCCTTAACTAACTTCTTTATCAAAGAAGTTTTCGTTCTTTAATTACCAATCTTTTACTTTTAAGGCTTCTTCCGCCGCTTTCAATTCGGCTTCGTGTTTTGAAGAACCGTCTCCTTTAGCAATTAGTTCGTCTCCTAAAAATACTCCGACGATAAAGAACTTCATATGATCAGGACCGCTTTCTTCTAAAACTTGATAGACCGGAGTAATAGCGACTATTTCTTGCGACTTTTCCTGGAATAATGACTTAGGATCTTTAAATAGTTTCTTTTCAATTATTTCCGGTAACTTCCGGGCAATCAAATTCTTTTCAATAAAGACCTTTGTAACTTCATATCCTTGGTCTAAGTACAGAGAACCGATAAAAGCTTCAAAGGTGTCAGATAAGATATACTTTCTCGCTTTGCCTTTTTCTTTTTCCTCTCCCGAAGACAGCAAAAGAAAATTTTCAAAACCAATTTCCTTGGCTGTGTCCGAGAGGATGCCGGCATTAACTAATGAGGCTCTCCAGCCAGTCATTTCCCCTTCAGGCTTGTCAGGATACGTTCTGAAGAGGTAATCAGTGGTTATTAGCTCTAATACAGCATCTCCCAAGAATTCTAGCCTCTCATTGTGAGATAAATAGAAACTTGGATTCTCGTTCAAGTAAGAACGGTGACAGAAAGCCTGGATTAGCAAATCCTTATTCTTAAAGGAAACGTTTAGTGATTTTTCTAAAATAGAAAAATCTTTCATGTTATTCTTCTTCATTGTTTTCACTTTTAACCTTTTCATCTTCTTCACCAGCAATCTCTCGATAGACTGTTCCTAGAACTCCATTGATAAACTTTCGAGAATTCTCTCCACCAAAGTTTTTAGCTAATTCAATTGACTCATTGATGGCTACCTTAGGAGGAACTTCATCTTTATTTTCGTAAAGCAATTCAAAAATACCGATTCTCAAAACATTCCTATCAAGAATGTTTATTTGATTAATCGGCCACTCGGGAGCAGTCTTTTCAATAATTTTATCAATAACGTCAATGTTTTCTTTGACGCCATTAACTAAGGTCCAAATAAAATCATAGCTTTCAAGGCCTTTTCCGAATTCTTCAACGTTCTTTTCGGTTATTTTTTCCAAATCGCTATCAACCTTTCCGTGAAAGTCCCATTCGTACAAGCTTTGCATTGCGACTGATCTTGATAGGTGCCTTGAGGCCATATTATTTCTTTTCTTTTGTTTTAGGTTCTGTGGGTTTTGCTTCTCCTATTTCCTTCTGTCTTTGTTTTTGTTCTTTCTTTTCTAGTTTAGCCATTACGTTTACAAGTTCAGTTCCCTTGTAATATCCGCAAAAACCACAAAGAGTGTGAGGTAAAACAGGCTTTCCACATTTAGGACATTTAACCAAAGTTGGGGTCTTAATGAAAATATTTCCCCTTCTTCGGTTCTTTCTTGATGAATTGTGTCTTTGTTTTGGTACTGCCATAATCTTATCTTTAAATCTATATAGCTATTATACATTTTTAAAACTTTTTGTCAAAAATTTAATATATATTTGTAAATAAAAAAATCTACATTTCGCTGTTAAATAAAGTTATTTTGTAGTTTTGTTTTTTGGAAGCTCGTACTCTAATCCGATTTCATGTCCACCTGCGCAGATAGATTCTCCTTCTTCGAATGATCTGCCACAAATGCTGCAGAGTGTTCCGTTTGGGCGGCATACTGTTAGTAATACTTTTTTGTTAGAAGTCATAAGTATTCTCCAGTGCCAGATGTTAAGGGCACTAATAAACTTTATAACATTTTGTAATGCGCTTGTCAAAAGTCTTCGGTATAAAAAAAGATGGCTTTACGAATCGACATAATCGATACCATCACGTTTTCCTTCAACAATTGGCATCAGGACGCCCCCTTTTTTGAGCGAACTCAAGATTTATCTTCAAAAGGGCCGCCATAATGTCTTCACGGCGCGGGTTTCCTTCTGTCTTTTGGATAGCCACAAGAACTTTTTGATCAAGATTTCCCAGAAGATTTTTCCATTCTTCTAAGATCTGATCAATAATCTGCGCATCTTTGGTTGTTAAACCAAATTCATCGCAGATCTGTTTTATTCTCTTGACCCCCACAGTTTTATGAACAAGTGTCGTCATCTTAAGGCCTCGTGACAGATAGATATCTGTCGAACATAACTATTCTATAATATATTACTATAATATGTCAAATAGTGTTCCTTTTACGATAGAGGCTTTTTTGACGCTAGAACTATTGTCCAAGTCGCGGTTTCCTGAAACTCACCTTTTGGATTAATAGACAGAAGAGCGCTTTTCAATTCTTTCTTAAACTTATTTATTTGTTTATCAAAAAAATATGGTGCTGACGAGGAATAAGAAAAGACACAACCAATAATGCTTTCTACGTTCCAGTTCCTTATAATCTTAACTTCACAAGTCTCAACAAATTTAAATGCTGAATGCGCAACTATATCGGTCCACAGCCTTTCTGGATTTTTGAATCTATCTTCGCCATTATTCTTTTTTTCACACAGATATTTTTGAGTAATTGTTTTTATGGTTTGTTTCCATGCCTCTGGTTCAGACCAAAAGCCATTATCGCTAAAAATTGCTACTCCCCCGTTTTCATCAATTAAATCATTAAGATCTTTTAATGTTTGTTCTTGGTCCATCCAGTGAAAAGCTCGGCAAATAGTCGCAATCTTAAAAACTCCTAAATCATTTTTAAGCCTTTCTAGATCCTTATCGCTACCATTAAAGCAGGTAACCTTTGCTTTAGAGCCTTTCGTTATTTTTTTAGTCCAGGCTAACATTTTTGGATCAGGATCGAGACATGATATTTCGGCACAGGCATTATCCATTGCCAAGGCAACCTTTCCAGTTCCGCAGCCAATATCTAAAATTCTATCAGTTGATTTGATGTCAAAATGCTTAATAATAATATCGATTACCTCTTCGGCTATATCGGGTCGATATTTTACATAATATTTGTAAGTGCTTCGGTATAGGTCAGGATTAATTTCTTTTTTCATGGAAATTATTCATTACGATTATTAGTAATTAGTATTAATTAAATTTTTTAATGCAACTGAAGTTATTTTGCCATAGCTTTTTCTTTTAATGGCTTTGGCATCTTCTCAATTGCATAGCGTAAGGCAGTTCGTGGCATAGTCTGCTTATGGGCAATAACAAAATCAAACACTTCTTTTTCGTGTGCCTGGCTAGCTGCTTTCAACATCCAGCCATAGCCTTTCTGAACTAAATCATCCTCATCTAAAAGTAATATTTCAGCAATTTCAAAAATATCCTTCAAGAACATTCCTTTCTTGGCAGGAATAATTAATGATACGGCTGCGCCCCGTCTCATCCATCTATTTTTAGACTTGGCCCACATTTTAAGTTCTTTTACGTACGATGGGTACATTTCTAAAAAAGAACCAATAGTGTGATTACAAAGCGTGTCGCAGGATGCCCAATTGTTAACATATTTTTCCAACCATCTTTTAAAGACAGCCCAATCTGTTTCTTTGTATTCTTCGTGTAGATAATATGACCAGTTGCAAGCGATAAAGGATTCTTCCATGTAGCCGGAAAGCCAGAGTTCATCACAGAGGGCAAATATTTCTTTTTTGCTTTTTTCTTTGATGATATTAAAGTAATCTTTACCAATCTTAATGCCAAGGGCAGTTTTAATTCCATACGTCTTCACCTTTTCTTTAAAAAAGGTTTGTCCGCTTTTTTGTATTTTTTCGTCGCTATTTTCTTTTAGCTCTTTTCGGATTTCGTTAATTATCTTGGTCATATGCTTTATTATATCCGCAGGTTATTTCGAGGTAACATCTTTCAACGTTGTGCCCTCTAATACAAATTGTTTGGTAACTCCAACCGAAGGAAGGGCAACCATTGGTTCGTCTATTTTTCTATCCGCATAGTTTACAATAATCTTTCCATTTTGTATTTCAGTAGTTTGAGGTGAAATTCTATCTCCTAAAAAGATAGCGTTAGTCCCTTTGCATCCACTAGCGTCTCCTAAAGCAACTGCGACATAGTAAAAGGTGCCACTGCCTCCCATGTTTTGTGTAAAGATAAAAGCAGTGTCAGGCAATCCATCGTTGTTAAGATCAGAAGATGCTTCATTTCCAAAGTATCGAGTAATAACCTTTGAGACAGAGTCATAAGCTATTCCCTCTTCGGAATAGCCATCTTTTATGGTAATGTTTTTGTCGTCAACAATGTAAGTACAATTTTTCGGGTTTGCGGTAACTTTTCCCATCTCATTTGTTTTTACATTACCTTGTATTTTAATTTGCATTTCTGGGCTCAACTGTTTTACGAGTTCGGCATTGATTGAAGGATTCGTCGGCATGCCGAATATTTGATTGGCTCCGATAGCATAAGAACGTGACATTGCCGCCAGTGAGCCTTCTTTAACTGCTGGATCAACGTTAGTTGTAAAGATTGAAATCGTGTTGTCACTATTGCGAGCAATCTCAAAAGTTCTGAATTGCTGAGGGAATTCTCTTAATGATGAAGTTTCAACTTCCCAGAAGCCAAGCTCAGGATGATTCGCATCGGGAGATTTCAAAGCGGTAATCGTATTTAGGTGGCGGTGTCCAGCAAGCCACATAAGAAGGTTGGGATAGGTGTTAAGTTTAGCAATTAATTCCGAATCCGAAACAAAAGAAGTATCTTTCCAGCCAATAAATGATCCTGGTTTTTCTACACCAATTGGAATGTGAGCAGTAATAATCATTAACTTGCCTTCAGCTTGACCTTTATCAAGTTCACCAATGAGCCAGTTGTATCGTTCTTCGTCAAGAAAGCCATATCCATAAATACCACCAGTGGCATCATCATCTCTTTGAGTATCATCAAGGACGATTACTTTAATTGGTAAATCAGCTTTTGGTTCAAAAGAATAGCAAGCCAATCCGCTTTCAATGTTAGATTGATTAAATCCGTGTCCAATCGGAGTTGATGATGTTTTTAAAAACTCACTCATCCACTCGGTTCTCGAAATTGAATGACGATTTAGATCAGCGGCTACCTTTGGCGGGGTTGAGAAATTTGTAGTCGGTCCAACTCCAACAATGTCTCCATACTGAGTCTTTCCATCAACTACACCGACATAAGAACCACGGCTATCAATGCCATCTTTAAAGATGTTACCTAAGTTCAATATATCGCTACCAGTGTAAAATGATTTAAGATTATCGTTTATCGGATTAACACCCATCCAAAAATGATCATGATTGCCGAGAGTCTGATACCAAGGAATTGATTTATCAAGTCCAGCTGCTTTGTATTCGTCTTGATAGTCATTATTAGGTCCAGGAATAGGATCATCTTTGATGCCCGAATCAGGATTTATCTTTTTGCCATCAAGAACATCGATGAACCATCGTAGTTCATTGTATTGTGAACTATTGATATTATCGCCAAGAGAAATACCGAAATCAAACGGAGCTTTCTTGTTGATGGCATTTATTGTTTGAACAGCTGCATCAAGAACTTGAGTCGTGTACATTATGACTGGCGAGTAAGCGGAAATAGTGCCACCTTTGTAGCCCATGAAGATTGCTTCCGCGGGAGATTCTTTATCAGTAATATGAATATCGGTAATAGTAAAGAAATCTAAAAGTTTAGTGCTGTTTGTTGATGCACCAGTATATGTAGCCGGCATTAGGTCAAGTCTTTTTTCGGAAGCAATTCCCTTGCCAAAGCTCCAGCTTCCATAGCCATATTGAGAATATTTTGAAACCTCAGAGGGCAATATTTTAGGAGAAGCTGCCGGGACGGCAATAGGATTAATTGTTCTTTCAAGCGTTGTCAAAACATTAGAGTCGATTGGATAACTGATACTATTTTTAAAGTTAGAATTAATAGCAATTACGAATAATATAATGGCCGCAGAAAGCAAAAGAACATTGCGAACTGTTAAAAGAGATTTAAGGTTTAGAATTGTTTTTTTCATAGACTCATTATATCTCTTTAAAAGGAAAAACACTAATAATATTGTATCAGCAATGTCTTTAAGATTAATTTGTGTATAAAAAAAGAATTTAATCCTCGTCTTCAACATAATGATAATTATAATGTCTGAAGAGAGAAAGAAATTCTTGAGCGCCAAGCCATATGCAGATCAAGCCAATTGCTCTTCCGATGACGATTAGTTGTATCGAAAAAGGGACTCCGCTTATGGTAACTCCGAGTTTGGCATGCTCGCCCCAGCCTATTGTTACTACTAGGGCCACTAAAATAACCATTCCGACGAGACTATAGGCGTCCCATTTTTTCATTATTCCCAGCATCAGTGAAATGATCACGAATGTTAAAAATATAGTCAACAGCCATCCACTTTCGGGAGCAATCAAAGCTAGAGACAGGATAGTTCCCGCAATAACTAGCAGCACCCCAATGACCACCGAAGTAGTCATTCTTTTAAATTGAGCCTCATAGAAAGCTTTTGTCGTAATAATCACCTTTTTAAACTACGAAGTTTTTGCTTCGACTATTGTATAATATATTAGCGAATTATGTCAATAGCAATATCTCCTACTGTTCTAGAATTAAGGTTTATACTTTTTCAGTTCGCCTAACGATTTTTTAACAAATTTTCCAAATTTGCGATCCTTCCCTCTTTTTTCAATATCATTCATTTCGTAGTACTCGGATTCTTTTTTTAATTTAACGTAATTTAGATATTTGCTTTCATCTAAATCCTTTGTTTCAACTGCTTTTAAAACCGCGCAACCAGATTCGTGCGTGTGAGTACAGTCGGCATATTTACAATCCTTTGATAAGGCAATAATTTCATCAAAAACATTGTCGATGCCACTAGTTGCGTCGGCTATTCCTACTTCCCTTGTTCCTGGGTTGTCAATTACAATCCCGCCATTTTTTAAGAAATACATTTCCCTAGTTGTGGTTGTGTGTTTTCCTCGGCCAGTGAACCTATTAATTTCCTTTGTTTCAATTTCACTTTTCCCGAGTAGTTTATTTATCAAAGATGATTTCCCAACCCCAGATGAACCAATGAAACAATAGGTTTTTCCTTTCTCGATATAATTTACTAAATCATTTAATCCTTGCTCGGTAATAATGCTGGTTGGGATAACGTCAACATTATCAAATCTCTCTTTGATTTGATTTATTTTTAAATTCAACTCTTCTTCTGAAATAAGATCAATCTTATTTAATATGAGAGTAGGTCTAATCTTTCCTTCATTAATTAAAACAAGATATCTCTCAAAACGATTGAGACTGTAGTCACTATTAATTGACTCAACGATAAAAGCGGTATCAATATTAGTGGCAATGATCTGAATATCCTGTTTGTTGCTGTATTCTTTGCTGAAGATAGTTTTTCTTGGCAAGATTTCGTGGATAACTGCCATTTCTTTATCAGGTTTAGTTATGGCCACCCAATCTCCAACAGCGGGATAGTCCTCTCTTTTCGTCGCATTGAATATTTGTTTTCCAGTTATCTTTGCCAAGTATTCCCCATCAGTATCTTTTACTTTGTAAGATTCTTTGTATTCAGCAACGACTCTGGCGATTGAATAATCCAATAATTCCAAAGCCCTTCTTTTTGTTTCAAAGAAATCATTATATCCCAAGTCTTCAAGTTTAATTTTCGTAATTTCGTTAATCATTAATTTATTATACTTCCAAAATGAAAAAGAGCCAATAAGGGGGTGGTAAGAATAATTTTGTTGTAAAATAAAAGAAGCTCCCGACTGAAAAGACTTAGATAGTTTTTCAGCGAGAGCGGCGCTTGCGTGACTCTAATCCTAGTTGGCCACCATAGTGTCTTTTTGCATAATCACTCGAAGTAAATTTAATTTTTTTCATCATCAGTACAAGCAGCACGTCTCCGATCACCTTCATTGCGGTGGTGGAGCTTGTGGGAGCGAGCTTTAGCGGACAAACCTCTTCCGGGGAACCGGTAGAGATAACAACATCAGCCAGTTTGCCTAATTCACTATCAGGGTTGCCGGTGATGACAATTATTCCGATCTGATAATTCAGTTTCTTTACTAACTTGCACAGCTGGATAGTTTCTTTGGTTTTTCCAGAATTTGATACAAGTAGCAACACATCGTTGGGCTGAACAATGCCTGAATCGCCGTGTTGCGCATCGTAAGGGTGCAAGAAGACGGAAGGCGTTCCGGTTGCGGAAAATGAAGCAGCGATCGACAGAGCGACGTGCCCAGATTTTCCTGCGCCACTGACCACCAGCTTGCTTTTTTTGCGGTGAACCTTGTGGATAAGATTGAGCGCCTTACCGAAATCATCCGTTATCGGAATATTTGATATCGCTACAGCTTCAGCTTCAATAATTCTTGAAACCACTTTGATATATTTCTGCAAAATTTACCTCCTTTGTTAAAATGCCTGCCAGTTTTGGCGCTTTTAGTATATAATATATGAGGGCATTGTCAATATTGGGAAGTGATAGAATAATTAAAAGTTTTGTATAAAAAAATGAGCAGGATAACGGTCTGCTCTGCCGATTTATTCATCTTGGGGAGGCTCAAACATGTAAGCAGTGTATAAGAACACATTGCTCTCAATTTTTCTATAGGAACAGCCTACTTTTGAGAATTTCGAATAAAAAATATTGTAGTTTCTCAAAAGCTTTACCTTATAGAGAGCGGTAAGTAAAACCACTAACCATAAGATTGGCACCAAAAAGATTATTAGGTCCCTTTGAGTCCAATAGAGGCTTATCGAGCCTACAATGGTTGCCGCCAGTAGCAAGACCATAATCATTTCTATTTTAGATGCAGTCTTGAACTCTCGGTCAACATATTTTTTAACAACCCACACAGCAGCGGTGTGATCGTGATCGGACTTCAGCTCTTTCTCAATCTCTTCGGGTGATATACCCCACCAGTCCATTACTTTCAGGAGAAGAGATTCCTTCCTTTTGTCAAAATTGATTGTCATTGTTAGTCTCCAAATTTTGCATAGATTTAATGAACTTTATGCTTAATATGGTACAATATTCATATCATATTGTCAATAGTAGGAGCAAGGAGGTGAGTTAAAGATTTTTAAGTATAAAAAATGAGGTGAATAGTTTTTTTACTATAACACCCCCATGCTTCTTGCGCGATCTTCAAATCCAGGATCGCTTGTTGCGGCGAAGCCAATATCTCTTTTGTCGAGCTCTCTTTCAAAAAGCTCGTAGACCAATGAGTCTCCAGAGATAATTACGCATTCGCAACCCTTTTGTTCAGCCTCCTTTACAACACTCTCAATCTTCATGATTAGTGAGCGATTACTAAGGCCCATCTCTTCGTGAAGATATATCCCTGCCAGATCTTTGCTGGAAGCAACGACTTCATCGTCACTTGGGATACTGAGTTCCTTTCGTATTCCCGCCTCTGTCCATGCTGTTGCGTTGTAGCGCTTCAAAGCTCTTACCTCCCTTAGAGATGTTTATATCGTATAATATTGTATTCATTTGTCAATATATATAGTTAATATAAATATGGTTTTAGATATTTGCAGGGACGCTGGGACGTTTTTGAGATTAAGTCAAATTATTTACCTTACTTGATGATTATATGCTTCCTTTAAAATAGCAACAACTTCATCAATATTATTTGTATTTTCTACAGTTACTTCAAAAGAGCCTGGAAAACCGTAAAATTTCTGTACTCCTTCAGTAAGTTGTCTAAATTTATGATTTTTGATCATCTTTTGTCCTATTTCGAATGATAGCATCACTGTAATTTGAAGTTTTTTCTTTCCAAAATATAAATATGCAAAGTTTTTTCTATCTCTTAATGCAACGTAATAATGCTGTGGATTTATTTTTATATTGGGGTTTAATTTTAATATATTATCCTTTATTACTTGATATGCTTTTTGTTCGTCTTCCGCTACACCTTCCAAATGAAAATTTTCATTGTATTTTTCTTTTATTTCTTCTTGTGGTAATGGCTCAACCAGTTCTATATCTTCAAAATCTGGATTAAGGGTAAAAATTGTCCTTCCCTTAGCCGAGTATTGTTTTAGAATCTCTATCTTAACAATTTTATCCCAAGTATCTGTATATGTCTCCATTATTTCTTGAAATTCTAGCTTATTTTCATCAATTACAATTAGTATATGCTGACTGTCTTCAATGGTTTCCTTTAATGCTTTATAAAGTTCTTTTTTTCCAAGATAATTTTTAAATTCTTCTTCAAGATTAGTATCCAGTTTTATATAATTAAATAGTGTGTCAATTAATTCATTTCTGCTTTTCGAATTTTTAAAAAATGCGAAAAATTTAGTTACTTGTGGAAAAATATGTCTAAAAAAATCGTGATTAGCCAGCTCGACCTCAACGATATAGAATTCTGGATTTTCTTTGTCCTTAAAATCAAAGAGAAACCCATCTGGAATAGAATTGCCAAGTGACTGTGATCTTATTTTATTTTTTAGATTAAAATAAATTGAATTACCGCCAAACAGTATTTTTGAATTTTTAATGACCAAATTTTCGAAATCTTCTTCTTTTTTAAAATCAACTTCCGTAAATTTTTCCCCATCCATAAATATTGATGATTTCATGCTTAATGTATTGGTTAATTTTATAATATAGGAATATTTTAGCAATATTGAAATTATATGTAAAGCGCAAAAGAGCTATTCCACATACTGTTAATAGCTTGAAAATAGACTCGGTGCCCTGTCGGCACGGGCGCTAGGACAATTTGGGATCTTTGAGTTTAAATCGTATATAAAAAAAGAGGCTGCTTTACTTTATAGCAGCGGGGAAGATTAATACACCGACGGCAAAAGAGCAGTATGCGATGAACGGATGCGTCATTATTGTGAATGGCGGTGGGATAAGACTAATTACCCGAACGGCCATGTCCACAAGATTGAGCATAAGGACTATCGCGGCAAAGGCGTAGATTACCAACGCAATTGCCATTTGAAACGTTTTTGCTCTTGACACACAATCTTCTTGTAGGAAGAAAGAGGCTACAATGAGTCCTCCCAGAAATATAGCTATGCCCATCAAGAAGAAAAGCACAGCCAGTAATACATTCAAGGCAAGCGATACCGTAATCCCGATAATCATCAGGATCAAGATCAGAGTACGTAGTTCAGTTCTCATGTAAAAGACCTTTCCACAATTATAACATAATGCTATTCTACGTCAATAGATAATAGAAATATATGAAAAACCTACTTATTAAAGGCGTCTGGATGAGCTTGGAACCTTTTAAGGTTGATGATCCCCTCTTCTATTCTGATAATCTTGTTCTGTAATTTTGGAAATTAGAATAGCTGTAATTACTGAATAATTAATGTTTGGCGAATCTTATCAAACTGATTAACCAATGATGCTTTGTTGAATTCTTGAACTGCTCCTTGAGGATAGTTCTCAATGACTCCATAGTGTATAAAGTAGCGGATAGCAAGGCATGAATTAGTGCTTGGAAGAGTCCAAACGCTTTCCTCGTACCTATTTCCAGCTGCCGCATCAACCGATGAGGCAAAAGAATATTCAGTATCATTATCAGTTACGGTTTTAATATTTGAACTGTCAGAGAGGAATAGTCCAGCATTGCAGTCTTGTGCGTTAGGAATAATTTCTACCGAGATTCCGCTATCCTTGGATAAATTAGTACCATTTGCAATGTCGGGAGAAATTGTAAATTTTATGCCTTGTATTTCTTTGTTTGGACCAAGAGCTTGGTACTGGTAATTAGGATTAACTGAATAGTTGTTTGGATAGCGAATCGAAAACCCGACGGTACCATCATGATAGACGTTGGGCAATCCTCCTGGATCTTTAGCTTCTACCACGCAACCGATATAATTTTTTTCAGCATCGTTTTCTAATACAAGAGCGCCATTTCCTTTGCCCCAGAAAACAAAAGATTCATCACTATTAGCATAGCGAGCTCCGTCAGCTGAAATAGTTTGCGCTAAATTTAAAACACGGCCATCGCTTAAGACTATGTTTACGCTACCAGTTGGAATTGGTTGTTCTCCTGGTTTTACGGTTTTGACTTCGCCTTTGTAATAAGCTGCATTAATTGTTTTGTTGTCATTGCAAATATATGTTGCTTGAGCCACGGGCTGGCTAATTTCTTTGCTGGGAACATTAAAATAAACTAGTGCTCCAATAGAAATTAGAACTATAATGATTACGAACAATAGTATTTTTTTATTCATATTTTTAAATTATTATCTTCAATCTATTATACTCTTTAAAGCAAAAAGGTGCTAATTAGGCGCCTAACTGGAGGAGCTTATAATCTTTAAAATTAAATTAAATAAAGTTTTAATTAATCCTTAAGACATCTGATCGAGTTACCAAATTCGACAATGTCGCAGCTACGAGCTACCGTGCTAAAGCCTGAATAGACATAACGTATCCATTTATAGTTGCCTATTGCGGAGCTAGACCAAAAACGTCCATCGGAACCGCGATGATAGAAAAGCGAGCTGTAATTTACCCTGTATCCAGCTAAAAGAATTGAAAAACCGCTGGAATTAGTCCCATTTAATGTATACAAAGAAAGTTGTGAACCTTGGTCGGTGCCTCTCCATCCTGACGGATCAATTTGGGATTGAGTCATTCCTAAATATAGTTCTAGAGTTTCCCATTCTATCTCGGTAGGAATATGCCAACCAGCAGGACAAATACCTTGAGCTCTAGAATTAGTGGATCCGCACATCGCTTGATTCCACTGATATAGTCCTCCATCGGTGGTGCAATTAGCTTCAATGTCACCATAACAATATTTCTGGATAGAAGAGCAACTGTTTCCTTGATCATTAACTCCCGCCGTTAAAGTTCCAACATTCAAATTCTCTTTAAACCAGCACTGATTTCCGATCAGAACAGTGTTGTAGGTTACTCCGGCGTAAGAAATGGGCGATCCACAGACAAAATTGCTGTATCCAGATTGATTGCTATATGAAACATTGGAGGAAGAAACAGTAAAATATTTTCCATCGGAAACATACTTGTAGAATTCCCCTTTTGGGTCGGTCGGAGCAACAGGAAGCAATTCGGAAAGGGCCGATGTCACATTAGGACAATTGCTTCCGACATTGCATTGAGTGTTTTGAATTGGAAAGATTCCTGAATTCAAAGTGCCATAAATTTTTAAGCCAGTGCTAATAGTATCTATATTTATCTTTCTTTTAGCATCATTGGCCGAATTTATTGCACCGTTCATGCCAATAGTAATTAAACCAGAGAGGATTCCAATGATAACGATAACTACTAATAGCTCGATTAAAGTAAAACCCTTTTTCATATTTTTAAATTAAAAAACAACCGAAATCGGTTGCCTAGTTTATTGCTACTTTATTTAAAATTGTACCCATGCCTAAATTATATAATGTACGACATTCTTTGTCAATTTAAATAGCCTAAAACTATCTATTGATATTCATTATCGGAACCTTTTGAGGTTGGGTCATGTATAAAAAAAAGAAACCTTACGTCCCAATCTCAATGGATTGTTTTTATAGGTTTCAGACGTTTTCTTTTAAATGTTATTCTTTTGGTGGATAAATGGCATTGTATGTTTGCCGATCCCAAGAAAAGAAAATGGCTCTTCCTGTTGCACGAACAGCGGCCTGAGCTTTTGCGTTTAGCTTGTCAAACGCTACCTGAGACGTTGAACACTTCTGGTCAACGTCTTGAGATGTTCCCGTTTGATACTCAGGACTTAAGTCATTTGGATCTAACTCTAACTTCATAATCTTGCCTCCAATAGCTTCTTTATTATATAACATATTTTTATTTTGTCAAATACAGGGCCGATAGGATGAACTGCTAAGTTGCGAAAGGTTTAGTTAGTGATTCTTTCCTTTGCTAGCTTAATGATACCTTCTGGATTTATAATTCTTAGTCCTTTCTTATTTGTTATTGTGCTTTTCTTTATGATTTCAGTAATTTCTTCTTGTTTAATATCATGATTTACTTGTAATGCTAAAGCAAATAATCCAGCAAGATAAGGAACGGACCAGCTTATTCCCCCCTTTCCTTCATGCATATACTGTTCCTTCTTACTCCAAGAAGAAGCCATTGTTCTATAATCGGATGGGACTATTATATTTTTATTTAATTTTTCATTTTCAACTTGATGTAACCATGGAGAATAGCTTTCAAAATCATCTTTATTCTCTGAGCTTCCTCCGCCAATAAATTGGATATCAATTTGTTTTCCGCCAACATCAACTACAAAAAGTCCTTCTTCTTTTGCTTTTTTAAGAACGCTAATCCATTTATCAAGTCCTGGTTCTGGTTTTTCTTTCTCGTAGCCAATTGAACAACTAACGACTTTAACTTTTTCACTTGGTGGAACCTTCTCGTTATTTATCATAATGTCTTCCAAGGCTTGAGCCTGCAAATAAAAATTTCTACCGGATGGCAATGCTTTGTAAACAAGTTTTGCTTTTGGCGCTACGCCACACTCTTTTCCGACAAGCAAACTTGCCACTGCTGGACCGTGCATACTTATTGTTTCCTCCTCAATTCCTTCATACTCTGCGTAATCTTTTATTGCGCCACTATACTCTGGATGATTAACATCTAATTTTTGATCAATTATCGCTACCACGACTCCCTCTCCGTTTATTCCAATATCATGCAATTTTTTTATTCCTAGGCCTGGATTTTTACCAGTTTCTAGTATTTTTTCAGGATTAAAACCATCTGGTAGTTTATCAGGAGTTGGCCATTTCGTATTAGTATCAAAACTAATAGTTCCTAAATCATGAGAAGAAGATGATTGTAAATCAAAATTAGACAAATCTAATCCGCTCAAATCTTCGAATTTAGTAATATCTCTTTTGTTCTCCTGTTCTATTCTTTCAAAACTGTTCATGTGATTATTATATCTTTAAAAACAAAAAACGCCAACAATAGCGTTTATATTTTGCAGGGGCGCCGAGATGAACCTGAAACCTTTTCAAGATTAAATTATGTATAAAAAAAGAAGGGCTAACCGATGGTCCTTCACGTTTTCATGTGCACTTAATCATTGGGTATCGTGCAACATACGTCACGAGCGCTTGAAGACGATCCAATTCATCCTTTACATCCTGAGAAGGATTGGGGTGAAAGCATGTCAGGAAATTCATTCCTGCAAGTTTTTCACTGTACTCTTCAAGGAACATTAGTCTCATTCTGCTGTTGAGGCCATTTATCCTTCCAGAGTCAAGGTCTTCAATTGTAATGTTGGGAATCAGGTTAGATTCCTGATAGATTGCCTTGGCCTTAGCCGGATCTTGGGCATATGTGTTCAAGAACGCCAGTACATCAGCCTTGAATTTCTTGTCAGCTTCTTCGACGGAAAGTTTTTCTACCATTTCCAAACCTCTTACTCGAGAATCGTAAAATGCTATGCAATCATAGCAACTACATTATATAACATATTAATACGTATTGTCAATAGTAATAAAAAGGTTCCACTGTCCCTTCTCGGTCATTATAAAAAGCCTTACAAAAAAGCTTCCTAAGTTTGCAGGGGCGATGGGACGAACTTGGAACCTTTTTGAAATTTAATGTTGTTGACATTGATTAGGAATAGGTCTATTTATTAAGTGATGCTCTTTTAACAATTGAAAATTTGGATGGGCATCGGTGTTATGATGACGAAAAGATTCGATGAGTTGTATGAGATATACAAAGGATTTCGGAGAGAAATTTTTAAACTGTCACCTTTCGCGCCAATAAAAGTTGGTCCGAATTCGTTCAGAGATGCTATGATTTCTCCGGAACAAAGAAAAGTTTTGGATGAAATAAGAAATCTTCTTCCAAAAGAAGTAAAACTAATCAGGAGAATTGATAAGCTGTACTATCTATACGATTTATCGTTTAAGTTTCGAGATGATAAACTTTGCGATGAAATCTTCAACAAGATGGTGCGAGTAATCAAAAAATCTAAAAATATAACCCCTGAAAAGATTAAAAAATTAAGAGGAATATCTATATCTATGCAAATGAATTTTTACAGATACGGATTACCACAATATCCTAAACAGACTAAATAAAATAGTCTTTTTTGTTAATTTAAAAATGTGCAGGGGAGATGGGATTGGAACCTTAAGATTTTTGGTCTATTTGATTAATTGGGGCAAAGCTTTACCTGTGTATCTTACAAATTCCATTCTTCTTTATATTCCTTAGATGTTCTTTAGTTCCATATCCTTTGTGCTTTTTGAAATTATATGCTGGATACTTTTTATCATACTTAATCATTAATCTATCCCTAGTTACTTTGGCAATAATACTGGCGGCGGAAACCGAAAAAACCTTATCATCACCCTTAATAATCGATTCTTGATCAACATCAAGATCAATTTTCATCTTCCCATCAAGAATTAGAAAATCAACTTTAACATGATTCTTCTTTTCCAAGTCTTTAACGGCCTTAATCATCGAAAGCTTGGTCGCTTCCAAAATATTGATTTTATCAATCACTTTTTCGGAAACAATCCCTATGCCCCATTTTAATTTAGGCTTATTGACTAAATTAAGGTAGACCTCTTCCCTCTTCTTTTCACTTAATTTTTTAGAATCTTTTACCGATTTTATTTTCTTAATTTCCTCAAAATCCTTTTCAAGAATTAAAACCGCCCCAGATACGACTGGGCCAGCTAAAGGGCCTCTTCCCGCCTCATCAATTCCGACTACATATTTATATCCTTTGCTCCACTGTCTTTTTTCTTCTTGAATCATATGTTTATTATACACTAAAACGTATTTTTTGTATCAAGAAGAACTTATTGCCCCTTATGTCCAACTCCTTCTAGCTTGTATCGGACGGGAATTTGGGATATTATTAAGACATATTAAACACATTTAAATTATGAGCATATTTAATGGTAAAAACAACAATCAAGAAGTTTTAGAACAGATGGAAATAATGAACGAAATCAAGATGGCCGAGAAGGAAAACAGGCCAGCTGATTTTAGCAATAAAACTCTGGTTGATTTTAATGTCATTATTGATAAGATCATGTTTGGTTTGAATTTAGAAAATGCCAAAATAATGGGTCCAGTTTTCCTGGGCGAAGTAGTTATCATCGGAGACCTTAATTTAAAAGGAGCAGTAGTCAATGGTTCCCTTTATTTAGGCAAATCAGATATAAAGCAAAACTTGGTTCTTGAAGAGGCGCAGATTAACGGTGCCATAAATTTAGTAGGAGCTAAGATTGGAGGAAACATTAATGCCCGCGGTTTAATTACTGTCGGCTTTTTATCACTCGCCAAAACAGAAATCTTTGGCGATGTAATATTAGAAGATGCAGCCATTGAATCAGCTAACTATGAAGATATGATGGTAAGAGGAGATGCTTTCTTCAGCGCTTCTAATGTTAAAGGAAATCTTAACTTAGGGAAAATGAAGACCGAGGGCACGATTGATCTTGAAGAAGCTAATGTTGGAAACAATCTCGTTTTAACGGGAACGGAAAGCAAGAAAGGAAACATTGATACGACGACAGCTAAAATTGGAGGGAAAAAGATTATTTAATATATTTAGACAGATGAATAAGAAGTTTACACATTTACACTTGCACTCGCACTATTCTCTTTTGGACGGTTTATCAAAAATAGATGACATCATTGATAAAGTTAAGGAGCTAGGAATGGAATCAGTCGCTTTAACTGACCACGGAACAATGTACGGTGCAATCGAGTTTTATCAAAAAGCTAAAGCTAAAGGCATTAAGCCAATTTTAGGTTGCGAAGTTTACGAATCAATCCGAGGTATGGAAGATAAGACTCCCAATTTAGATGGGAGACGTTTTCACTTAATCCTTTTAGTAAAAAATGCGGCTGGATACAAGAATCTTGTAAAGATTGTGACCGAGGCTCATTTAAGAGGTTTCTATTACAAGCCAAGAGTTGATTTTGAGCTATTAGAAAAACATTCCGAAGGATTGATTGCCATGTCAGCTTGTTTGCAAGGGAGAATCCCCCATCTATTGCTTTCTAATAAAAAAGAAGAAGCCGAAGAAATGGCTTTAAGATACGAGAAGATTTTTGGCAAAGGCAACTACTATCTAGAAATCCAACAACACTTAGGAATTCCCGAACAAGCTAGGGCCAATCAAATGGTCATTGAATTGAGCAAGAAAACCGGCATTCCTTTAATTGCAACCAATGATTCTCATTATGTGAATAAAGATGATGCAGAGGCGCAAGATGTGTTAATGCTAATTAATACCGGAGCCGACATTAATGACAAAGAAAGACTATCAATGGTAGGCGATGATTTCTCGATTCGTAGCACCGAAGAAATGGCCGAAGCTTTTAAAGATGTTCCCGAAGCAATCGAAAACAGTCAGAAGATAGTCGAGGCTTGTAATTTGGAATTGAAATTGGGAGAATTCAAACTTCCTACTTTTGATGTTCCCGATGGAAAAACTGCCGAAATCTATTTGCGAGAATTATGCTATCTAGGTATTGAAAAAAAATATGATATTCATTCGGAAGAATTAAACTCTTTAGTTGAAAGAGCGAAAAAAGGAGAACCAATTACCGCCGAGGAGGTTAAAGATGAAAATCTTAAGAAAGTAATTGAGAGAATGGAATATGAATTATCAGTTATCGCCCGTACTGGTTTCGCCGGTTACTTTTTAATTGTTCAGGACTTTGTTAATTGGGCTAAGAATAATCGAATCGTGGTTGGTCCCGGCAGAGGTTCTGCGGGAGGTTCAATTATTGCCTTCCTAGCCAATATTACCAACGTTGATCCTTTGCGATACGATTTGTACTTCCAGAGATTCTTAAACCCCGACAGAATCAACCCACCAGATATTGATTTAGATTTTACTGATAAAAGAAGAGATGAGGTTATCAATTATGTTGCCGAGAAATATGGCAGAAACAGAGTGGCACAGATTATTACCTTTGGAACCATGGCCGCTAAAGCTTCGATTAGAGATGTCGGTCGTGCTTTAGGTTATCCTTATTCATATTGCGATAAGATTGCAAAAATGATTCCCCTAGGTTTTACTTTGAATGATTCCTTAGAAAAGATTGATGAATTTAAATCATTATATGAATCAGACAAAGAAGCGGAAAGATTGATTAATCTAGCTTTGAAAATTGAAGGCTGTGCGAGACACGCTTCAACTCATGCCTGCGGCGTGGTGATTGCTAAAGATCCATTAGATGATTCTGTTCCGATTCAGCACCCCACCCAAGATGAAAACGGAATTGTAACCCAATACGAGATGCACGCGGTTGAAGCAATGGGATTATTAAAGATGGATTTCTTAGGTTTGAAAAACTTAACCATTATTGAGGAAACCTTGAAAAGAATCTATGCCGTTCACGGATTCAACGTAGATATTGATAAGATTCCATTAGACGATGAGAAAACTTTCAAACTATTGCAGGACGGAGATTGCGTCGGAGTCTTTCAATTAGAGTCGGACGGAATGAGGAGATATGTTAAACAATTAAAGCCAACCGAAATTGAAGACATCATCGCTCTAGTTGCTTTGTATCGTCCTGGTCCGATGCAGCACATTCCCGAATATATTAATGGCAAGCACAAAAGGAAGGAGGTTAAGTACATGCACCCATTATTAAAGCCAATTCTAGAAACTACCTATGGTATCCCCGTCTATCAAGAACAGATTATGCGTATCGCTCAAGATTTAGCTGGCTTTACTTTAGCTGAAGCTGACATTTTGAGAAAAGCTATCGGTAAAAAGATTGAGAAGCTTTTAATGGAACAGAAAGACAAGTTCGTTGATGGCATGAAGAAGAATAAGATTGATGAACGAATCGGTGTTGAGTTATGGCATTGGATTGAACCATTTGCCCGATACTCATTCAACAAGTCACACGCTGCTTGTTATGCTATCATCGCCTACCAAACTGCTTATTTAAAAGCTAATTTCCCAGTTGAATATATGGCTGCCCTACTAACTGCCGAGGCTTCTGATTTAGACAGAATCTCAACTCTAATTGAAGAGTGTAAGAAAATGAAGATTGAAGTATTGCCTCCCGATATTAATGAAAGTTTTAGCAACTTCAGTGTGGTTCCCAAGAAGAATCAAATTAGATTTGGATTATCGGCTATTAAAAATGTAGGCTACAACATTGTTGAATTAATTATTAATGAAAGAAAAGCCAAAGGACACTTCACTACTATTGAAGATTTTGTTTCTCGCGTTGACTCTAAAGTGTTGAACAAGAAATCAATGGAAAGCTTAACTAAAGCTGGAGTTTTTGACACTCTAAAAGAAAGAAATCAAATCCTTGCTAATTTAGAGAAGCTAATGGATTGGGCGAAGAAGAATCAGAAGATAAAGGAAAGCGGACAGAGAGGCTTGTTTGATAATATAACCTCAGTTAGTTTTTCTAATGGAATTACCTTAGACAACGCCGACCCGATTAATGATTATGATAAGCTAATGTGGGAGAAGGAATTATTGGGTCTATACATTTCTGGCCATCCACTAGAGCAATACCGAGAGATGCTAGCGCAACAAACGGTAGCGATCAAAAAGATTGTTAATGATTTGAACGGTACGGCCACGGGCCGCCGAAGTCCTTTCGAAAAATATTACATTAATGGCGAAACGGTGACGATTGGGGGAATCATTACGACGATTAAGAAAATCATGACGAAAAAAGGAGACCCGATGATGTTTATCAAAGTTCAAGATTTATCTGAAACAATCGAAGTGGTGGTCTTCCCTTCAATGATTGAAAAAAATCCCTTCGCTTTTATAGAAAACAAAATAGTATTTATTACGGGTAAAACCGATACGAAAGACGGCATGCCTAAAATAATTGCTAATGAAGTCGAAGTATTATTAGAAGATTAGTTTAATATATATGAAAATAAATAAGAAAATCATTTTTATAACCTTAATCATCATCGTCGCCATATTACTGATTACGGTACCTTTGTTTTTAAAAGATAATAAAAAAACGAACCCGGAAGTAAAACCAGAAATTACGAAGACGAACGAACCCGCTGAAGGTGCGTATAAAACATTAGCCGTTAAGTTCTGTTCTGACAGATTAAAAAGCTTATCTGCTACTGCTAAAGAAGGTCAGAAGGTACACAACAATGCTGAACTAGAATATTTATCTTTAAATTTTGATCAAGACGCCGACCAAGAAATTCTTGCTCTATGCGATGCCGATACCGCAGTTGATAGAGTAAAAGGTTCTGCCTACATGGCTTTGATTGTTTTAGACAAACAAGAAGAAGGATACAAAGTAATCTATTCAAGTGATTACGAAGCTTTAGCTTTAGATGATGCCTATCCCGAAGGAGGCTATTTCCGCAATCTTAAGATTGAAGATATAAACAAGGACGGTACCGATGATATAATTTGGAAAAACGGTACGAGCCTTTCTTTCACGCGAGTAAGTATTTATTCTACAAAAACCAATCAGTACTTCACTAAGACGAAAGATTATAAAACAGGCAAGATAACGTTCTCTGATAATCTAACGCCAGAACTACAAGTATTTAAAGATTATCTTAATAATTATTCAATAGACTAAAATCAAACATATGGAATTAGAAAATATAAAACACTCCCTTTCACATATTCTCGCGGCTGCAGTTAAGGAGCTCTACCCTA
>Ga0172381_10002183_pt1 | contig 21964 bp, 15 predicted proteins | sample Leawel6488metaG_FD_119754 | JGI IMG/M metagenome (GOLD analysis project Ga0172381, IMG submission 119754) | Leachate microbial communities from a municipal landfill in Southern Ontario, Canada - Leachate well 64-88 metaG | ecosystem: Engineered > Solid waste > Landfill > Unclassified | place...
CAAATACGTTCGATGACGCCCAAGACACATTAACTGGGATTTGCGAAAAGGAAATCCTGTTCTCAAGCGGACAGATAGGTATAAGACGAAGAAATTGATGTTGATAACTTTTTTCATTATTTATCCGATAAAATGTTTTAAGTTTGCGTTGATATTTATCACAGGGTGAAGGGAAGCCCCATTTCTCACATTTAATTTAAGAAATCATGATTGCTTGTACGTGTCCTCTTGGAGCAGCCCTTTCAGATGTTAGCATCTCAACCTGCCCTGAAACCGTAGGACAAATCCAGAAAGTTATTTTCCAGAGAAAGTATGCCTCCGCAGGCACTCTCAACAAATTCGTGAAAGCATCTGCCGACCCTGCCACTAAAGCATCGTGGACGGCACTGTTATCAGCAGCCGGAAGCACGAAAGTCGTAATCACTCCGTACATTGAAGCCCCTACCGTTGAACCGGGAGCCGCCAAAGAGTTTGGAAGTGGCAACGAAGTCCTTGGCGGTATGCCAATCATCGTTGGCTCCGACCCTACCACCTTCACCGCCGCTATGCGTAGTGCCGCACAGAAAACGATTTCAGAACTGAAAACTTTTATGTGTGAAGACATTGGCGTATTCCTGTGTGACGAACACGGAGATATGTGGATGATCGCTGACAATGTGACCACTCCGGCCAATTACTATCCTATCCCTATTAAGACGTTATTCGTGGGTGACAAGAAACTGGGTGGTTTCGATGAGCCGGATTCCAACGTCATCTCATGGCGTTTTGCTCCTAACTGGTCTGATATGCTGGTGAAGGTAAATCCTACCGATTTCAACCCGCTGACAGACCTCGCTGACGTTACTTCGTAATGGAACGCAGACCAAGTGGCTGGGTAACGCTGATAGCCAATGGCGTTACCCGCCAATTTGAGATAACCCATGCCGAAAGGCTGCTTCGATGGAAGAATAACGGCGGGTGGGCGTTACCTGAAGGTTCTAAATTCATTTACGAAGATGGCTGTATTAAATATCGACCAAATCAGGGAGGCGGTGAAAAGACCGCAAAATCAGGAGTTAATATCAAAGGCCGTAAGGCATCAGAATAAACTCCGGTTTCATACAGAAACATATCTTAGATCATCAGACATATCGTGTCAGGTGACAGAGTTTCTGGATTGGGTATCTACTCTTATCCCAAAAGATAAGTTCAATATCTTCGCCTCGCTATTCAAATTCCCTACTCCCATTGTAAAACTGACGGGTAAGATATACGGAGAACTCGAACGTGTCTTTGACGGACGCAACGCTTCATTCAACTACCAGTTCTCAAAGACTGATTTAAAAGACGACTTCCTATGGTATCGCAGGGAGGTTCTCCATGAGCCTACTGTTTGGCGTACCCTCGGATGGCAGAAGATGAAAACGGCTATCAATAGCATCCTTATCGTGGATTTACCTTCCGTACAGACGACAGAACGTCCAGAGCCTTACTTCTATTTCCTCGATATATCATCTGTTATTGACTACCGCTGGGATGGCATGATTCGGTGGATTATCTTCCACCAAAAGGACACGATTGCCTGTTTTGATGAATATTCATATCGCATATTCTCCCTCGATGATAAAGGGAATATCGCTGATCTCATATCCGAACAAGCCCATAACCTTGGGTATTGTCCGGCACAATTTTTCTGGACGACACCTCTTGCTAACGACCAGCAGGAACTAAAGAAAGCACCCATCAGCGAACAACTCGGTGATATGGACTGGCTCCTGTTCTTTGCCATATCCAAACGGCATCTGGACTTATATGCCCCATATCCTATCTATTCCGCCTATGCCCGTGCCTGTAACTTCCAAAATGGAGCAACGGGAGACTATTGCGATGGTGGATTCTTACGCGACAGGGATGGAAACTATAAGACTTTGCGGACTGGTACGGTAGAACAGTGCCCCGTCTGTGGTGAAAAGGTGATGGCTGGTGCTGGCTCATTTGTAGAGGTTCCCATACCAAAGACGGGCGAAGGCGGAATACCAGACCTTAAAAGCCCCGTCCAGATTACCACCGTTGATTTTGAATCTCTCAACTATAATGTTAGGGAACGTGAACGTCTTGAAGATGAGATATTTAATGCAGTTATCGGAATCGGTGGTAAGGTCATAGACAAAGAAGCCGTCAATCAGGAACAGATAGCCGCTTCCTTTGAGGGCAAGACATCCGTGTTGATAAATTTGAAGATGAATTTCGAGAAAGCACAGAAATTTGTTGAAGATACGGTGTGCAAGCTACGTTATGGCGAAGATTTCCTTAATAGCGGTATCAACTGGGGCACGGAGTTCTATGTATATTCCGTCACCGAGTTACAAGACTTATACAAGAAAGCCAAAGACAACGGAGTGAGTGCCGCACAACTCGATGCTATCAACGAACAGATCATATCAACGGAGAACCGCACCAATCCACTGCATAAGGAACGTATGATTATCCTAAAGCAGCTGGAGCCATTTACAGGATATACCCTCGATCAAGTACTCTCGATGTACGAGAAAGGGCTTATCTCCGAGGAGATGATGATAATCAAAATAAATTTCATTAGTTTTGTAGAAAGGTTTGAGAGAGAAAACACCAATATTACAGACTTTGGGAGGCTCCAAACCTTAGAAACAAGGGTAAATACTATTAACCAAAAATTCAAAGAGTATGCCAGTGAACAAAAACAACAGGTCGAAGGGAAAGCCTATAAAGGCAACTCCGACAAAAACGAAGGAGCCGATGGCTCCGGTAGCACAGACAATGGAGCAGGAAACGCCACAGGCGGTTCAGCAACCAGTGGTGGAAGTACCACAGGAATTAACGGCGAAGGCTCCGCAAAGAACTAAATACCCGGTATCTATTCAAACGGTACTCGGTGGGACATATCTGGTGAAGGAGGAGGAAGCAAACCTTGTTCATGTGGAATTGGAAAAAACGCTATTCTCGGCAACGACAGGGGAGAGGCAGTCAGCACCATTTGTGCAGATGTTCAACCCCAAGGAATGGTCGAAGATAAAAGGGAGTATGGCAATGCTGGGGTACTCTTATGTTAAAGTCTTATGGAACGCTAATGAAGGGACGTTATGCTAACTAAAGAGGTATTAAATCAGCAGGAGGTTCTTACTACTCTTAGCGAGGAGCAAGTTGCCGCTATCACAACCCTATCGAAGAACGATGAGGATATTGTCATCGGGGAACGCATAGGGAGGTTGCACGGGGACTACGACAGAGACGTTTTAATGGTCTCTGGCGTGGTGAAGAATCAAGGGGAAAAGACCTATGACTACGTGAAGCGTGTCATTGGTGGCTTAAAGACAAAGGCAGAATCCGCAGGTACATACGAGACGAAACTTGCAGAGGTGCAGTCAGAAGTAGAGACCTACAAGCAGAAACTTGCCGATGGCAAGGGGAGCGAGGTGGTCGCACAGCAACTCACCGATGCTAAGGCACGTATGACGCAGATGGAAAAACAGCATCAGGCAGAGAAAGAATCTCTATTGTCCGAGAAAAATAAGGCAATAGAGGATGCAAAGAACTTTCGCATAAATGCTGAATTTGACCGGGAACTCTCGAAGATGAAGTTTAAGAGTGCTTATCCGGAAACAGTACAAAAGATGCTCATTGACAAAGCCAAAGAACAGATACTCACCGAGTTGAAGCCGGAGTTTGGTGATACAGGGTTGGTATTCCGCGATGCAAGCGGTGTTATCGCCAACAACCCACAGAACGCACTAAACCCATACACGGCAGGGGAGTTGCTCAAGGCAAAATTAAACGATGCTCTCGAAGCAGAACACCGTCAGAACGGCACTGGCACGTCAGCGCAGAATGATAGGGCTGTATTTGACCTCGGAGGAGCTACATCACAGGTTGCGGCGGACGAGCAGATATGCGACTACCTCATGAAAAAGGGACTGTTGCGTGGCACACGAGAGTTCGCCGATGAACAGACAAAAATAAGGAAGGAGAACGGGGTTGAGAAACTCCCACTACGATAGATTTCAACGGGCAAGGGTAACTCGTTTTATTATTTTTTTAACCAATTTAATTTAACTAAAATGAGCGTAATTAACACAAGAGTTCAGAATATCCGCGCTAAAGGCAATCTGGACAAAAACGAGATCCGCCCGAGTATCTATGGAGGTTTAGACCTTTTTATGAAGCAGTCCGAGGACGGAGAAGGGATTTTAACTCCCGAAATGAAGCAGAAAGCGATGGAAAGCATCGGCAGTACGTTTCAGGTTCCCGTCATCGACTATGACGGAGGTATCACCATCACTAACACCCGCAGCGTCACTATCGCCGACTCCGAAAACACCTCGCAGATGGTAACGGTTACGTTCGCTACCTATGCTGGTGGGTTCACCCAAGTTCCTACCCTGTTTCATAACAATGAGATTGGGGCGCAACTGGACTTTGAAGCCAAACTGAAAGGCTTTGAGTATAAGCTGGCTGACACCCTTGACACTGCATGTATCGCCGCCCTTAGTGCAGCGAAAACACAGGTGTTCAAAGATTCTCTGGATTATACTTTGACAGGAAATGTGGTGAAGTCTACATGGGCGAAGCGTGAAAACCTCATCGGAGATGTGAACTCCATGATGACGGCCAACGATTATTTCAATGGCATGATTCATTTGCTGGGGAACACTGGTATCGATTCCGTCATCCGCAAGATGGCAGAAAAAGGGCTGTACAACGAAGTGAACAAACAGTTGGAGTATAACGACAAGATTCTCCATTATTCCAACCGACTGACCAATGGCTCTGGTGTCTATGGCACTGGATATGCCGTTGCTGGTGGTATGCTTGGACTGCTCACTCGTTACGAACGTGAGGCTTTGTACAACATTAAATCGGCCACTGGTCACGAGTGGAGTATCGAGGTTCTGCCTCATATCAACTTCCCTGTTGGTAGTTACTACTATCAGAGTGTTGGTGACTTCAACGCCATCGCTGGTGCTGCTTCTGCCGATATGACGCGGGCATGGAAAGAACATTTTGGGTTTGCCGTGGATGTGGCTATCGTCACTCCGTACAACTCCTCCGCTTCTACCATTGCCAGCCCTATCATGAAGGTAGAAATTCTGTCAGAATCCGGCTCGTAGCCATTTCTTGAGTTGTAACCAAAGAGGGGCTGGGTTTTGTGCCCGCCCCTTTTTTTATTCTTTATCATGGAACGTACTCAACTTATAAACTCGCTGATAGCCACCAATGAATACCTGTCGTATCTTGAAATAGGATATGGCGACGGTATTAACTTCTCACAGGTGGTATGTCCTAAAAAGGTCAGTGTTGACCCTATCTTCACACCTACCTTTCAGGGAACCTCCGATGAGTTCTTTGCACAGAATACAGACACTTTCGACCTTATTTTTGTCGATGGACTGCATCTGGCAGAACAAGTCTTAAAGGATGTTGATAACTCTTTACGAAATCTTAATAAAAACGGCACTATCCTGATACACGACTGTAAGCCACGCGAGGAGATACACCAGTCACGCGATAAACTCACCCGTACATGGAATGGTGATGTATGGAAGGCGATTGTTGAGATGGCACGTAAAGGGTATAACATCAGTCTCCTTCCTGTCGATGAGACGGGTATCTGTATGTTAAAGGCTGGCTATCGCACCTTTAATGTGCCAGAGGGTGAGTTAGACTGGGCGTGGTACACAAAGAACTATCTGAATATCTTTCGATGAACGTAGAGATCATAACGGTAAACTATAACACGCCAGACCTCGTTGAGAGACTGGTGAAGTCATTACGCTATAACGGTGAGGATTATCCGGTGCGTATCATTGATGGTTCGGATGCTAAAAATCTGTTCCTCCTTCATGAGGCTATGGAGCCTTTTACGGACGTTACGATAGAAGCGAAGGGATATAATATCCATCATGGTAGAGGAATGAATCTTGGGATATCTACCAGCGATGCAAAATATTGTCTGCTGATGGATTCTGACAACTTCATAAAAAAGCCCATAACGCCCATTTTAGAGCGCATAGGAGACCGTTCTATCCTTGGGTGGTATTGCTACGTCAATGAGGCAGGAATAAGCAATCCAAGGACTCGTACCGATGAGCATTGGATTAAATACTTCCATCCTTCGTTTATGCTCATTGAGACACTGTTTTACAAGTCCTCAAATGTGAAGTTTATCCATCATGGCGCACCATGTATCAAGTTCATGCAGTATCACCAGCCGTTTATGGATGATTTGTCGGTGGACGTGTGCGAGGAATTAGGGATTCCCTTTGAGGGATTAAACGATATTATCAGTTTAAAAGGTAGAGGAACGGTATCAAGATTTGGGTATGGCTTACGTTGATTCTTTCAATATTGAGTTTGGTTATGAACTGCTGTCGGCCGTTCCATACGCCTATGAGTTATACCTAAAGGGAGAACTGGAAGGAACACGTAGCGGATATGACACGGATAGCCTGTATTACTTTTCTCCCAAGCACGAGATAAATATGGGTGAACGTAGTTGGTTTAACACCGACCATGCGCGTCATGCCGGACTGCCATATACATTTATCCACCAGCCGGAGTTACAGCCAAAGGCATTTCCTCCGTACAAAGAACACTTTGCCAACAAAAAATACAAGTTCAAAAAGCCTACCATCTGCATCTGCAACCGCTATAACGCAGAGTGGAGCCACAAGCCTATCAATTTCTTTGACACGGCTATCCTTGAATGGATGTTCACAAAATTAAAGGGGAAATATGAGATAGTATACTTCCCTGTTGGAATCCCCGTGGAGATACGCGACAACGAACAGCCACTCCCCATGAATGACATTGAGGTGGCAAAGAAACACGGAGTGAAGATATTTACCGAGTTATGTGAGGGCTATGGATGGAATGAAACGATGCTAAAGGTGTTTGCCAATTGTGAGCGATATATCACCATGAACGGAGGATATTCTATTCTTGCAAGTATGTTTTCCGGAACGAACATCATATACTCTAAGCCCGGAGAAAAGGAGACAAGAGAGTTAAAGTTGAAGTCGTTTACAAGGTGGTATCCCAATATCAATAACGTACGGACGGTTTATGTGCCCTCTTACGATGAGTTGAAGGCTAAAATACGTGCGCTGTATATTGACGACCTACCATGTGTGAATATCATTGTCCGCACACACCGTCCTAACTACCTGAAAGAGTGCATAAAAAGCATTAAGTCACAGACCTACCAGAATATAAACCTCGTTTTGGTTTGTGACTCCGATGCCGCCGTAGCATATACCAGAGAATATAATGCCCGGATGATAAGGGTTTTTCGTGATGATACGCGAGGTGAGCGACCCAATGATATTGAATACGGCGTGTTTTTTCCATATAATAGGTATCTTGACGAGGCACAACGTAAGGTGAATGGCTATCTTCTATTTATTGACGATGACGACCAATTATTTAGCGATACGGTTGAAACCATTGTCGAAAATATACAGAAAGACACTTTGCTACTATGGAAGGTGGACTTTAAGGAGATGGGATTAATACCTAAGAATACCTTTGGAGAGAAGATAACGCTCTATGATATAACGGGCATAGGGTTCTGTTACCATTCCGACTGGGTAGATCATACCGATTGGACGCAGTGGAAACGTGCTGATTACAGGACGGCAAAACGTCTAAGCGAGGTACTAAAGGTGAAATGGCTCGATGAGGTTATCACTGGTATTCAGGATAGGCCGGGGGCAGGTGTAAAAGGAGACCTCCGCATAGATGAGGGGTTTGTCATTGTAAAGATGACATTTCCAGACGGCAGGAGCCTCAAACAGAAATTTACCAAAGCAGAAATCGCACAATACGAAGGAATTTATAAATTACAAGGGATATGTATAGAACAGCAGAATTAGCGACAGGGTTGCTTCATCTTGTTGGATGGAGGCAAAACTACGATACGGTGGACTTCTCTATTGCAGCGAGTCTTACCGCGTCCACTTCGGGGCAGTATTTTCAAGACGTACATCCTCTGGTTACTCTGGATAACATTAAGTCCATAGCACCAAACTTCCCTTCCATTACATTCTCGGAATGGGTGAGCACAACCCCTTACCTTATTGGTGATAGGCGTAAGGTGGGAATACAAGGGTATCGGGCAATACTCAATGGAACAGGGCATAACCCTACCACAAGCCCTACCTATTGGGAGGAATATGATGGATTCTCCGAATGGCTTGAGATAAAGACGAAAGCATCCATCGTAAAGGTGATGGAAAGCCTGTATAGCAAGAAACTTATCCGTAAAACGATGAAGAACTTGCTTGAGAGTAAGGCACTCTTTGACGGAGCCGGGAGGATTGCGGACACTATTGCTAACGAAGGATATGTAGTTGGCTTGGAAGTAGTACCAGTGAGAAGCAAAGGCGTTACCACTAAGATACACAAGATCGGGATTCAGGCTACAGGGGCTGGTACAATTAAGATGTACCTGTTTCACTCCTCACAGTCTGTTGCTATCGAAACGTACGATGCGGTGGTGGCGAGTGCTGGCATGACATGGTTCACGGTAGACTGGAACCTGCCATACCTATCTAATGACAATGACGCTGGTGGTTCATGGTATGTATGCTATTATCAGGATGCTATGCCAACTGGCGTAATGGCTATCAATAAGGTAAAAGACTGGTCTGCCAAACCGTGCTATGACTGTTCGCGTCTTGACGCTGAATATCAGATGGCATGGAGCAAATACCTTGAGATACACCCATTCCGTTCCGAACCCATTGGGACAACTCTTTGGGAGGTGTCCGAAAACATATATACCTATGAAAAGAACTACGGTCTGAACTTACAGATAACCGTTGAGTGCGACCTTACGGACTTTATCTTGGAGCAGAAGTTGTCCTTCCAGAACCTTATCGCTTTACAGGTGGCCTCCGATATGATACGGGAGATGGCGTATAATGCCAATTTCAGGGTCAATAGGACGCAGACGAACTTCACACGGCAGGAAATGCTGTATGAACTCGATGGTGATTCACAGGGTCGCAAAAGTGGAATTAACTATCAGTTGAGCCAGTGTCTTGAATCGTTAGACGTGGACTTGGAGGGTATCGACAGGGTGTGCCTTCCGTGTAATAATAATGGCGTAATGTGGAGGAGCATATAAGATGAAGCGTATTGACGATATGATTAAGAACTTGCAGGAGTTTCAGGCGACCATCACGGAGATTGTCCGGGAGGCTGTGTCCGAAAGTCAGACCGAGATTCTTGATGGTGTCCGTCAAAACTTACGCGAGGGGAAGCGGGGCGATGGCGCAGATATAACGCCATCCTACCTCGACGATCCGTTCTTTGAGAGCAAACCACAAGCCGTTGCGTACATGAACTATAAGAAGTCCATAAGTCTTCCGAGTAAGAATATGGCAACGCCAGACCTTTATATCAATGGCTGGTTCCACAGCAAGTTGGGTATTAAATTAGATGCTGAAACCTTTACGATAGAAGGAACGGCTCCATTGTCCATGAGAATATCGGATAAATATGCACCTGTTACCTTTGCTATGAGCGATGCCAATAGAAACGTCTTTGCCAGAGTCCACGTCCTTCCGAAACTGTTAGAAAAAATACATAAGATATGAGAGCATACGCCACACCCAGAATAACATCACCCTATCTTATTGACAGGGTGGTACAGGAATTAGCAGAGTATTTGGAGGACAATATCACATGGCTTGAATATTCATTTGGTCGCTCACAGAGATTGGTGCGCAAACAGGGAGGGAAAGACGTTGCCTATCCGGGGATATACAGTGTCAGCGGTGAGTATATCAGCCTCTTGCCTAACGAGGCGACAGGGAATACCTCGTTCTTTATTGTCGATGAGCCACAGCAATACCTAAATTGGAGTGGTGGGGCGCATAACAGACTGAAATGTACGTTTTCGATTGTGTTCTGGTATGATATATTAAAGATATATCCGGCTACTACTGCCTTTGATACTGAAAAGGTGCGCAACGAGATACTCACGGTATTGCGTACCGCGCCACTCACTAATGCTTCATTCAGACTGACGGCAACAAGCGAGAAAGATGTGTATCGTGGATATGCCCTCGATGAAGTAAACCTTCAACATATGATGTACCCCTTTCACGGGTTGCGTATTGATGGAGAATTGACGTATACCGAAGATTGCACGGTAGTAACGCCAGCCCCTCCTGTTACCCATGCGTACCAAGTGGAAACACTTACTATGACTAAGGCGGACGTTGATAATAGTGGGGATATCTATATAACACTTGATAACATAACATATACCGTTGCTGTTCTTGAAGATGATAACTGGAATGATATTACGTTTAAGATATATGCAGCGTTCGTTCATAATACGGCATGGGTGGCTGTATTAGGACAATATGGGAACTCACCACTTGTTATCTTCACCGCCACCACAACGGGAGAGAAAGCATCACCATCCTTTGACGGAACAGAAGTTGATGCTCGTGCTACTATTGAGACAACAACACTCGGGACATAATGATAAACGAATTATTAACATATACCGTATTGGTATCACTAACGAGTGCCTTCATAGTGCTTTTCTTAGGAAAGACGGGCATCAGGGAGTATATGCAGGTATATGCCCCTAAACTTATTGCAGAGATGGCATCGTGTGATTTCTGCCTGTGTTTTTGGGTAGCGGTAACATTGTCAGTGCCACTTAGCATTATCACTATGAATTTTCTTTGTATCTTTATTCCAATATTCTCAACACCGATAAGCAGACACATATTATGAAAGAAGAAAAGATAAACGGACACATGGTAAAATACTTCGAGAGCATCGAGGAAATGCCGATTATGAGGTACCACAAGTTCAACAAATACCTTTTGATAGAGTCAGGAATAGGATCTGATGTGTCCGATGTTATCATTCATATCGACAGGGCAATCAAATATGCCGAGAAAAGCCCAAAGGACGCGATTACAGAACTCATAAACGCGAAGCAAGCCATTCGGTTAGCCAATGAGGAGATAAGCCCGCAGAACCTCTCTTTTGCCTCATTGGTGTATGAAATAGATTCGGTGCTTATGACCGACTTGTCAGATGAGGGTTTGGGTAAAGTCATAAAGATATTATCAGGAGAACGTCAAGGTTTCATTTCCCGCCTCATTGAAGCGGTCAAAAAAAAAACCGAGACGGAGTTAAACGTATATTTCCCGAAGTTGTTTGATGATGCACTTCAAAAGGAATACTACGACCTGATACGCAAAAGGGCATTATTGGTATTGGGAACGATACTAAAGAAGGCACAAGAGAAAGAGGTAGACGAGGTAGAGTTTCAGTTGTTAATGTTGGCGAGACCAAAGAACTTTATAGGTAGAGATTCGGTGGAGGTAAATTACGACAAGCAATTTGACAAAATGAACCTGATGATACAGCAGAATACTGGCTCCGATCCAAAGACGATGACCGTCCTCGAATACTACAACGCCTTTGAGTATATGAAAGAAGAATTGAAACGTAAAAAGAAATGAGATGGCAGAGAATCCGTTAAAATATAGCGATATTGTAATTCCTGACGATGCGATAACGAAACTTATTGCACAGTTGGAGGAATTAAATAAGGCACTCAAAGAGATAAGTGCAGAGGCCACTAAAGTTGAGGGTTCTCTAAAGGGAGTCAGTGGTACTACCGAACAAAACAGAAATGCCATAAAGGGAGCAGCCACGGAAGCAGATAGGCTGGCGAAGGCCAACAGAGACCTATCCTCCGCATGGTCAGAAAATACAAGGGCATTGGCAGTATTAAACAACGCCAAGAATGAGGCTTTAAAGATGACCAAACTTGAAGTACAGGCAGCATCGGCTCAGGAAGGGTCGCTGAATAAGCTAAAGGCGTTATATGCCATTAATAGTGCTGAGATTAATAAGCACAGCGAGGCATGGGCTAAGGATACATTAAGAGGCCAAGAGCTGACAATAAAAAACAGACAACTCGAAGAAAGCATCGTCCGCATTACGAAGGCCAATAAAGAACAGGCAACACTATCAAATGCTGTTATTCAGGCGCAGAAACAATTAGCGGCGGCCACAAGCAAAGAAACACAAACTATCGCACGACTGAACCTCGAAAAACAAAAAGCAACTCAGGTTACCAAGTTAGAGTCTATAATAGCTATCGAGGCTTCTGGTTCTTATAATCAGTTGGCGGCACAGTATGACTTGAACATCATAAAGTTAAATGCTATGTCCCAAGAGGAACGGGAGAATGTGGCCGTTGGTGGGATGCTCGAAAAACAGACAGCCGCTATCTCACAGCAGATGGTTAAAATGTCAGCAGTAACTGGTACGCACTCCTCCATGATTGGGAAGGCGAAAGGACAGTATAACGGACTTAATGTTTCCATCGCACAGATTGGCCGTGAGCTACCTTCATTAAAGTACGGTATGGATATGTTTTTCCTTGCCATATCCAACAACTTACCCATGCTGGCTGATGAAATAGAAAGGGTGAAACTGGCAAACGCAGCAGCAGCCAAAGCGGGTCAGGCGACCGTACCCGTGTGGAAACAGGTAGCAAAGGCACTGGTTGGATGGCAAACTATTATGGTAATTGGAATTACCCTGCTTACCCTTTATGGGGAAAAAATTATAACGTGGGTAGGGACGATGCTAAAAGGGAAAGAAGTCACCACGGCAGCGACAATGGCAACCAAAGCGTTCAACGATGTTCTTGGCGAAGAATCAGGTGGAATACGTGGAGTTATTGCAGAACAGACAAAGCTCGGTATTATGTTAAAGCAGTCTAAGCAAGGGATGAATGATGGTTCGTCCGCCGTTAAACTGTATAATGATACACTTGGAATCCATTATGGGAAAGTGACAGATGTAAATGATGCGTGGATGGGATGGGTGATACACTCCAAATCTTTCATTACCGCTACGTTGAACCAAATGGCTGCCATGAAATTATTGGATACCGTTTCTGGTAAGGTGGCCGAAAATATGCAAGCGAGAATCAATAATTCAAGTAACGCTAACTCCGAAGAACTTAATAAACAATATCTAAAAACAGTAGAGATTGCTAAAAAGACGGGCAGTACGGCAAAGGAGGGGTTGCAGTTATTTGCTAAATACATGGAATCACCCGGAACTACATTTAAGGAAACATCCGGGTATGCAAATGACTTATATAATTCATTCTCTCGGTTATATAATATGAAAGGGGGAAAGTCGTTTGTTGAAAACGCTGTAACCATAGCAAAAAACAATGCCGAAATTGACAAGGCAACAAAAGGAACAGAAATATTGATAGGGGCTACCGGTGAATTAAATGAAACAACGAAGGAAAGCACTGCATTGTTAGACCTACAAAGGATGGCGCGTCAGGCAGAAATTGATGCTATGGAAGAAGGGTACGAGAAAGAAAAAGCCATAATTGCGAACGACTTTAAAATAAAGATTGAGGACACCAAAGCCAAGTTAACGACCGAAGAAGGAATGACGAAAGACGGAATGAGTGCCATAAATAGAACCGTTGCGTCGCTTCTGATACAAAGGAACAATGCACTAAAGAAGTTGTCCGAAGAAAACCAAAAAACAATCCGTGAAGCTCTCGAAAAGAATCTGGACTATGTAAGAGAATACAGAGATAAAGAGCTTGACCTTACGGACGAAGGTAAAAAGAAGGAGCAACTTATTATTCAAAACGCCTATGATGACGAGGTGCAGATGATAAATAAGACGTTAAGAGACGAGGAGGACTTGAATGATGTTGGCAAAAAGGCATTAGCTGATAGTCTAACCCTTGCCAAAGAAGAATTAGATGCAAAACTCGCTGCTCTTGACATTGTATTTAAGGAAAAAGAACTTCAAAGGGATAGGGAATATTTACAGTTGAAACTTGACTCAACAGAGGCCGGAAGCATCGAAGAATCTAATCTACGCATTGAACTCCTTGAAAACGCCAGACAGACTGAGTTATTGAAAAATAGTCAGCTAACATCGGATATGCGTCAATCAGAGGCGGATATAAACGCAGCATACGATAAACTGAAAATAGATGCCTTCGATAAGTTATTCAACGAGATTAACTTAACGAACTATGACCAGATGAGGGCATTGGCGGAGAGTCAATTTGCGCTGACAGACCACTCCGAGAAAGAAAAGTACCAACTGAAATTATTATGGGATAAGAAATATTGGGAATTGGTTTTAAGGTCAGGGACTCTCAATGGAAAAAAATTGACAGATATTCAAATACAGACCATTAATAATACCATTGCTGGGATTAATGCAGAGTTAAGTGGGGCAAAGAAAGGAGGGTATGAAGATATATGGGATGTACTTGGGATTAGCTTTAATAACCCGGAAACCCAAAAGGCAGTAGAACAAGCCGTGTCTGTAACCATTGATTCTATCAACAAGATTATGGATGCCCGCGCCCGTGCCGCACAAGCCGCAGTGGAGGCTGCAAATACAGAGGTAGATGCCGCAAGGAAGCGAGTGGATGCAGAAATAGAAGCAAGAAACCTTGGATATGCAAATAGTGTAGATACGGCTCAAAAGGAACTGGCACAGGCAGAACGCAATCAAGATAGGGCTTTGGCTCGCCAACGTAAGGTACAAAGGCAACAACAGGCCATAGATGCTCTGATGCAGGTTAGTAGTATGGTAACAGGTACTGCCAATATTTTTAGAGATGTTCACCCCATTTATCTTGCTATTGGAATGGTTGCGGTGATGTGGGGCACATTCCTTGCAGCACAGGCTAAGGCGCAGCAGTTAGGAAAGAAGTCATCATCTTACGGAGAAGGTGGGTATGAATTTCTTGAAGGTGGGAGCCATGCAAGTGGGAAAGACATACCCATTGGGATGACAAAGGAAGGGAAAGAGCGCAAGGCCGAGGGTGGTGAGTTCATGGCTATCATCCGAAAGGACAAGACGCGCAAATATAAAAACAGGCTCCCAGATATTGTGAACTCGCTGAATAAAGGTATCTTCGATGAACGATACGGAGGCTCCATGAAGAATAATCTGGTATATTCGGTAAACACAGCAAACGATATGACAACGCTCGAAAAAGAGGTTCGTGCTATCCGTGAACAGGGGGAACGTAAGACCTATTATATCAATGGAGTTAAAATAGTGAAGTACAAGAACCTGACAACCACATACCGACAATAAGATGCCACTGAACCCTACATATCGTTGGAGTATTAATACGCAGACCGTTACCCCTGTTTACGATAGGAGCCTCGCGCTTAACTATGAGCAGGAGTCATCGCAGACATTCTTCCGAAAGAAGTTAAACGGCAAACTAATATTCTCGCGTGATGATTATGATTGGATTGTGGCGCAATCGTTTGACACAGAGTTTGTCGTTCTGTTGGAGCGGTATGTGGCGGGAACATGGGCTACATATTTTACCGGACGCTTCTATAAGACTGATTGCGAAATTGATGTTGATAATAAAAAGATAGAAGTAGCACTCGCAACGGTTGATGGCTATGAGAAGGTTATAGAAGGGCTTGACAAAGAATTTAACCTAATAGAGTTAAAACCAGATATTTTCCGGTTAAAAATGGACAGAAGGCCAGCCATTCAATTTTATTGTGCTGGGGATAACACCGTAGGGAGCATATTGGGAAATAATTATTGGGAACAAGAAGCAGATGAGATAATTGTAGATACTTCCGAGATGCAGATGACATATAAATTTAATATAGATTACAATTATATTGAATTTACTGTTTCCGGAGACTTCTTTGATAATGCAGCAGCAGGATATTATGTAGGTCATGGAACGTTGCAATATATAGGTTCTGGCTATAACACGAACGGATGGTATCTTTATGTACCACTACCAGTAGGTGGAATTTATACAGCATATATAAAAGATCCTGATACTGGCGCAATTATCTATCAAGGGCCAAAGGGGGCTGGAAACACGTTTACATTGTCTGGAACGCAAGGCGGAGTAACAAAGATTGTAACGGCCACCATTACTACATGGAAAGCTATCGGGGCGAGATGGATAACAAATTCTGATACGATAGATGGAGAAACTACTTACGACATACCTACGCCAGACATTGTCAGTGATAATAAAAATTACACAAAGATATTTCCATATTATTATTTTAATTCATATGGGGTAGAAGGCCATAAATATGGCGTAAGGATTCATCATATTTTAAGTTCCGCACCAACTGAATGGGGAAGAAATGAAGATGGACTTTACTTTACAAAGCCAACAGATGGAGAGTTTATCCCAATAGCACGAAATAATTGGGCAAATGCCTCTGTGTGGTTTGATGTATCTACGTTTGAAAGAGATATTGAGATAACTGGAAGGAAGGAATATATATTGAAAGATGCCTATTCTCTTAGTAGTGTAATAAATGTTCTATTGGCTCAACTTGACGCAACAATAACTCACTCTGCAACGACAGAATATTCAGAGTTCTTATATGACACAGAAAACCCTGTATCAAATAAGATATTTACACTTCTATTAACGCAGAAATCGAACATAGTAAGAGGTGATTATGATCAGCCTGCACGGAAAGCACCGATAACGCTAAAGCAGGTATTTGAAATGCTAAAAAACGTATTTCGCTGTTTTTGGTATATTGAAGACGGAAAGTTAAAAATAGAACACATTTCATGGTTCAGAAATGGGAGGTCTTATACTCCCACCCCTTACGTGGGATATGACTTAGTTGTTGGTGTGGACTTAAAAACAAAAAGAGCATGGGAGTTTGCCAAGAACAAATACACATTCGATAAAGAGCAGATGCCCGAAAGGACAGAATATAAATGGATGGATAATGTTTCTACCATGTTTGTTGGTTATCCGATAGAGGCATTGTCTCCCTATGCAGAAAAGGGGAAAGTAGATACGGTTGGAATTTCATCGTTTACGACAGATGTTGATTATATGTTGATATCTCCGGGAGATATTTCAAATGACGGGTTTGCTTTATTTGCCTCTGAATGGGATTCTGTGAACGAACGATATAAAATAATATACGAGGAAAGAACTGCACTGGGAGCCACATACGACATACAAAACGGATATCTATCCTTCCTTTCCCTGCATGAAGACTATTTCAAAGATGACCTCCCGGTTAAGAGTTGCAAGGTGAATAATGTGACTATAACCGCCAAGGGGATAGTTAAGTCCATGAAGCAGGAAGTAAGTTTCCCGGCTAATTACGATCCTAATGTATTTCACCTCATTAAGACAACATTGGGATATGGCTCCATCGACAAATTGAGCATTAACTTATCGTCACGAATGACTAAGGCTACCATTGCCTTTGAGCCTGACACCATCGTTACGGCTCCAACTATTACACAGTTCTCTATAAACGCAGGGGCGGCCACCACTACAAGCCGTAATGTGACGCTTAGCCTCGTTACGGCGGGTGGGGCAGAAGAATACCTTGCATCGGAGAGTAATACGTTTGTAGGGTCTGTATGGACGATTATCGGGGGCACTATCAGTTTTGTGTTGTCCGAGACAAACGAAGAAAAAACGGTTTACATAAGGGTACGTAGGACGGGAGAGTTCAATTACAGTGCCATTTCGTATGACGCTATAACACTTGCAGAGCCAGCACCAGCCGTTGTGATTGCTTCCTGCACGTCCGACACCGATGGCATACATTATACCTTAGACCTCACAGGAACGACAGATGCCACAACTTTTAAAGTGATAGCCGTTGCCGCAGGAGCATCAGCACCTTCCGAGGGGGATTGGACGGCGGCGACATCACAGACATACGCCGTATCAAGCGAACAGTCTGTTGTGGCTCCGGGAACGTATGACATCTATGTGAGAGGATACAACACCATTGGTAATGATACCGCAGTACTTGAGGATTATGTACAGACGGAGGTGGCGACCACATCGATTAATAATCCTATTGTGGCTCCTGTTCTTGGTGGCACTACTACGGTTACGTTCTCCCGTAATGTAACTTTATCCATTATTTTTGATGCTTGGATTACACTCGATCCTGCAAGTGAAGTGACAACGGAAACGGCAGGCACTGTTCTCACTATTCAGGTGGCACAGAACACGACAGGAAATGACAGGGTTGGAACAATAGAACTCGATTCGGCAGTAGACACCCCAACGGTATTTGTACCTCAATACGGAACTTAAAACATAAGATATGGACTTCAATGTTAGTATATTGCCTTGGTATTCTGCCGTATCAAAACAGAATCACAGGAAAGATTATGCCTATGATGGCGTTTATCCTCTTATCACGCCAGACAAGAGCCTCCTGCCATTCCAAATAGTCAGGGCAACGAGTGTGGCGACCATTTCGTCTGTGAAGTTATACACCATTGACGGCGTGGAGTTTCTCGACATCACGTCCGCTATGGCAACAGCGGGGCTTCAAATAAAGGCTTTTGCCACGTATGACCTCATTGTATATGCAGGAACAGCCATGACGGGGGTAACAACGCCAGAGGGAAGATATTACGCTGTTATGACAGACGGTACAACCACATGGTATTCGGAAGTGTTTAATATTGTGGCGAGTGTTACCAATTATCTCAAGATAGAATACTATAACAGGGATGGCATATATTGGGTTGGCGGACACATTGAATATTACACAGGGTATAAAAATGTGGTGTATCTCGATACCCAACTTGGGATGCCGGAATACACCTTTAACGAAGAAGCAGAAGAACGCGATGGGCATACCTTTGTGGAGAATCAGATAAGCGAGAAGAAATTTAAGTTTGTCTTTATCGCCCCTGAATATCTGTTGGATGCCATGCGCCTGATACGCCTGAACGATTATATCACGATTACCTGCAAAGGCATATCATATACCGTTGAGACATTCCTTATCACCCCAAAATGGTTAGAGGGGGGCTATCTTGCATCGGTGGAAGCGGAGTTTGAGTGTGATACGGTAGTAAAAAAGATTGGGGCTATCTATTATCCGACAGGACAGGAGCCAAGTGGGTATATCGCTGATTTCAGCAATATGATATACGATGAGTTTGTCAATGCCGACTTAGTAGATGGCGTGTACTACTATACCCACGGAAAGAACACCTCCATCATTGGTGGATGGGTATATGATAGTGCTGGTATTTTACTCAACCAGCAGCCAGAGATAGACTTGACAGATCCAAAGAATAAAGTAAAAGTAGAATTTTCAGACCCAATATCAGGAATATGCAAACTCATACTCGTTTGGCAAGCAGAATAGCCATTGCGCTGTTCTTATTAGTTTTGGTAGCAGCAACACCTTTTCGGATGCGCTATGTAGAGGTGATACAATCCGGTGGTGGCGATTCGGTGCTATATAAGATTGACGGAGATACATTTAGGGTGTCCTCGTCATTATACTATAAGTTGCCATCAAACTATTGGAACTCTGCAAAGATTATACAGGTGATCGGCGACTCTACAAATGATGTACGAACAGTAGCCACCTTCCCAACATCACGCATTTCTGTACCGGAAACGGGCACGGCTACCTATGATGCCCTCGATGACTTCATGAATATACAGTTATCGTCAGGACGGCTAACGGGGATGGTGATAACAGCCAATAGTCCGGCAGATGGAACGATTGATGTATCCGCAGGAACGGGGATGATAAAGACCACTAATGCAGTTGCTGGCACGATGACGTTCTTTGATTACGCTGGTGGAAATGTTGCACTAACGGATAATGCACTGAACTATCTGTACATGGATTACAATTCTGGTACTCCTACGGTTTCAGCCACAACGGATAGAACTACCATACATGAATACGACCAGTTCACAATAGGAAGGGCATATCGTCAAGGAACAGACGTTGATATAGCTTCATCAGGTGTGAACATATATAACGAATACCGCAGGATTCACAATCGACTTGTGAAGATGTACGGCTTCCAGAACGCGAGTGGTTCACAAATATCAGAAAGCGGAACTCGTGGATTATCTGTAACAGCAGGTGTATGGTACATAGGGAATACAGAAATAGCAACAGCACCCGCAACAGGGGCTACGTTTACCTATTACTATTACAACGGTTCAGCATGGGTATCGGGTAACGCAACGCAAATCAGCAATACTCAATATAATAACGTAGCATCAGGATTGGCTTCAATCTCCGTAAATAGATATGTAAATGCTTGGATATACCTGTGCCCGGAGGGAGATTTATATTGGGTGTATGGACAGAACCAATATGTTTCACTTGCATCGGCACAGGCACAACAGGCTCCAACTGCTTTACCAAACTATGTTTCTACGAATTGTAGGCTTATAGCAAGGGTAGTTGTGCAGAATGGAACGACAAACTTTGTTACTATTGACAACGCTCTGTTAAAACCTATAATGAGTGGTACGGCAACAAGCCACAACAATTTATCAGGGTTGCAGGGAGGGGCGATAAGCGACTACTACCATCTAAGGGGCAACCAGTTAGACAGCATAGAAACGAGGCTATATGACTCTACCTATACAATAGATGAGGCTGATGTGTTATTTGTGCCATTTATCAATTCACCATACGATGTTGATTTGGGTGGGAAACAGTTATCTGCAAGTTATGTTATGGCAGATACGTCAGATATTGGCACACTATATTTCTCCGGTGATTCGATTCGCAACGGTTCTGGAGCCGCTTGGGCTGTACCTCTCACCTCTGGGAGGCTTGCCTTGGAGGGTGACGTTTCGGGTAAGATAGCCTACTCCGACACCATATTGCTGATCCCGACAAAATGGTTCCTTCACAAGGCTCTTACCGATTCGACTGCGGCTATACGTAGCGATATGCTGACCTCCGAAACAGATCCTCATTGGTACGCCGACAGTACAAACTACTGGACTAAGGCAATGGCGGCAACGAGATTCTCGCCCTATTATTTTTGGCTGTTCAACGGTGAGTTATACACTTCATATAAGACACATATCGCCCAACTTGTTTCCGACACTATACATGCTGTTAAGGTTCACGCCGACACGCTCCAATCTCCGACAGCCATCATTGACACCTTAACAATCAATCAGGCGATTAAGGACTTAGACGGAATTGTTTCCTATCTCCCTCAAATGGGTGGTATTCTGTTAGCTCAAGGCGATTCAACACTGTACGCCACGCAGTTTGATATAAGCGGGAAAGTTGACAAGACCACCACTGTAAACGGTCAGCCGCTTTCTGGTAATGTTTCAGTTGGAACGGTAACGAGTGTAGCAACGGGAAACGGATTATCTGGCGGCACTATCACCACTACCGGAACGATTACGGCTGATACGTCAATTTTGGCAACAAAAAACTACACAAACCAACGAATTCTCAAGACCGAAAAAGGAGCAGCGTATGGTGTTGCGAACTTAGACGAAAATGCAAAGATACCTATCTCGTTAATTCCTGATGCCCTCATAGGTGCTGTTAATTGGCAGGGCACATGGTCAGCACTAACCAATACGCCTACCATTCCGGTAGCAGCAACAGCAAATAAGGGCTGGTATTATACCGCTTCGGATTCTGGGGTATATGCAGGGCTGACTTATAAGTTAGGGGATTGGATTATTTCTAACGGTTCGGCATGGGAACGCTTACAAAACAATCACGCTGTTACGTCCGTTGCTGGGAAACTTGGAGATGTAGTTCTTACCGCCTCCGATGTGGACGCTGTGCCCTATGAAAATGCTGTACGGGATATTAATATAGGTGGTAAAGAGCTAATGGCCTCAAAGGTTACAGGTGACACGATAGACACCGGAACGCTCTATAATTCAGGGCGCACTATTCAAGACGGTAGCGGAAATACTGCTACGTTTCAGGCAAGCTCTGGTACGGTGGCATGGACGACCGACATACCCGCTCCCGTGGACGAAACTGATCCAATTTGGACTGGTGATAGTACCCGTTATGCGGCAAAGGCTTGGGTTAATGCAAAAGGGTATCTTACGGCCGAAGTGGATGGAAGCACTACAAATGAGATACAA
>Ga0172381_10002185_pt1 | contig 21955 bp, 31 predicted proteins | sample Leawel6488metaG_FD_119754 | JGI IMG/M metagenome (GOLD analysis project Ga0172381, IMG submission 119754) | Leachate microbial communities from a municipal landfill in Southern Ontario, Canada - Leachate well 64-88 metaG | ecosystem: Engineered > Solid waste > Landfill > Unclassified | place...
CTATGGTGGTGTTTCTATTTGGATTAGTGTTTATGGCCAATGCCATCAAAAGAAAGTTGTCCATGCTCAAGCCATGGCAGAATACCTCAACAAAGTCGGAATTCGAGCATATTCCCAAGACCGGCTGGATTAACACAGGACTAACTACTATGCAAACATTTTTTGCCCTATGCAGATTTTCAGAAGTCTGCCCAGTGCCTAGACCGTCAGCGGTTAGGCAAACAGCGGGTAGAATGCTTACAAATCCTACGTTGTTTGCTTGGTATTACCCAAGGATGGCGTAATCATCCTGCTGTTCGAATGTGGAAAAGTAGTCCATTGGACCTAGCCGAATATGGATTGATTATTTGCAATGAATGGATTCGACGAGGCTACCGAGACAGCTGTAAGCAGCAGATTATCTCTTTAGTGCCTCAGTTTTCAGATTGTTACACACTGGGCCGTCCGTCTTGGTTTGGCGATATGACATTCCACCATAGTCACCAAAGCAACCTATTACGAAAGTTGCCTGAGCACTACTTGCAGTTCGGTTGGGAAGTGCCAAATAACCTGCCCTATGTTTGGCCAGTTTAAGATATACCATTACGATTGTTTACATTTAATGGGAAGTAGAATAATGAAAGCAATTGAGTATGTTTCCAGATATTTGGAATACAAAAACCACCCACCTCAAGTTTGGAATGGTATTCCTGATGGGGAGCAATCTGACCCGCAGCTTGATGCCACAGTTGGTATTTGTTTAGATTTGATCAAGGAAGCTGCTGCTTTGCAAAAATCAAGAAAGGCTGTGTGTGACAGTGCAATAATAGCCATCCTAAAGGAAATGAATCAAAAGTTCATTGCCTTTTCTGGCAAACTACCGTCGGAACCGATTCCACCTGGCATGTTTAAGCTTGTTTTGATAGATAGGTTTCCAATGCTTAAATCTACCATTCAAAGTTGGCCTGGAAAGATTCATTCAGAAAATGGAGAGCAAAGATAATGAGTAAGAAAGAAAAGAAATCCCGTCGTGTTCGTTGCTCTACCTGTGAGCAACTGAGAGACCCCAGCAGTTTAGATGATCAACGTCGCTGTTCTACTTGCCGCAAAACAGCACAAAATGTCAAGCCAATATCTGGCAAGACAGAAAAGAAGCTAATTGCTGAAGAAATGTTAGAGGCAGCCAAGCAGCCTCTCCCTTTCGACAATTTGGCTCCCCATACCCTTGCGACGAAGCAAACCCAGGACACCCCGACTACGACCCCAATTGGGACGACTGGGGATGCAACGACGACTGCGGAGACCTATGAAGAATCGCATCAACGTGCTGCCAATGCAACCTTGGCTATTGCTGCAGGTGGCAGCTTAGCTGACAAGATTAAGCAAGAAAACTCAAAACCAATAGTCAAGCAAAAGCTACAACCAACAGAAGAGCAAAGAGCGATTCTTGAAGCTGTGCAGCAGTCTATGAAGAATTGCAAGAACAACAATGTGATCCTTGTGGAAGCTGGCGCAGGTACCGGAAAGACAGCGACCTTGCGGATGCTAGCTGATGTGTTGCCTGGTAATGGACAGTACACAGCGTTCAATGCAGCACCCGTCAATGACAACAAAATCAAGTTTCAAGGCACAAAGGTTGCTTGCAACACCACCCACAGTTTGGCTTTTAGAGCAGAGGGAAAGAGATTTGCCCATCGGTTGAACCAAGGTCGAGTGCGAGCTGACCGACTAGCCAGGATGTTGGACATTGAAGAATTGGTATTGACCATTGGTGAAGTAGTTGACGAAAAAACAAAGCAAGTCAAATCTATGACTAAGAGGTTATCCCCTGGTTGGATGGCTTCTCAAGTGATGGGTGCAATTCGTCGGTTTTGCCAATCTGCGGATAAACAAGTGGATGCAAGCCACTTCCGGTATGTTGATGGTATTGATATACCCAAAGACGGACAACGCACCTACGAGAACAACAACCAGTTGCGGGAATACCTATTGCCCTATGCAGAAGATGCTTGGAAAGATCTCAGTGACCCAGACGGTCAATTACCGTTCACCCATGATCACTACGTGAAGATATGGCAGTTGAACAAGCCAATCATTTCTGCCAATTACATCCTACTCGATGAGTGTTTGCCTGGTTGGACTCCTGTTATGATGGCAAATGGTTCTTCAAAACACATTAAAGACATTAAGGTCGGAGAACGAGTACGAAGCTACGACACAAGCACAGGAAAACCCAAAAATTGCAAGGTGATAGCCACGCAAAAGCTGGTGAATCAAAAACCTCTGGTCAAAGTTATGGTGAAGCAATTACACAGAACAGAGGGACGTTGTAGAAATAATTTTGTGGTGTGCACAGTAGACCATAAAGTGTGGACAATGAATAGGGGTTGGGTGGAATCCAGGGATTTACAAATTGGGGACATTACAATCATTGAAACTGCTGCAAAGACAACCCAGAAAGGTAAGATTACCAAGCAAGGCAGGGATCACTTGTCCACCATACACGTGGGTAATCATAAGGGCAACGGATACAATGGTAGCCAAACAGCAGAAAACTTCAACCGGATTAAAGGTGGCAACGGTCGTGCAATGACCATACCTCAAAAGTTGCTTTTAGATACTCTTGGAGATGGTTGGGAAGCAGAACACGTTGTAACAACTTACGCCGGCATTGGCAATGGGTACCCAAATCACTATAAAATTGACTTAGCCAATGTGGCCAATAAAATTGCTGTTGAGTTGGATGGTAATTCTCACCAAAAAGAGGAAGCAAAGATAGTTGATCAAAAGAAAGATGACTATCTGACAGCCAATGGTTGGAAGGTGTTTAGATTTACTAACAGACAGGTTGCTAGAAACTTTTCAGAAGTTCTACAAAAGATTTGCTCGAATGGAACAAATTGCCCCACACCTGCTGTTGTGAAATCAGTTGAGGAAACTTACATCACAGAACACCATGTCTATGACATCACTGTGGCGGATTGCCATGATTTTTATGCTAATGGCATTCTTGTACACAATTGCCAAGATTCAGCAGGAGTATTGCTTGACATTTTGCAGCAGCAAATACAAACTACTGCTGGACACAAACCCTTGCTGGTCTTGGTAGGTGATAGTGCACAACAAATTTATGAATGGAGAGGGGCCATAAATGCAATGTCTTCTTTTCCTAATGCACCCAGGTTATTTTTGAGTCAGTCATTTCGGTTCGGAGAAGCTATTGCCGCCGTAGCCAACCGTGTGTTAGAAACCCTAGAAGAACCTACACCACTGCGGCTGAAGGGATTGCCCTCCATTCCGAGTACCGTTGGACCTATCCTCAAACCTACAGCAATCCTTTGCCGTACTAATGCCCTAGCAGTGGCATCGTTATTAGAAGCCATTGCTGAAGGTCGAAAGCCCTTCCTCGTTGGAGGTGGTTCAGACGTTATCGCTTTCGTAGAAGCGGCTAAGAACCTACAGCAGCTACAACCTACCAGTCATCCTGAGTTAGCATGCTTCAGTAGCTGGAGTGAGGTGCAAGAGTATGTGAAAACAGATGAGGACGGCGCTGACCTTAAACTACTCGTGAAGTTGATTGATGGATTCGGGGCAGACACTATTCTTAGTGCTCTCCGTGCTATGCCATCGGAGAAAGACGCTGACCTTGTCATTAGTACTGCTCACAAATCCAAAGGTCGAGAATGGGATAGTGTTAGATTGGCTTCCGACTTCCCCACGGTAAGCAAGTGTTGTGATGCAGATCGAAAACTGCTATACGTTGCAGTTACTCGAGCTAAGCTACAATTGGATGTGGGTGATTGCCCGTTTTTTACTGGCAATGATTCCCTGAGCATTGACAGCATACTATCAGGGCAAAACAAACCAATACCGACTGAAGTTTTACCACCCACACCAAGTGTGCCACCTGCAATAACAACATTCACCTGGGCTAAAAGTACAACAGAGAATGCGTGGCTCATACGTGGTCCATCCGGCCACACAGGGGAAACCGTGGACGTAGAACGCAAGGATGGCAGCAAGTCTAAGAAAAGACTTGGCAGTGCAGTTCAAGAGGTTAATGGTGTTGCTACTTACCGAGTAATTTGAATAACAAGGAGATTAAGATGCTTCAGGTTCTTTGCTCTGTCACCTACATCGATACTGGTGAACATCACAGTCGGGTTATAGACTGGGACAACTGTGATGACCGTAGAACATTCGCTCAACGAGCAGACAAGGCAATTAGAAATGGTGGTATAGTCACCACTCAAACTACTGAATTGCCTGTTGGATATGCAGGATATATGCTTGATCCGTAGCATGTTCCAGTTTCAGTCAAGACTTGTAGTTTTGGCTGAGCTGGAGCATATTTTAACTCTATATTCGGAGTATAGTAATGACATTCGAAGAGCAAATTGAGCAATTCAAAGTTGACAAGTGTGGCTCTTGGAAAGAGAGCATAGCAAGACTAAATAGCACGGTGATACCTTGCCCCCCAATAAGCAAACATTGGTATGAGTTCTGGAAGACTCAGCATGCTTGGAGAGACATCACTTCTTGTTTGAATGTGTTCACTTGCGAAACTGTTGATCGTTGTCGTAAGTGTGGATTATTAAGACTTGGCAATTGATCTCAGACAGTGTTTGTAACTTTGGCTGGGCTGGTAACATTTTAACAAGGGGAAGTGTGATGAACGATGCAGTGTTTTTTGTGTTGTTTTTTATTGGCACTTTGTTGGTGTTAGTCACGTTAGCGGCAATTCTTTAATCTGTAGGAGTTTAGTCATGTCAAATGTACAAGTCACTGTAAAATTACCAATAACAGTTGGTAATATTCTAAACAACAGGTTTCAATTAACTTCTTGCATCTGTGGACCATTTGAAGAACGTGGTTCCCATATTGGACTACTAGAAACCCTGTCTGAACAAAAGTTACGCATGAAACCCAGACATATCAACTGGATTCAAAAGTTGTTGGGAGAAGAAGAATTTTCATTTGCAGATCGTTTGTTTTTTGGAGTTCTTTGGTTTGACAATGCTGCTAGGGATGCTTCAGAAAAACATTGGGTGTTAGAAGTTTATGGCACAGAAATCTTTGGTCGCATGCAAATGATAGGTGTTGAGTTATCCAACCAATTTAGTGTTTCTATAAATACGTGTTTGATTTCACATTTCACAAAAACAGCGCATGACTTTTCTACATTCTCTGACTAATGTTAGAAAGTATCTTAGTAGAGATAACAAATCAAAAGGAAGTGACCATGGCTAAAGTAGAACCAAAGAAAGTGCAGCTTAGTCTTGTCGGGTTAGATGGCAATGCGTTTAACCTGCTGGGAATGTTTCAGCGTCAAGCAAGGAAAGAAGGTTGGTTACAAGCAGAAATCAATGATATTTTGGAAGAAGCAAGTTCTGGTGATTATGACCATTTGCTTCAAACTCTCATTGACCATTGTGAAGATCCAACTGAAGATTCCAACGACGGGTTCTTTGATGATGAAGAGCCAGAACCAGAAGAGGAAGAATATGAAGATGTTATTAGACACAACTCTTGGGAAGAGGAGAACGAATGATGGCCATCAAAGACTACTCTGAGTGGTCAGATAGTAGGGTTCCTGATTGGGTGCTACGTGCTCGTATTGCAGGACGGAAAAGGAGAGCAAAGGAACTCAAGTACAACACTTGTCATTGCGGCACTGAACAGGAGTGCTTGGTGCACAACATGGATCGTGCCATGGCAGAAATGGTGCGTGAATTTGACAATGTAGCCAGTGAATTTGATCCCATTACAGGAAGGGAAGTTGTGTGATGCAAAATTTGTCTAAAAAGTTTGATGTCTCAGTTTTGCTTACCGTAACTACAGAAAGGTTGTTATCACCCATTGAATCTCTGTACGAAATTCTATGGTGGATGACTAAGGATTCTCCACACACGCATCAACTAGGTAGATTTTCTAAAGAATGTAAACCTTGGTTGTTGCGGTGGTTCCCTGAACTTGTTCCTGTATCGCTCCATCTTGACAGCCTTGATCGCTGGATTTCTGCAGATGTCACTGGAACTGCCGAAGAGGGGATCAAGATGTGGTTGGCCGAAATGAAAATGGTATTTCCTGTCTTGCGAGATACATACGATGTACCTTGCATACCCCAAGATGACCATGATCGTAAAGATCCATATGACGAACTGGTAGCTATGCGTGAAACGGATAAAGGGATCATTGTAATATCTAAGGGGACAGAATGATGCCTAAAGCACCCCTCATACGAAATGAAACCAGAACAGTTAGTTGTGCTAATTGTCATCGTGAGCAGCCAGACCAGGGACGTAGCAGCACCTGTATTCATTGTGGGTGTTCCCCATTGCCCAGCTATGCTTACACCCGCGATAATGGTTTTTACCCACAAGCACTTCGTAAATCTCTAGAAGAAATGGTAGCCGAACGGAGAGGAAGGAGAAAGGCACAATGAGTCTCCAAGATATCGGATTCTACACACTGAGCAATGAACGGTGTCAGCAAGTCAGTGGGGAATCACCCATGGTTCGGGGTGAGATTATTTTGACTGGACGTTGTAACTTTAATTGTCCCTACTGCCGAGGATTACGAAAGGACTGTCAAGAAGATATGCCTTTGGCAAGAGCATTACAATGTCTTGAGTATTGGTGTGATCAAGGATTACAAAATGTCAGATTCTCTGGTGGTGAACCCCTCGTTTACCGAGACCTTGATTTTTTAGTTAGCTATGCAAAAGCTAGAGGGGTTCAACGGATTGCTGTTTCTACAAATGGCTCTTTTCCATTTAGTGAGTACAATCGACTAATTGAACTTGGAGTCAATGACTTTTCCATTTCTCTTGATGCTTGCTGCTCAGCGGTTGGAGATAAAATGGCGGGTATTGCTGGAAAGTTTGAACTTGTAAAAAGTAATATCCGAAAGATTTCTAAGCTAATCTATGTGTCTGTTGGAATTGTGGTCACAAGGGACAATGAATTGCAAGTCAAGGAAACAATTCAATTGGCAAGTGATCTAGGTGTGGCTGACATACGAGTTATACCAGCAGCACAAGTTCAATCCAACATGCTGGGGTTAGATAGTCTACCCGATTTGCTTTTGAAAAAGCATGCAATTCTAAAGTACAGAATTCTAAACCATGCAGCAGGGCGTCAAGTTCGTGGCATTGAATTGTATGATTCACATCGGTGCTACCTTCCATTGGATGATAGTGTTGTTTGTGGTAAGTGGCACTTTCCGTGTGTTATCTATATGAGAGAGCACGGTAATCCTATCGGAGAAATCGGCCCAAACATGAGAAAGGAAAGAGTTGCTTGGTCTGAATCACATAATAGCTATTCAGATCCCATTTGTTGCAAAAACTGTTTGGATGTATGTGTTGACCACAACAACTGCTGTCGTTCTTTTCGTGAAAGAAACCACGAGAAATGGTGAGTGGCCTAACAGAGAGAATCTAGGTGAGTAAGCATTGTTTAGTTTCAGTTACTTCATCAACAATTGACGAGGAGAAAATGACACACTATGAACGATTCTTAGAAAAGGTCACGGATGACATTTTCGAAGCAGCTTGCATGGAAGGGCTAACATGGATTGGCTTGTCCAATAAGTCTGGCCTATCTACCACTACTGTGTACAACCTAGGCAACCGAGACACAAGGTTTCCACAACTACGAACAATCTTCTTACTGGCGAAAGCAGTGGGAATGAATGTTCGCTTATTAAGAAAGGAGATTTACAATTATGAAGCGAAGAGCCAAAATCGAAAAGAAGTCCATGCGTGAGCGTGTTGCTGACTATGATGAGGTTACTGCAAACCAAGGGAAGAATGTTCATTTGGTAGCTGCAGACCTGAATCTGACAGTGCAGCAAGTTTACTCCTGTCGAACTGCCAATAAAAAGTTGGCCAGAAAAGGGGTAAGTGCAACCACAGAAGAACCACCTCTGTTGGAAAAAGACATCTTGACCATTTCCAAAATTGGGGTTGGGTCAACAGAGCGAATCTTGAGGTTGTTAAAGCAACTCTCATAGCAGAGGGGAGCAGGGGTGCACACAGAATTGTTGTCTAAGCCTTTCTGTTAAGTCAAAGAACGGTACCCCTGCTCTAATGCAATACCCGACTTGGGTAACGGTCCCAATTCCGTAAATTTCTAAGAGAAGTGGCAGCCTATCTAAGGATTGCTAGAAGAAAACGAATGGATTAGTACCTCCAAGCCCTAGGAACGCTTAAAACGACGCCCTAGGCCCCTAGAATCGCCCATTAGGGCATTCCGACTAAGGTAAATACCACTACTCTTTCAGCACTCTAACGCTAATAGGGGGTATAAATAACCCTACCCCACCTCAAGCCAGGATACCGGGAGCGAATCGGCCTAGGCGGAGGGGGGTAGGGTATTTCATTGAGATGTTGCTTTAGGTGGGGCCGTTTCTATTGATGGAATTCCCAAGGTCCACTAGCTGAACACCACACATGGCTCTTCTGTGCTGCTGATTTCTTATGGTTGTACACTTCAGCAGATTCTCGCCCCATCTCTGTGGCATTTACTGGTCTAGCATGATCCTGATGGTAGCCAAGTACATCAACGTATCTTGGCGTCAACTTCAAACCTCGGATCAAACAGTCAGCAAACCAGACATCCTCTCTGCCACCAGTAACAAAATCTTCATCGTTACCACCAATGGCATACAAGTCTTTACGCCAAAGGCTGCCTAAAAAGAATAGGGGTCGTTTGTTGTCATTGCCAGTCAATAGTTTTATCTTTTCACCCCGTTCTCCAAATCCTCGTAATCCAACAGGCAGCAACTCATCATCTACGTTCCACACAGTAGCAATCAAAAACTCACCATGCTTCAACTCTTCTGTCAATCGTCGAATTGTATCACAACCATGAATGACATCATCACTTTGACAGATCACCACTTCTCCTGTTGCTGCTTTGTAAGCAACGTTTCTAGCCTTGGCTGGATTCTTAAACCCCGGATCTCCTTCTAAACGAATGTACTTGACTGGAAATGCTCCGCACACTCTATGGTTACATGAACCAACACTACGATCATCTACTACAATAACTTCAATGTCTTCAGCATCCGTGATTGACTGGCTAAAAATACTGTGCAAAGTATTCTTTAGCAGTAGTGGTTTATCGTGTGTAGCAATACAAATAGACGTTCTCATGGATCCCTCCTGTTACAACACTGTTAAATCCCTTGGTCTTGTTCGAACCAATCTAAATACTCCTTGATCCCTTCTGCGAGTATTACTGAAGGTGAGTACCCCAATTCTCTTTTAGCCCTCTTTATATCTGCCACGCTGTGTAACACATCCCCAGGTCTAGGAGCAACGTAAACGACATCAGTGTTCCCCATAATCTCCACCAGCTTATTGACAGAAGTTCCTATTCCACTGCCAATGTTATATGCCCCAGAAGCATTGGGAACCGTAGCTGCCAGAAAGTTAGCTTGCACTACATCTCGAACATTAACGAAGTCTCGTGTTTGTTCACCATTACCACAAACAGTCAACGGTGTCTTAGCAAGTAGCATCTTTGCAAAAATGGGAATAACGTTGCCATAGGCGTCATATCGTTGTCTAGGTCCGTACACATTGAAGTACCTTAAACACACTGTGCTCAATTTGTGTACGTGTGTGTATGCTAAACACAACTTCTCCGCACATAACTTGGTACACCCATAGGGAGAATCCGGTTCACAAGGGTGGTCTTCTCTAACAGGCAATTGCTTCATTTCCCCGAATATACCTGCTGAAGAAGAATACACTACTCGTTGGACCCTAGCTTGTCTGGCTGCCTCCAGTATATTGAGTGTGCCCAATACATTGATTGTAGCATCGTCTAACGGTTTAGCAATCGAGCGGGCATTACCTACGGAAGCTGCTAAGTGAAATACAACCTGACATCCGTTTATAGCCTTGTCTACGTCTTCTCGGTTGACTACGTTCCCCTTGATGAACTTACATGCAGAGGGTAGGTTAGCCATTCGCCGGTTTGATAGGTTATCTAGTACAACAACATCTTGCTTCTCCCTTAGTAGCAAGTCCACTAGATTAGAACCAATAAACCCGCATCCACCTGTCACTAAGCAACGCATAAGTCCCCCTTGCCATCTAAAATTTTATGGCAACAGCGTGTGAAAGTGTTATCGTAATTTTTGTAGTTCTTGAATGTCAACAATCGGTTCCATTGCTGGCTGACTGGACCACCTCCAAACCAGTGTAATCCTAAACACTTATTGGACACTTCCATGGTGCTGTTGAAAATCTTTGGGTAGTTACGGCAGTCAAAGGGATACAAAGAAACGTCAGGTAGTCGAGAAATGCTCAATCCGGGATACTTAAATTTGAAGTAGTCTACTGTAGCTGCTGCAGAATGTGCTCTTCCTGTTGAAAGATAGGCTGCCGATATGCCAGCAGATTCATATCTTTCTGAAACATAGTTTCTAAGTGCTGAATGGTAGATGTCTTGAAACATAGTACAACGTGGACTTGCTCCGAAGAATCCTATAGCAAACATCTGACCATTGTTCTCTAAGCAGTACAAAACATCACTGTTCCAATAAGCTTGTCTGATTGACTCAAGAGGCATTAACCATAAGACATCCATGTCGCAATAGATACCCCCAATAGTAGATAATAATTGCCACTCAAATAAATCAGATGCTTGAGAATGGGAAAGCCCTTCAAACATGGGACTCCACATTTTCCGTTCTACTTTTAGTTCATCCACTCTTGACAGATAGTTTTCCCCTTGGTAACTGTCATCATCTACCTCACTACTAACCCATGTCTTTCCTCTACATGGGCTGCTGGGAGACCAAAGAACAATCTTGAAGTCTGGGTTTAACTTCCTGAAGCTGTAGATGGTCATGTATCGCATGAATGTCATGCGAGAACCGGACCAAAAGAAATTCATTACCTTGGGAATCACGAATCAATCTCCTCCGGAAAATCAACCATGTTAACAGTCTTACCAGCTAAGCTATGTTCACAATCAGTACAGAAGCTTATTTTCCCTTCTGTCACTATGGAGTGGCATCTGGGACCACATCCATCATAGTCAGATTGGCTTCGCTTCAGGAGTAGTGAGGGAGTAAAAGTTGGACTACTGGTGTCACCATTGAACTGCCAAGGTTTCCACGATGGGCTATTATCATTTCTAGTGCAGAATGGATGTATTTCTAAACAACCGGGGCAGTAGAACAAATAGTGTTCATATCCACTACTGCGGCGAACACGTAGCTTGGTGGTCAGCTTAATTTCATCACTCATACTTTTCTCCTAACATGAGCAGCTACCATCTGCATGTTATACTCAGGATGAGGTTGAACATTGACAATTTCTGATGTTCCACCAGCATCACTTACAATTTCATTAAATGTGTCACGTGTTCTAAGTACAGTACCGGCAAGCATGGTTCCAATACAGGCGGGAGCAATGTACTGCTCAGCATTCAAAGGTTCATTGTAGTGCATGGCTAATATGCCATCTTTGGAAAGCGATCTGACAACACACTTCATTTGCCTTGCTAGCCCATCATCATCCATGTGAGGAACAACCCACAATGACATGGCAAGACTGAAGAAATTTGAAGGCAACAACATTGGATTACAAATTGGTATAGCACCAACAACATTGTTTCTGACAATGTCTAGTGACCAAACAGATCCACTCACAGCACATGATAGATGTACAACTTCTTTTACCCAATTACCATCACCTATTCCAATGCACAGTGTGTTTTTATTGGGCAATACAGACACCTTCAAAAACTCTAAGTGACCGGCCAAGCTAGTGCCAGTTAGTCTTGTGGTGTTTTGAGATCGGTGTGCTTGTTCCCAATACTCTATAACTTGTTGTTGATCATCCATTGTGGTTGACCTCTTCTATGATGTGAGATGCACAACCTTCTGAACTAAAGTAGTCTTGATACAATTCCCTACCTGCTTGTAAGTATTCATCGATTCTAGATTTTGACATGCTCTTCAATCTTCTGGGAAGATCAGGAATTTCTTCTGTTGTGCAAGTGATACCAATCTGATCAAACATACCATGATCGTTTGGGTCTTTAGGATTGGACCAAGGAAACCAGAAGTGATCACTGATATAAACTGGCACACAACCATACTGTAGGCTTTCACAGATACGAAAAGTTGTGGGGCTGCTACCACGAGGGCAAAGAGCAAACACACTACGTTCCATTAAATCTTTGAAACCCTCATACCCCACCGTTGCCCACTTATCTTGGTCCATCTTCTTGAAGCTGCATACGGGACTTACAATGCTTTCTCGTACCTCAAATTCGGGTTTATCACTAAGCATTTTCCAAATAGCCTCTCGCTCGGGGCTAGTGCTAGCTCCCACGAACCCTGCTAACACATCCCTTTCACGGTTTAAGTTAATGCCCGGAGCAGGAGTAAGGGTTAGTGGAATAGCACGATTCCCTACGTTGCCTTTATAAGTCTTCCAATCCATGCTAACAGTGTCACCGATGGAGCTAAACACCTTGAGATCCAAGTGGCTAGTATTCTCAAACGTGCCTCCATCATAAGCACAGATAGTGAAGTAGGGTTGACTGGGATCTAAGTTATTCAAGTATTCTTGCAAATCTTGTGTTCCATCCACTCGATAGTGACGAGTGTAGTAGAATACTGACCAAAGAATTGGTAGATACTTCCTTTTAGTTGCTGGTTGAAGTTCTAGAAAGTATCTGTAAAAGTACTCCTCGAATGTCACGGTGTTGTAACGAGGATACTCAAAACAAGGAGAAGGTCGAAAAACCTCTGGCACGTCAACTATAGATTCCATCTCGCTCGTTCTCCCACATCTTGTAGTAAGGCAATGTCCAATCGTTTATCCTCTTCTCCCGCCAGGGCTTTGGACCACAGAAGTGCACTAGCCGTTGATCAGCTACCAGTGGTGGGGGAAAGTGTTGATCCAAGCAATAGTTTAGTCCTGTTGGCAACCAACCTATCTCTAGTTTATGAAGACTAAAGAAGTGATTCCAAAATCCTTGATCACCGACCTCATATGTTTCTAATAGTCCTTCTCGCATGTCTGCCATCAGATCTTCATGTAAGTTTGGATATGCTTCACGACAGTAGATATACAACCCTGCATTGAACACAATAAACGGATCCAGCCCTAATCTTTTAAGGTTGTCTGGATAATAGATTTGAGCTGCTGTATCGTGACCAACATAGAATGGTAGTTTACCAATCCTATCTGACCAAAGATAAGAAGGGTCACCAATACAAAGCATGTCTGCATTGACACTCAATACACGATCATAGTCCAATGTCAAAGAGTAAAAGTTTTTGAGTGACTCTTGGTTTTTTAAGTTTGGAGCGGATACCCAAGAGTAATCTTCTGTCATTGGGATAGGTTGTGCAAAGTCACATGTCTCTGGCCCCACCACTAATCGATCAATCCAGTCTGGCATTCCATGTCGTTCTAAACTCTTATAGAATACCCTGGCTCCTTCAATATAGTCGCCAGTGGCAACTGTTACAATCGCTGTCTTCACAATCTATCTCCTAAAGAAAGTTTACGTCCATTCCACTAGTCTTGAGAAACTCAAACAACTTATTCAACTCACACAGCTTACAGCACAGTTGACATTCCCGATGCATATCTAGTCCATGCTGCATGAACTGAATTGTAGATTGCCTTTGTTCTGACTTCCATATTTCAGAGAAGCTGCTGTTGTAGATGTTACCAAACACAAAACGGGGATCGTTTGGATGATACATGCAAGGCAATAAATCCCCATTGCTGTTTACCACAAAGCTGAGTCGATGTGCTTCACATGATGTAAAAGGAAACACCACACCAGCAGCTAGATCATTATACTTGTCTAATGAGTAATTGATTCTAGTGTCTTGTACTGTAGCTAGGTAATTCCAAACACGAGAATTAAGTTCAATTGTTTCTTCCTTAAAGTATCGAGGAATAACCGGACGAAATTGTAGGTAAGATGCACCACACTCATCCAACATATTGATTAGATCATCTACCTCTCGAATGGTAAGGTTCTTGTGAACATTACAATTGATACCAATCTTCGCCGCCCCTTTCTGTGAGAGAATAGACACATTGGCCAACACTTGGTCTAACCTATCTATTCCCTTCCACTGCTTATAGTGCACATGATCTAACGTGTCTAGGCTGATTCTCACCCACTGTAGGTTATCAGCAATTACATCGTTCAGCTCACTAGCATAGGCACCATTGGTCATCAAACCTATCTCTAATCCCACCTGCTTACAACCCTCAATGACTCTTGTGAAGTCGGGATGCAGTGTAGGTTCACCACCGCCAGAAAACGTAATTGCCTTGCCACCAGATTCAGCAAACCCCCCAGCAAATTCAAGCAGTGCTTCTGTTTGCAAAGTATCTTGGCTGTTCTTAAAGTTCTCACTGATACACCATTGGCAGCGTAAGTTACAGACATTTGTTAAATTTACTTCACAGAACACGGGCATGCAATCCCCAGTTCGTAGGTATTCACCAATACGATCTCCGTGAAACAAAGTCTTTGCCTGAGACGCGAATGGGTTATTGCCTTTGAATTGAGTGTAGGTATTGTTCATCCTAGGTTCAACTCCTGGGGTAGGTTCCCAACTTTTCTTTTGGTATGGCAAAAGTAGCCATTCAATACATCCCTACAAGTGTGACCGTACCCCTCAAACAATTTGGTTCGAGTTAGGTAAACCAGTATGTCATGGAATCCCAATAACAAATTGTGGTTGAACACCATCACACTGTCATCAAAGAATCCATCAGGTAAGTAGTGTGCATAGAGCAGATGTTGAAGCAAGTGAGACTCTGACCACAGTACAGAAATGTCTCTTTTGTAGGATAAGTCAGGTGAAAGGTAGATGGCCCGATCGTAAGGCATGAGAAACGTGAACAGTTTCTTAAATGAGTCTTGATCTTTCGGGTTAGGAGACAATCCTGAGTAGTCCGTGGTTATTGGAACCAAGGTAGCAAATTCTACGGCAGGGGTTCCAGGATCACAGAGCACCAGATTGTCTATGGAGTTTGGTAGCCCACTGTATTGAGAAAGATCATTGAATAGTGTACAACACTCTTGCTGTTTACCACCAATGTCTAGTGTGATTACAGCAGTTGTCATATTGCACCTCTGTCTATTTCGGCTACAGACCTGCCAGGAATGTAAGGCCAAGGGCCACTGGAGGATACATACTTACCCTTTCCCTCGACTGCCTCGCGTAGTAATTTATAGTAGACAAGCTTTGCAGGTGCTGTATCATAAATACAGCGATCATGGTTTTGATGCCAACCAACCACTTCTAAGAATAGGGGTTTCACGTGACAGGTATTAAGTAAGCAGTCCGCGTGCCAATTGTCATCGTAGTAAACCACATCACCCAGCAATGGGTCGTAGCCACCCACACTGCACACATCTTCTCGGTAGCACGCTCCAAGAAAGAAGAAGGGTCTGCGATTTGCTAATCCTGTGTATTGAAAATCATCTGCAATACCCTTGTCACGATGGTAGTTATGGACGGAAGCAAAGGTAGCTCGACGACCGGGCAGTGCTTCTACCAAAGACTTGATCACGTTTGTCGTGGAATGAATGACGTCAGCACTTTGCTGTATGATCAAATCGCCATGGGCACTTCTTAGACTAGAATTCTTAGCATACACACCATTGTGATAGGTGTGATTTTCTAAATACAGATGGGTCAAAGGGTATCTGTCTAAGATCTCACTGACACCGTCATCGGAACCATCATCTGTGACAATCACTTCTAACTCGTAGCCACTGACATCTTGGGCATAGATACTGTCTAGTGTGTAAGGAATTAAATGTGCTTGATTTCTAATGCCAATACAAACGGAAATGATTTTGTCTGGGGTCATGCTTCCTCCCATTTCTTGTAGGTTTGTTCTATACGTTTCCAAGCAGCTACAATTTGTTCTGTTGTTGCTAGTGAGGTAGACACACTACCATAGTATTCTCCGGGTCGTCCCTTATAAAATGATCGAGACAAATCTAAGTCGGTCCAATTGATATCGTATCGTTCACGATGGTCATAGATTGGGCTACCAGGATAGGGATTGTATATCTTGCAATCGAAGTCATCTAGGGGCATCTCTGCAATGAACTGTTCTGTCTCTGCCAGTGTTTCTGGGCTCTCACTAGGCAATCCAATTACGAAAAACCCTTTCACATGAATGTCTTCTGCCTTAAGCAAGTAAATGGCTGTCTTGATTGTCTCTAAGCTTTCTCCCTTTTGAACTGTTTCAAGAATGGTTTGTGAACCAGATTCAACACCGATTCCAACTGCTACACAACCACAGTTCTTCATAATCTTCACAAACTCAACACCATATCGAACCAGTACATCTGCTCGCACTAGACAACGCCAAAGGATGTTTAGGCTTTTAAGATGAGAACATACAATTTCTGCACGAGTTCTATCAAGGATGAAAATATCTTCAGGGAATAACAATGCGTTGTACCCGAATTGAAAGTGCAACATGTCAATCTCTTCAATCACCTTAGCTGCACTGCGAAACCTAACCCGACTGTGGTTCTTACAGCAGAAGGCACAATGAAACGGGCAACCACGAGAAGTTACCAGCGTTGTAGCTAAACGACCACTTAACCAATATTCGTAGTCACTAAGGTTGATCAAGGTTCTGTCGGGGATTGGATAGTTGTCCAAACATTGATCTTCTGCAAATAGTAAGTGGTTGTTATTAACAAATGCATCGTGTGCAATCAAGTCGCCATCGCCTACAACAATACAATCCCAACCATCATTGCAGCAAGACTTGAAGTTCAATGTAGCATGGGGTCCACCTAACACCACTTTAGCTTTCGGAGCATATTCTCGAATCAAGTCCATGCCAACTAATGCATGGGGATACTCCGGAGCAGTGGGGCCGAATCCATATCCTTCATACCCTATGGGTATTTCAGCAAGAGGTCCATCATGTATTACCACTTCATGTCCATGCAGTCTTAGACCGGTTCCAACGGATAGAAGGCCAAGGGGTGGGAATGCTTTGTCTTCTATTAAAAACGGTGAAGGGCATCTAACCAAACAGATCTTCATGTTATTCTGCTCCAAGCAACGATAGGGCATCAAATTCTTCACCTGGAAAAGAATCTGCTCCAGGCCAACGATCATTACCAATATGATTGCCCAGCGTTGTTTGCCCATCCCCTGTATGCTGTAATAGACTTGGATTGTGTACATACTCTTTCCAACCAGCACGTTTCATAGCAGTGACGATCATGCCATCTAAATTCTTGTGGGGATAAACCCGGTGGGCGTGGTTGAGTATCAGCCTTGGCTTATCTAGTGTGACTTGGCTTCCTAACAATGTTAGCAACCCCTCTTGATTGAATATCAATCCGATAGCCCCACGTCCCAATTGATTACTAGCAAACCAACCTTGCTTACCTCCACTTAGTATCATGTTTTCTGGGAATGTAATTAAGTTCAAATAACCCTTGTGTGGAAATTCTCGCTGCTCAATGTACTGCCGCAAGTTCTTTACAGCAATTAGATCATCTTGAAACATGGCATAGAGGTCAGCATGCGGTTCACGAATGTACAACTCCAGCATTCCCAGCAGCCAATTACCTACAATGCTAATCTTTGGTTCACGTATGGTAGCCGCTTCTTCTACTTCTGCTGCACCATCAATGAACAGTCGATCAATCGTGAATCCGGCATTCTTCAATGACTCTTGTGTCTTCACTAGCATTCCTTCTCGAATTCTTTCTACCACTGTTGTGATGCCACACGTCCATTTCATGATTCATCTCCTAATATCTTTAGTTTCTTTTCCGTGTTAAGAATCGCTTGCATCAGTAACATTCTTGCTCCGAACCTAACAAATGGCAGTCCACGTTGCTTTGCTTCTTCTTGCATCCAACTGACAATTAAGTTTGCATTGTCTCTACACCATTGTGGACCTTCTTCATCCATGATAATAGCTCTACCATCACACTTTTCACAGGGTTGGATCCACAACTTCTGCAACAACCGCTTTAATTCAGTTCCTACCCCAACCACTTACTTACCCCCTAAGCTAGCTATTTACGAGTTAATTCATTCTTAGTATAATAGATACGGACACGAAACCTTGTTGACAAACATTAACCCTGAGAGGTGTACTGTGATTGATTTACCATCGTTCGGTTCGTTTGCCTTTGATGCCATGTTAACTATTATAGCCTTTGCTGGCTGGAAACATGCTTGGGATCTGGAGAAGGAAATCAATGCTCAAGCGTCAACATGGGAGGCTACAGCAATGGCATTGAAAAAAGAGCTGCACAGCAGGTCACGTGCCGCCTTCACGCTAATTGAAATGTTGATTGTTGTCACCATCATGATGATTATGGTTGCTGCAGCTGCTACAATGATGAAACCTGCTTCGGACGCAAGAAGAATCCGAGAATCTGCAAGGGCATTAAATGTCTATCTTGGATCGGCACGAAATAGAGCGATGGAAACTGGTAGACCTTGTGGTGTAATGCTTCATCGATTTAACAACACGGCTGCTGTAATGGTTGCGTACCAATGTGAAGTGCCGCCATGTTATGCTGGAGATACTCAACAATCTTGTGCTCAAATTGTAGCAACAGGATTAGGGACAGCAAATGTTTATCTACATGACGGACAACCATCTCTGTCTCAATACCCTGATCCAGCAACGCTGCCAATTGGTGATTCTCTACCCCAAAGGATTATTCGTATAGGCGACACAATTCAATTTGGCTACCAAGGGGTAGTATACACGATTGTTAGTTCTAATGGAACAACAGACACTGATGGGTATCTGATGCCTGATGCAACAGTTTTGCAAGTAAGGCACCCAACACCTGAGCAACCAATGCCTTGGGATACTGTTTTCTATCGTGATGTTCCTAGAACTCCAACACCTGACAATCCAAATCCATTTGTTCGCGTTTATGTCAGTACTGTACCATATAGAATTTATCGTGCACCAGTGAAGGGGGGAGCAACACCACTGCAATTGCCTGCTGCATCTGTTGTTGACCTAAAATTTTCTGGAACTGATGCCGCTACGTTCGGATCAACTGGGGACGTGACAATCTTGTTTTCGCCAAGCGGATCTTTGCAGGCGTTTTACTATGGAAGTGGTATAAAGTTGGAAGCAACTGATGCAGTGTATCTGCTTGTTGGGAAAAACGAGAAAGTAGCCAATGCTAGCGGGACAACTGACGCCACGATGAACAATATGCAAGACGTGAATAATATGTGGGTTGTTGTGACCCCACAAAACGGATCTATGACGACTGCGAATGTCTCAGTGAAAACAGCAACAGAAGACGAAAGGTCTCTTGCCAGGATGGGAATTGCAATAGGCGGAAAGTAACTACTTCCACTTTCCCAGTGGGCAAACCTCGGTTCTCATTCGCAGCTTATTGGCCACGGCGACGCTCGATTTATTAACCATACATCCACAAGTCTTGCATCGACCATTGGCATACTTTTCGCAAGGTCGGCAAATTTCTGCTTCGATTTTTTCTACTTCGGCTTGATCCCTTACCGGGAAGCCCGCTGCCGTCCATCGCGCAAGTGCTTGGGCATAATGGCTAACGTCAGTAAGGGATACGCCAAGACGCTCTGCTGCTGGCTCAAGGGCGGGCGACTTGGGGCAATTTCTGTGTGGCCATCCAATAATTCCATTTGGCTTAACCCAGCAACAGTTGATGCAATGACTTTTCGTTGCATCTGGTATGCAGTCGATTTTCATGTATTCAGTGTTGCCGTTATAGAAGCTGGGAGACTTCCATCGCAAGCAGGACTGGGATAATCCCAATCTTTCGTTAGTGTCAGTACTCCATCAGTGACAGGTTCCAGGCAACTATCTCCATCATTGGCAGTGGAAGAATAGAAATTGGCAAAAGCGCCAGAACCATCGTAGTTTCCGCATGGATTATAACCGTTGGCTTCCACAACGACTGATAAAAAATAATGCCACGTTGTCGCTGATACGCTCTCAATGCCCAAAATTACAATAGTAGTACATGTTGATCCAACATTTGTGTATTTCCAGGCACAGATATTATACGCAGGAATACACAAAAACGGTACTTCAGTATAAGAAAGAACAAATGAACCTTGCACACCCGAACAATCTGAGCAAGTCGTAGCGGTCCATCCTCCTGCGCCAAAATCTACAATCCACTCACTAGTGTTTGGTAGATTCGTGCATATCCCTTGTCGTATCCGATCACAACTCACCCCACAGCAACACTTTCTCCTCGACATCGCGCGATTCGCCGTGATCCTGCCAGCGTACCAGGGACGTGGAAGATCGGGCTTAGGAACAGTGATGGAATCATCGGGAAGAATCAAGCCGTTTTGTTTGCGGTATTGTTTGGCCATGATTAAGCGGGGCAAGGAGCATCAACTATCCTGTACAGACAATTACTCACGCCGGTTCCCGTATCCATTACACACGTAATATTTGCAGCGTTGTCGTCGATTGTCCAGCCCGGATTATGGATAACCAACGTTGCCGGGCTCGATACCGTAGGTGGCTGGCCATCATCGCACACGCGGGTAAAGGTGGCCGTGAAGGAAGTAGTACCCGCAGCTACAGCCGCGTGCCCCGAAGCCGTGTTGGCAACGATGATCGTTTTGGCCAACCGCTGAATGCTTTTGACGTGGTACTTTCCATCGGCCTCCATGCTTGCCCAGCCTTTGGCCCCGGTCGAAAATCCTGAATGATTTGAACCGTAGGCCCGCACGTCGCCCAACACGCCATCGTTTACGACAATCTTGTCAGCATCGGTGTCACGAACTAAACTACCGCTGCTGTTTTTCAGCCGCCACGCCTGTTTGGCGTTTGTCACGTCGCCAGGGCCCACATCATCATAAAGCTCGAAAGCAATATCCGAAGAGGCGGCTTTAGCAGCAATCCAATTGCCAAACTTGTCTTTAACAGCCAATAGCTGTTTTGATTTTTCTATTGGGGCATCGGAGAGATTGAAAACTGTTCTCTTACACTCCGAGATTGGTACAATGTCAAAGTCTTTTCCTGAAGTTATACTTGGAGTAATCTCACAAACATCACATTCAGCAAATCCTGGATGATCGTAATCTTCACCCTCTACTTTTTTAACCAATGCATCAATGCCATTCGTTTCTGCTTCATCATCTGGTGTTTGAACAAGAAGTATTTCTGCAGAACTGTTTATTGGTTGTGATGCTAGCTTACGCTGTGGCTTCTTTTTTCTCTGTGCATTAGAAGGATCAAGCTGCTCGTTGAGCTTTCTGAGCTTTTCTTCCGATAAAAGGTATCCCGAAGTAGCCATAGCGTCACCAATCAGCTAGGAATAGCGTTGATAGTGTATTTAGCATTACCTGACAAGCATCGAACCATTAACTTGTCAGCGTGTGATGGATGAAGACGAATGCTTTCCCCTGAGAGTATATAAAACTCTTGATTAGATTCAGGGTTGTAAGATACTGCAATAATCTTCTTTGCTATCTCTGCCTTTTGTTCAGGAGTTGGTATCACTTGAAGCAGTTTGTTTTCTGTGTTTTGGATCACTACAGTGCCAGCATCAGAAACCCAGCCTAAGTCTAAGGATTGCCAGTCTTCTGTAGCAACCTTACGGCGTTGGTACATCTGTTCTTCAGAAGCCAGTTCACGCTCGAACCTAGATTCAATAGAAACTGGCTGTTCCCCAAACACCTGATGATAGACTGTTTCCACGACAGTCATTAGATTCTTTGGAGGAGGAGAAAGAGCTGGCATGAACAATTTTTCATTGCCAGGGGTGGGGGTAGGACTGTCTACTTCTATCATAGTTCGCTCCTATTGACAGTTAGATCTACGCTTCGAATGCTTCTACCAACACAACTACAGGTGCTGTACTAGCTCTAAACATCAATTTGTTATCACTACCCAATCCTGTACCAGTGCCAGTGCCAGGCTCAGCCCACTCAAGTCCCA
>Ga0172381_10002186_pt1 | contig 21947 bp, 29 predicted proteins | sample Leawel6488metaG_FD_119754 | JGI IMG/M metagenome (GOLD analysis project Ga0172381, IMG submission 119754) | Leachate microbial communities from a municipal landfill in Southern Ontario, Canada - Leachate well 64-88 metaG | ecosystem: Engineered > Solid waste > Landfill > Unclassified | place...
AAAAGTGCTTTCGACAATCACATTTTACCAAAATTGCCCTGTTTTTGCTTTAAATGAGGCTGAAAAAGTGTAGGCACTTCAGCGCATCGCCAACCAGTCTTGAAGTTAGTTGGAAGTAGCCACGAAGGTATTTCGGAATCCGCGCCATTCCAGCCGCCTATTGATTGGACCGCCAAAAGAAGCTAGATTAAAAATACTTAACTAAGGCTATATGGCTTTAAAAAAACCGACGGTCAATGACGGCATATCCGATAATTTCCTGAATGAAAACCTATACCGGTCTCTGTTCGCGGCAATGACCGAAAGTTTTTCGTTGCGCGAGCTGGTCTTCGATTCCAAGGGAAAAGTGGCTGGCTATCGTTTCCTGGAAGTAAATCCATCTTTTGAAAAATTCATCGGGTTCAACCGGAAAAACATCGTTGGCAAATTGCGCAGCGAAATTCCCGTTGCCGCGAATCAAGAATCTTTGGACATCTATGAAAAAGTCGCACTCACGGGAAGGCCGGCGCGGTTTGAAAGCTACAATAGATATTTAAACAAATATTTTTCCGTGTATGCCTACCGGGTCGCGAAAAACCGGTTCGCGACGATTTTCACCGACATCACCGGAAAAAAAATCGCCGAAAAAATGCGGCGAAAGGATCAATTAAAATTAAAAAAATACACCGCTGATCTTGAAAAAGCGGTATTTGAGTTGAAAAACCTGCAGCTGGCCGTGGAAAACGCTTCCGATATCATCTTTATCGCCGATTCAAAAGGGACAATCCTATCCATAAATAAAGCCGCCGAATCGATTTTGGAATATGTAACAAATGATATTATCGGCAAAAACATCGCATTGTTCGGAAGCCCCGTTGATCCTGATTTTTACCGCAAAATGTGGTGCGAAATAAAAAAAGGAGGAAGAATATTTTCCGGAGAAGTGGCGAATTTGAACAAAAACGGCAAAAAAATGGTTTTCGACCTCAAGACTTCGCCGATTTTGGACCGTTCCGGAAAAATCCTTTTTTTCATCGGCATCATGCGCGACCGAACCGAAGCCAAAGAAATCGACCGGGCAAAAACTGAATTCATTTCGCTGGTGGCGCACCAACTGCGCACTCCGCTTGCCACAATGACCATGGCCGCGGAAATGATACTGAAAGGCAATATCGGCGAAGCGGACAATGCCGTCAAAGAACAATTAAAAAATATATATGATTCCGCGTATCAAATGAGCGGCATGATCGAACTGTTTCTGAACCTTTCGCGCATCGAATTGGGACGGCTTCAGATCGATCCGGAACCGATAAAAATGGATGATCTGGCTCGAGATCTAACAAAAGAAATCCAGCCCCAAGCCGCCGCTAAAAACATTGTTTTTGAAACGAAGTTCGAACCGAATCTGCCATTCGTGAATTTAGACCGCCGGATCATGCATATTGCTTTGGAAAATCTGCTCACAAACGCAATCAAATACACCCCTGAAGGCGGGAAAATCGTCTTCACCGTGCGCGCCGAAAATAACAAAATAATCTCCTCCATAGCCGACAACGGCCGCGGAATTCCAAAAAACGAAATGCCTATGATCTTCACTAAAATGTTTCGCGCGACAAACGTTGGCGATATCAAAGGAATGGGATTGGGGCTGAACATGGCAAAAAATACAATCGAGCAAAGCGGCGGCGCGATCTCGGTCCAAAGCGAAAAAGACAAAGGATCTGTTTTTTCGATCTCAATCCCGCTCTCTGGCATGAAAAAAAGAGCGATCCGCATGGAATCGTGAGGTCGCGGAAGACATCAGGTATTAGGAAGCAGATTTTTACACTTTTAGCCGATAGCCCACGCCCCGGATCGTCTCGATCACCCGCGCTTCTTTGTCGTTGATCTTTTCCCGCAACCGATTGATGTAGACATCGATGATATTGGACATCGAATCAAAATCAAAATCCCAAATGTTCTCGATGATGTCTTCGCGTTTAAGCGCCTGATTGGGATGGCGCATGAAATATTCCATCAGACGGAACTCCTTTAGAGTCAAAACCATCTCTTTCCCAACATTGGTGGTTTTTCGCGTCGCCGCGTCGAGCGTCAAACTTCCAACCTTCAATTCCGTAGGCAACACTTTTTCCGGCCGCCTCGTCAACGCGCGGATCCGCGCCAGCACTTCATTGAAATGAAACGGCTTGACGACATAATCATCGGCGCCCGCGTCCAAAAGTGTTATTTTATCCTCCACGCTGTCGCGGGCGGTCAGCACCAAAATCGGCAAATAAATATTATACTGGCGAATGTTTTTGCAAATCTCCAAACCGTTTTTTTTGGGCAGCATCAAATCGCAAACAACCAGATCGTAATCGGTGTGGTGCATTTCGATCCGGCGCTGGCCCTGGTCTCCGTCAAGCACGTAGTCAACCGCGTACCCTTCGCGCTCAAGCCCGATCTTCAAAAGCTTGGCCAGATTCTCCTCATCTTCAATGATCAATATTTTCATAGTTGTTTATTAAGCAAAATGTTACTTTCATGTTTCATCAATCATACCAGGCAATTTATTAATTAATGATTAAAACAGGCTTAAGCATCGATTAAAGCAAAAACGGGCAAACCCCGTTTTTGGAAAAAAGAAATTATTTCGCCGGGATTGCCGCCGGAATGTTCGGAGCGGATCCGTCTTTCTCCGATTGCTTAAAAAAAACCGGATCGATTGTGGTATCAAAGCAAGTATGCCCGATTCCGTGGCTCCAGTTTTGAGGAGCCGTGCTCAATCCCGGCTGCGAATAGTAATATGGATTCGTTCCGACCGCTGCCAGAGGAGTTTCGGTTTTGAAATCAGCGCAAAGCTTGAATGAAAGAGTTCCGGTAACCGAATATTCGTATTGCCAACTCGTTTCCGGATCTTTGGGCACATCATAACCAATCGCGCTTAATTCACCGAGGTCTTTGGGCAACGCCGCCTTTTGCCCCCAATAATTGGCAACAGAATTTTCAATTTGCCGCAAAGCGCCCGCTCTTTGTTCATCGAAACGGATATCCCTTTGTTTCGCCGGAGACCCGACCAGAAAAAATCCATACGCGATACTGGCAAGGATCGCGGCGCCCGCGATCCAGGCGATCTTTTTGGGCATACCGCTGGCTTTTTCCTTTTTCTTCAAGTCCCAAAGGTAATAACCGAAAATTGCCGCAGTTACGATCAGAATGACCAATGATTTCAGGAAAAATTGCGCCGTCAGATCGCCCCGTAAAAAATTGAACATCAAAATCACCAAGTCAATGATCATGGTTAGCGCCGAAACGAACAGCGTGATATACCACAGCCATTTGCGCACCCCCGCTTCGCGTTTGGACGGGTTTGCCAAAAGATCTTTGCCGATGATCCAAGAAACCAGAATATGCACCGGAAACGCCACCACCAAAACCGAAGTTCCCCAGATCAGCGTCATATATATTCCACTACCAAAACCTTGAGGATTAAGCTTGTCGGGAACCAAAAAATTGATAATCTGCCACCACAAAGTGATAAAACCGATCACGCTCAAATAGATTGTCGCCGCCGACAAAAGATGTAAAAACGCATCTTTGGCGGTTTCCTTGCCCGCCGGATTCAATTGATTTGTGTTTTCCATATTTTTTATATTATTTTATAAAATCAATTCGATACTAACAATAATTGCCAAATCGCATAGTTAAGATAGGCGGCAAAGCTGACCCAAAGGATATAGGGAACCAGAAGCCAGGCCGCGGCTTTGGAAATTTTGGAAAACGCGGCAATCGTCGCCAAAATCGCCAGCCAAAGGATTATGATTTCGGCAAACGCCGCGCCCGGATTCCTCGTTCCGAAAAACAGCGCCGACCATAGAACGTTGAGCGCCAGCTGGGCGGAAAAAATCCCGAACGCGATTTTAACTTCTCGGCGCGCCCAACCTTTTGACAAAATCATATAAACCGCGATCCCCATCAAAGCAAACAGCAAGGTCCACGCCGAGCCAAAAACCCAGGAAGGCGGAGTTAGCGCCGGCTTTGACAGCAACACGTACCACGCCGGAATCGCCGGAATCGTAAAAATTGCGCCAAAAATTCCAATAGCTTCGACGCAAATTATCGCAAAAAGCAATTTAATGAAATCTTTAATTTCCATATTTTAATTTTGCTTCTTTAGCGGCATCAAATATCTTTGATTATAACAAAGCGTTTATTAACAATCCATTAAATTGCCGAGAAGCCATTATGTTTCAAAAATACAAAAAACCTTGCCTGGATTTCTCGCCCCGAGCGATCATTTACATCCTTAATCAAAAAAACGGGAAAAACCCGTTTTTTCCGATTGCCCAAAATGAATATCTAGCTGCCCTGCTTTTTGTTGCGGTGCTTTTTTAAAAACCGGCGGTGCGCGGTTTTGTTTTTGTTCTTATTGGGATTGTGTGAATTTTTCATATTATTTTTTGTTAATCATTAGTCCTTTCTTTTTTGTATCGGCAGCGACGTCATCCACATTATGAACGGCCGCCTCAGCTTATCCAACGGCCATTCCTCGCCTTCAAAAAGCGCAGGCTTTTCCGTCCGGAAACGCACAAGCAGCGCCGCCGTCGCCCGCAAATTGACGGGAGACAGCTTGTTATGATCCAATAAGAATTCTTGTTGAGTCATGGATTTTTCAGGTTTGCCGCGCCAAAGCATACCTATGTAAAAATTATATTTTCCAAATGTGTTTCGATACTGCAGGGCGTTAACCCTGCAGATCGACCAAAGGGGGCACCCCTTAGTAGATTACTCCCGGATTACCTAAGGAATCCTCAAAATCTGTAACCCTGAGGCAAGACCTCAGGGAGTTACAGATTTTTAAACAAAAAGCGACCCCTAACCGCGTGAGTCGCAAATATCATATCCATTTCGCTGCAAAGCGAGATGGCAACGCATATCTATTTGTGTTCGAAACTCTAATAAATTAACACTACATCATAAACACAATAAAAGCAACGCCCAAACGACAAAAGACGCCCCGAAAAATTTCGGAGCGCCTTTTTGATCGGCCGATTAGATGCGGGAAACATTCACCGCCGCCGGGCCTTTTTCGCCATCGATGACTTCAAAAGTGACGGTATCGCCAACTTTCAATTCATCATAAGTGACGCCTTTCAATTCCTTGGAGTGGAAAAACAGGTCCTTGGCCTCCCCTTCGCGGGAAATGAAACCAAATCCTCTTTCCGTAAGTGTCTTGATAGTTCCTTCCATGTTTTTTTAAAATTAATTTAATTAATTAACAACGGGAAAATCGACTGTTTTTTTTGCTTTATTGTCCTCGTTTTTCCACTATAGCACACAAATCTCTTCTTGCCAAATCCCGCCAGTTTTCAATCCCGGTATTTTTCCACCATCAGTGCGGCGACTTGCGGATTCACCAGCTCGTTAAGCGTTCGCATGTCTCCGGTTTTAGCCGCCAACCGCGCCGCCGTGGAAGAATATTTTTCGTATTTTTTATCGCCAATGATGTAATGATAATGCATGATCCCGAGATTATCGCGATTGTGCACCATCACCGCGTTTTCGTAAATAACATCATTGTTATCGCGAATCCCGCGGATCATGACAATTATATCGTCATCGCCGCGCCCCGCCAAAGATTCGTCAAACGTCATCACTTTGATGTTTCCGCCCAAATCATACGTTTGCCACATCCGCTTGCATTCTTCGGGAGTGAAAATATTTTTTTCCTCTTTGACGGGATTCACCGAACAAACCACGTCAATTTCCCCAAACGCCGCGGCCGCGCGCCGGGCAAGATCGACGTGCCCGTAATGCGGCGGACAAAAAGTCCCCGGATACAAGTAAATTATTTTCATTGCCAGCTTATTATAATATTTCCATTCTACAAAAGAATCGCCGCTTTGGCGATTCTTTCCGGCGGTAGATTATTTTTTTTTGCTTTTTTTTGAAATCTTTATTTTATTTTTTCTGGCCTTAACGCCAAATGCCGGCACTATTGCTTCCCTGGATTCTTCCGCTGCCGCAACTTCATTCTTTTCTTCTTTAATGCCCGCCATCGATTCCAACACCCGGACCAACCGGTCCATCTTTGAATTAATCATTTCCAGCTGCTTCTTTATTCCATTATTATTCTCATTGTCTGAGTTGCTCCTGAAATCCGGCCGGGAAAAAAATTTGTGTTCATTAAAACTTCTTTTGGGAAACCTGTCACCGCCGCGGTCATCACCCTCGGCTTTCTTCCCCTGGAAACAATTATTGCAATACAACGGCCGGCCTTCGATCGGCCGGAAAGGCACTTCGCAAGGATTGCCGCACTTGGCGCATGTAGTTTGGTGCATTGTGATCGAACCCCGATCCCGGCCGCCAAAACCACCTTGGCCTTTATTGAAAAAATCCGGCCGATTGCCATCCCTTCCGCCAAAACGCTTTCCTCCTCCTGGTCTGAAATCTCCCATATTTTTTTATAGTTATAACGCAGTATGCCCTATTCCCGGCCAAAAAGCAAAGAATACCCACCCTCAACCGTCAATCAAAGAAGGATGCCTGGTATTGGTCGATTTCACGCTGGTCAAGGTCGTAGAAATTTTTGCCGTCATCGTGCAATCTTTTCGCCAAAGCCTTTCCCACATATCTCCAATGCCATGGTTCGAATTGGTAATATTTGTTGTTCTGCGGGTAAGAAAGGACGAACCCGTAAGTATGCGCGTTGCCAAGCAACCATTGGTAGGCATCGGTTTTCTCGAAATCGTCGAAACCGGCCCCGGCTTGGGGCGTGGTAAGATCAACGGTCGTGCCCAGCTGATGTTCCGAAAAACCCTGGTCGGCGGAAAATTTATTCGCTCCCGAACCATAGATCATTTTGTAGGATGATTTCAAGCTGTTCTGGGCGCCAAACGACCGGTAGGCCGAAACTACTTTGAAATTGATATTATCCGCTTTGGCGGTTGCCAGCAGCGCGTTCAGCGATGGGGCGATCTTGGAATTTATCAAATAATCTTCATTAGGATTGAAAGTATAACCCGGATCGATCTTGGCAAACGATTCCGGAATGTAATTCTCATTTAAAAAATAAACTTTGGAATATTTTTTCAACAGCTCCTTGTCGGTCTGCTTTATTTTTTCCAGAACATTCACCGTTCCCTTGATATCGCTTATCTGCGAACCGAAACCGTCCATCCGGCTTTTTTCAAGGTTATAGGCCATCTGGCAGTCGTAAAGCTCGATCGTCGTCGTCGCCAGCGTATCTTGGGTTGCCACCAGCGCCTGGGTCGTCGTCGCCAGTTCGCTCTTGGTCGAATCGATAACCGCGTTCAGATTTTTGATATCATTATTGAGCCCTCTTACCGCGGCGGTAAAACTACCCGTAATCCAAGTTATTTCATTTTCCAGCACCGAATTGCTTTCCTTCAAAAAAATATTTTCGAACAAAAAATACGCGGCAACCCCCAATCCGGCCGCAACCAGCGCGAAAAAAAACAAAAAAGATTGATTGATCTTCATAGAATCACTATAACACCCAATCCGAATTTAGAAAAACCCGGCATCAACCAAATCATTCCGTCCCAATGGGAATATCGCCGCATTTGGCTCGCGCCGCATCAACTGTCGCGATTATGTCATCGATATCCGGTTCAACAGCGACCAGCTTGCTCCCGTTTTTGAGCTCCAAAGAAACATCCTTGCTGTGCGACTGGAAAGCTTTTACCGCCCGGCATTCGCTAATCGCCAACCTTATCGCGTCCCAAGTCGAAATTGCGTCAAAAGCGGTTGTTTCCAGTTTCTTGATCATGCCTTCGCGGTCAAAACCGGAAAACCGCTGCCGCACTTTCTCGGGAAATATCCGCTTGATATCCTCATCATTGAAAGAACCGTCCCGAGGGACTTCATCGGTAAACCTACCCAAATCGTAAAAAGATAGCTCGTTGGGATAATTTATTTTCGCAGGCAAAGACGTTCCGCTCGCCAAAACCAATTTTCCGCCTTCGATACTGTATTCGCCGCAATAAACCCAAACGTAATAAGGAAAAATTTCGTTTTCCGGATCAAGATTTTGGACCGCGCAAAAATTGAAACTGTTGCTTTTAGTTTTCCAGCTGAATTTTTCCTGCGTCAAAAAATAATCCTTAATGGCCTTTTCAACTGCTTTGCTTTTAAAACCGGATGTCTCGCTTTCGTTTTTTGCCGGACAGACCCCGCCTCCGCAGGTTTCAGTGGATGGTTCAGGCGGGCACGGCAGGAATTCACAATCCGGACCGCTCCGGCTCACGCTCAAACCGCCAGGGCAAAGCTTTGCCTCTTGGGTGCAAGCAGCCGGCAAAGAATCCCGGGTATTGGAATAATTTCTCCAAACAAAAAAACCGATCCCGACAGCAACAACCGAAAAGAAACCGATCAATAAAATCCTATTTTCCTTGGGTAACCGTTTTAACTCCATATTATTCAAAAAATGCTTGGATTAATTTTTTTTACCGGCCTTGATCGCGTTCACGACCAAACCTTGGTTGAAAGATTCGGGCAATTTTTAGTGCGCGGCATACTCGTAAAGCACTACGCGGTAAATCCCTTCGATCGTCGTTGATAAAATTACAAGCATCAGCAAGTAAATCGCCAGCGCGATCAACGAGAATAATATCAGCGCCGGGTTATCGCCGCCGAAAATGATAACAAGGAAAACTGCCACGAAACCCAGCATCATCAAAAAAGCGAAAAACAAGCCCGTGGAAAAATTCGCGATCAGCGTCTGCCCCCATTTGTTCTTGAAAATCAAAGCGGACCGTTTTATCGACTGACCCACGGAATCATTCTCCAGAACCAAGACCGGCACGATGAAAAAGGTAATAATATCCCATGCCGCGCCAAGCAAATTTGCCACGATCCGACCCAGATACTTGGACTTACTGGTAATAAACTGCAATATCACCCCAACCGTTGCCGCGATCGACGACCAGAAAAAAATCTTCCAGAAATTCGCCGCCGCGACTTTCATCCCGTCATTATAAGTAAGCTTTTTTCCATTGATCTGGCCGCTGACCACCGCCACCAATCCCGCTTGGAAATAAGAAGCGATAAAAATGCTAACAACATAAAAAATAAACAAGCACAGATACATGATTCCGGAAGAATCCGGATTTTCAAGCCTTTTGAATGATTCCTCGCTAAATCCGAAGGCAAAAAAATATGCCGCCAGCGCCGCCGCGACCGCCAACAGTTCAACGACCAGCGCCGCGAATGGGAACATCATTATCGACTTATTCCTGCCCAGCAATTTAAAACTTTCCGTCACGACCAAATAGCCGCCCCTGACTTTGCCGATCTTCTCCGGCGCCGCCGGACTCGCCACACCAGAATTCAAATTGTTTGTTTCCATAATATATGTATATATTTGAATATTAGCATATTAACACCAAAAATCATTTTTTAGAATCGCCGGGAAATATAATTATTCCATCAAACCAATGATTAGCGAAACCAACGAAGGCGAAGAAAAAAATGAACCGGTAACACCAAAGACCAAGGCGGCGGAAGAAACCAAATAGAAAAAGCAAAAACACCGCAAGCGGTGTTTTTGATATAAGAAACCAGCTACATGATCTCGTCCAGCAATTCATTTATTCCGGTTTTCTTTTTCGCCGAATAGGGAAAAATTTTATGGTTCCCAACCGCATCTTCTATCTTTTTGAACTGGCTGTCGTATTCGGTCTTTTTTAATTTGTCGATTTTATTCGCAACGATAAGGATATTTTTTTCGTAGTCCTCCATGTTCCGCAAGACTTCCAAATCGTCTTTGGTCGGGCCAACCTTGGCGTCAATGATCAAAACCACGGCTTTTTGTTTGCAATCGGAAATAAAAAAATACCAGTCGATCATCGCGAAAATGCCGTCCCTGATCGCATTCGGAACCTTGGCATAGCCATAACCCGGCAAATCCACGAAATAAATCGCGTTGTTGACCAGATACAAGTTTATTTTCTGGGTCCGGCCGGGAAAGGAACTGGTTATGGCCAGATCATCAAGGCCAACCAAAGAATTGATAACGCTGGACTTACCCACGTTCGACCTCCCGATAAAAGCCACCTGAGGAATTCCATCACTAAAAACGGGATCGCTGCCCCGCACCCCCTTGGCAAAGCGTGCCGATTTAATTTTCTTGTCCATAATGGCTCCATCATAATCCACCCGCCCCGGTAAAGCAATCCGATGCGCCATATCGTGCCGTCTCTTTTATAATTTATTGTTTTGTATTATACTTCTTTAAGGTAATAAAAAGGTAAAATAAAAAACAAAAAATATGGCAACAAAAACCAATTCGGCGTTTATGAAGCCGATGACCGTCAGTTCCGAGCTCGCGTTGATAGTCGGCAAGGGGCCGATGCCCAGATCCGAAGTCGTTAAAAAACTTTGGGAGTATATCAAAAAGAACAATCTTCAGGATCCGAAGAACAAACGCAATATCAACGCCGACGCAAATTTGCAAGCGGTGTTTGGAGGTAAAAAAATGGTCAACATGTTTGAAATGACCAAACTAGTCTCCGCCCACCTTTCGTAATTGCAAAAACAAAAACCGCTTCAGAAAACGAAGCGGTTTTTGTTTTGAAAAAATTTATTATTTTTTATCGGGAAAATTGGGTTTTGCCGCCTTTTTCCGGTGCCATCCCCAAAGGAACAGCGCGCCAATCAAAAATGCGGGTCCGGAAATGGTTAAAAACCACGAAATCATATACCATTCAAAACCATTTTTTATCGTCCCCGCCATCACCATGATAATATAAAATATTCCGGCCATAATAAACGTGACTCCGCCCACGATTTCGCGCTTCCATGAAATCACCACGACCGCGGCCAATAACAACGCGAGAACATTGTGCGCGAACAAACCGATGGCAATCTCTTGCGCGCTTCTTCCTGGCTCAAAAACATCCAGCGAAAACAAAACCAAAAATACCACAAAACAAATAGATAAAAGCCTCGGTGCCCAATATACGAAATTATCAAGTTTATTTGTCATATTTTTTTTGAGTTAATTAACTAATTTTTGCAAAATAACAAGGGATCAACGCTTGTTCTTTCCACAACAGAACAGCGCTACTCTTTATCGGAAAAAACCACCAATCGCTGGGAATAGGTTTCGGCGGATTCGTTCCAATTTCCTTCGCAGGTAACAAGGTTAAGATGTGATTTTCCGTCATTTGGCACAAACACGGACGTAGTATCCTCTTTTGGGTCATATCTTCGAATTTTGCGCACTACAAAAGATATGGTCGCGCCTTTGTTGTCCTCAATATATAATTTATCGCCGGCGCGTAATTTATGCAAATCGTCAAACGCCGATCCTTTGCCTTCTTTCCATCCGTAATGTCCGGCAACAACTGCACTGCCATTTTCCCCGGGCCGCGGCCCGACCTCAAGCCAAACAATATCATCTTGGTTTTTCGGTATGTCCATCGCTCCGGCGGGCGTGATGCCCACGTATCCGAGAGCGGAGTCAATGCCGATTTCCGGAATTTTGATACGGATTGGTCGGCCGGCCGTGACATCAGGCAATTCATCGGGAATTGCTTGTTTTTGTTGCGAGAAAGAACCGGCATTTTCAATGAGCGCCGCTGATTTGATTCGGATCAGTCGTTTTGACGTAAAATAAGAATAAATAATAATCCACGCCGAAATCGCAAATCCCGCAAAGGCGGCTATCAGCAACACTTGTTTCAATAATGTTTCCGGTCGCATAAATTTTCAAAAAAGTGGCTGCAAAAACCAGGCAAACATTTGCCGGGCTTTTATCCATTAACTCTTTCCATGTTTTACCTAGGCCATTTTCCTTCTTCGGACAAAATGGAATAATATTGAAATTGCCAAAACGCCGCCCAGTATGAAGATATTCCAAGGAACATTTTTATCCTCGGAAGAAAATCCCGCATTCGGCAGTTCTGGAACCGCGATATCGGCCGCAATAACAGTCGCGATCGCGAAGTCCTTTATCGTCAGGCCATTGGCGTATCCCTCGGCAATAGCGGTGTTCATTGTGGTTTTGACAAGATTCGTCCGGCAGGTATACGTCCATGTTTCCGAGGTATCAAGCTTCGAATCGCCATTGGCATCGCCAGAAATATATTTCATCGGAGCGCATTTATCATCGGTAAGGCGAACATCGTTTAACGCAACCAATCCCGGATTAGTGATTTTTTCAGTGTAGGTAACCATTCCTCCTCCGGCAGGCAAAGTCAGCGGACTCGGAACTTTTGTCACGTGAATCAATGGCGGCACCACCGCCGCGCCAACAATAACCGTGGCGCTAGCAGTGTCAGTTGCCCTCAATCCGTTGGCCCATCCGGTCGCAACAACGGTATTTGTGCGGGTTACCGAGAGCGTCGCGGAACAATTATATATCCATGTTTCGCTCACATCAAGCTTGGCATCAACATTGGCGTCGCCAGAGATAAAAGTCATCGGACGGCAGATATCGTCAATCACCGTGATATTGGCCATCGGAACCGTCCCGATGTTGCGGACTGTATAAGCGTATATCACCGACCCCGGGCCGGCGGGCAAAGCCAGAGGGTTGGGGATTTTCACGACATCGATGAGCGGCGGCACGGGCGGAATATACGTCCCGCCTCCGCCACCACCGCCCGAGGCTGCCGCAACCGTAATTGTCGCGCTGCATTGCCCCGAACCGCCGGCGCCTGTGGCAGTACCGATATATATAACGGTGGTAACCGGTGCGACGGACATTGATCCCGCCGCCACAGGTGTTACCGCACCGATGCTTTGGTCAATGGATAACCCGGAAGCGTCCGTGCTTGTCCATGACAAAACGGATGGCGAACCAGCCTGCAAGGTCGCCGGATTCGCCAAAAAAGTGCAAGTTGGAACCAATGGCAGCGGAATATCCGCTCCGCATACCGCCCTATTGATAGTATTTGCGTCTAGAGTAACCGCGCCATTCCGGGCCAACACCCGGCCCGTAACATTTGCACCGGTGTTGAGAGTCACGGACACCAAAGCTAAAATATTCCCTTGGAAAATTGAGTTGGTCCCGAGCGTCGCGGAACTGCCGACTTGCCAAAAAACATTGCAGGGCTGAGCGCCATTGATCAAAGCCACGCGGCTCGCCGATGCCGTGGTAAGCGTGGATCCCGCCTGAAAAATAAATACTGCGTCCGGGTCGCCGCCCGCGTCAAGCGTGAGCGTTCCCGTAAGTCCGATCGAAGAGCCTGAATTATAAACGCCCGGCGTCAGCGTCTGGCCGCCAAGGTCAGCGGCAATCGTGGAAGTTGCCGCCTGCCCGGCCGCGTTGCCATAAGCCGCGGTCAAATCAGTCTTAGCTCCTTGCGTAATGGCATCGCCCGCGTGATCCGTTCCATTTAACGTTATAGAGCCAAAACCAGTTTCGGATACAGTCGGAAATGTTCCGACATCTCCGGCAATTACCGTTGCCCCGGTGTTGGTAATTCCCGATCCGGCCAAAACTCCAAAATCATCCGCAGTGCCAAGACCTACCGCTGTTGCCGCGGCCGCAACGCTCGCCCCGCCAAGGCCAAGCATAAGCGCAGTTGCCATCATAATTATTGAAACCTTGCTTTTTGTTTTCATAGTTGGTTAGTAAAAATTATATCTTCCAAATGTATTTCGATACTGCAGGGCGTTAACCCTGCAGATCGACCTTAGCGGAGCGAATGCCACTAATGCGGCATCAAGGGGGCTCCCCTTAGTAGATTACTCCCGGATTACCTAAGGAATCCTCGAAATCTGTAACCCTGAGGCAAAACCTCAGGGAGTTACAGATTTTTAATATTTAATAATTTGCGCGTAAATAAGCCCGCGTTGTCGCTCCAAAATTTCCTAACGCCGGGCTGATTCCCGCCGCCGCTTGGAATTCGGATAATGCCGCGCGAGTCAATTCGCCAAAGTAAGCGGTAACGCCAACTTCGGATAAAGCTCGAGAGGCCGGACCTTTATTTTGAGAAATCAAAAATTGTTGAAGGATTGCGACATTATTATCATGGCTGCCATTTCCAAGGTTAATCGCAATCACGCGAACTTGCTGGCCAAAAACGGAAGGTTGAACAAAAGCGCTCCGTTGCCTTGCTTGCACTTGCGCCTTGACTGATTGGATGGCCAAAAGCAACGCGTTCACTTGATTTTGAAGCGTCTGAATCGATGGTGCCGCGGGAACCGCGGGGGTGGCAGAAGTGGCAGGAATTGCCGAAGTGTTTGTTCCCGATGCCGAAACTGCAGGAATTGCGGGAGTGGCAGAAACCGCGGGGGTGGCAGGAACTGCCGATGTCGGAACCGCCAATCCGCCGCTCGGCATGGCAACGGCGTTCGCGTCCAATGTTACTGCGGTTTGCGCCAAGGCCCGGCCGTTAAGCATGGCACCGGTATTCAGCACGATCGCCGTTTGATCCAGTATATTTCCGTTAAAAACCGCGGTTGTGCCGATAGTCGTCTGTCCAGCGACAACCCAATAAATATTAGCGGCTTTAGCGCCGCCGCTAAGAACAATTTTTGCCGCCGGGCTAAGATTAAGATTCTGGGCCACCTGGAAAATCCAGACATCGTTTCCATTGCCGGAAAGAGTGACATCCGTCGGTATTGCCAAACCCGTGCCCCATTTATAAACACCGGGAGACAGCGTCAAACCGCCAATATTTCCGGCGCCGAGTTCGGTAACATCAGCCGCCCGCCCCGCGGCGTCAGCGTACGCGGTTTGCATATCGCTGACCGCGGTTGTCAAATTGGCAGAAGTCGGATCCGCGTAGCCGGGCGCGTATACTTTCCCGGTCACCAAGGCTGATGTGGAAAACGCGCCGCCCGCGGGAAGAATCAAACCAAATCCGGTTATATATGTCGCGGCGGCCGGACTGACTCCAATATCACCAATGATAGAAATGGATCCGGTAGCCGATATGCCTGTTTTGGAAAGAATCACGAAATTCCCCGCCGTTCCCAGATCAACCGCCGCCGGGCTAGCCGCAAACGCGGGCACCGATCCGAAAAGAACAACCAAGACAAACGCCGAAGAAATAACCGATGCGATTCTCGCGGAATCCCTGTATAATTTTTTCATAAGTTTTTGCAAACAGAAAACCACGGAAACCCGTGGTTTTCCATAATACTATTAATTTTTAATCAATGATTCCATATATCATTTTACCTGTTCTGGTAACTTATGCAATACTTTGCCAGACAAATTGTATGAAATGCAAAGATTAAATATTTGTATTTTCTTATTCCGATCGACAAATAGATATTTATAGATTGCGCGACATCAATGATTCCCTAACCATTAAATAATGAAAACTTGCCAGTGATTTCCTTCAATTCCGCGGTCGCACCGAACAGGCAAATACCATAGTATTCCAATTCCGCTTCCGGAGTTTCCTTGGTCGCGCGGATTTGTTCTTCGGACGCGCCGATGATCATCGTTGAAGTAAAATCCGTGAAAGCAATATTCCTTTTTATTGTTTCATCGCGCACCGCGCGGATTTTATTGGAATTGTCCGCCCGCAAAACAATAAACGGAAAATGGGAAATGTTATGATGCACGCCACCGTCCTTGTCTTCATATCGCAAAAAACACATTTGCTGCGGATCGCCAAACCCGCCCGCCAGCCCGGCCGCCATGTGACCCAGCGCATTCATCAATCTTCCGATTTCAATCTTTTTGTTCAAAACCGCCACAAACCTGAAACTTGTCTCATCGGGCAACGAATTTAAATCCATATTGTTACCTTTCTATTTTTAAGAATTTCAAAACCGAGGGCAACGAAATACTTACAGCCAATATTTTCAACGCATCACCAATAATAAACGGATAAAAACCAACGCCAAAAAGAAGTTCTTGCGGAATGAATTTTGAAAGCCACAAAAGACCGAAAAAATAAATGCAAACATTACCGATTAATAATGCGGCGATTAATGTAATGATTTTTTTATCCCAGCCGCGCTCGGCAAAAAACCCCACGACATACGCGGCGACGATAAAACCCACCAAATAACCGAACGTCGGTGAAATAATATATTGCAAACCGCCACCGTTTGAAAACCAAGGAACACCCGCCAAACCAGCAGAAACATACGCAATCTGCGAAGCGGCTCCGCGCTTGCTGCCCAGCAATATCCCAGACAAAAGCACAACCAATGTCTGCAAAGTCACCGGCACAACCCCGATTTGAAATTTAATCCCCGCGCAAATCGCCGTCAATACTGCCGCACTGAAAATTAACGCGGCGTCTCTAGCCAACAACCACTGCCTGGATTCAAAATTCGAAATTACCGTATCCGTAATAGTTATTCTTTTTACCATCATGATTTTGAAAAATTATTTTAATGTATGTACATATGTATATACACGTGTATATACATTGATTCCACCATAAACACCCCTTGGTTATCATTTCATCAATTATTCAAAATATCTCACTGCGCGGTTTATTTTGGAAATTTTTTCTGGCAATCAATGGCCAGCTTGATGCATTCTTCCGGGTCATAGCCAAGTTCGTCGCACCACTCAATTGTCGAAAAAATTATATTTCCCAATTCTTTTTTCAAATCATCGGCGGTATGGGTATCTTTGTTTTTCGCGGCATCTCTCTCCCAGCGGCAGATATCGCCGAATACCTTACCCATTCTCACAATAATTTGAGCCAATGTTAATTTATCTCCAGTCCAAATTTCCCGGCCAACTTGCAATAATTGTTTTATTTCCATATTTTTTTATTTATCCTTTATTATACCATCCCAAATCATAGTCGAACAAAATAATAACGAAAAGACCGCGCCAAGCCGCACTCGCGCGCATATACCAATTGTTATTTTATCAATTCAAGGATAAGCGGAAATTCTTTGTACGGTTGGTTGTGGGTTTGCGAGCCCATGTGGCCGTCGTGCATGACGATCAATCGGCCGCCCAGATTATCAACCATGATTTTCCCTTGCGCGTCGGTACATTCCCAGGGATCATTGTCGGAATTTATAAAAACAAATTCATCCGCTTTGCCTTTTATTTTATCCCAGTCAAAACTGTCTTGGTTTTTGGGATCGTCCGCGGTTTTCGGCAAAGGTTTTGAATAACCCGAAACCAGTATCGCCTGCTTCACCTTGATATCGCTACTTTGCAATAAACTCAAAATAATTTGCGCGCCCGCCGAATGCCCGATCAAAACCGTCTCCCCACCAAATTTCCCATTCTCCAAAATGAAAGGAAGCCAATTCGCCAAATTTGGCTTTCCCGCATTAGGCAATTGCGGCAGCCAAACCTCAAACCCCTTCTCCCTCAACCCCTCGGCAACATAAGGAAACCAGAACATCTCCGGCAAATCCCCCGTCCCATGAAATATAATCGCATTTTTCATACAATCTAGAACAACGCAAAATTGCAAAACAAAATCAATAATTAAGCTAATTTAATAAATGATTGTTCGGGATACTGGTTACTCAACCAATTATCGGAAACAACAAAAGAAATATATTCAATCTCGAATTCAAAAAAAATTTTCTCACCAATTTTTCTATTATTTTCACAAGTAATGTTGAAATCATCGATACTTCGGGAGATAGATTCTTTTTCATTGAAAGTTAATTCTCTAAAAAATCTTACTATATTGACTGCAAATCTGTTGTAACGGTTATCCTTAATTTTTGCCAATCCCAATTCTGTGCCTTTATTCATTTGATAGCATATGTCATCAAATAATTGGCACAATTGAATGCTTGGAAATACCTGTATGGCAATTGACTGTAAATTACATCCCGTATAAATATATCCGGATTGAACCGTTTTATCGGAAATTGTGTACCCATCAAATTTTTGTAATAATGAATTTATTTTAGCGATATGGTGATAATTTAATTCTTTGAATTTATCAATCGGAACACCGCCTTTCTTATAATTTTCAAAATTAATCACTGAAAAGTGAAATTGATCTTTGGAATATTTATAAATTCCCTTTTCAATATTTTCAGTAACATTTATACCATTAATAATATTTTCTTGCAGCTTTAGTATTTCACCATAGCAACCGTTCTTCTTAAGATTTATATTAATTGTCAAATAAAATGTTGGGGATTTATAATTTTCATCTATACCAAAATTATGAAATTTAATCGGAAAATTTGCTTGTATATTTTACTTCATGGTTTATAAATAATATTTTATACTTTGATTATTATCAAACTAATTGCAACAGCCAAACATCAAACTACCTTCCATAAATTTTTAATCAACTCCACAATTTCCGGAAACTCTTCCTGGCGGAAGTGGCCGCGGTCGGTGAAGATGTGGGGTTGGGCTGCGGAAAGGGAGGTTTGGTATTTTGATAGTTGGGCGAAGGGGACGCAGGGATCATCTTGACTATGGAACAGATGGATTTCGCCCGCCTGGTGCGCGAAGTTTTCCAGTGGCGATTTCAACGCGAAGCTGGCCAGCTTTTCCGCGCCGCCCTCGTCATCAAAAGGCGCGGCGACCAAAAACACCGCTTTGATCTTTTTTGGCGAAACGTTTTCCGACAGATATTTGGGCAAAAACACCCCGCCCAAAGAATGACCGACAAGGATCACGCCGTCATCCATCAATTCCAGAATCCGGCCAAACCATATCTTCCATTCCCCGTATTGCGCGTTGGAAGCATTGGGCATGAACGGCGCAAACACGTCAAAATCCGGCCCAAGCGCCCGAGCCAGCCCATCTTTCCACCCCGGTTGCGACCGAAAATAATCCAAATTGATATCCTTGTTTTTCAGCGAATCCAAAAATTCGCCGTAATTTTCAAAAGTATTCCCTCCATGTATCACCAATACCTGTTTCATAAATTATCATCAAGCTATTCCCGGATTTAAAATACCAAACTAAAAACAAAACATCCTTAAATACTCAAGTATGTAAGGATGTGTCGGAAATGCGACGAAACGCTTCCAGGAATTTAACGAAGTTTTTTCCGTAAGGCGTCAGCGAATGCTCCACGAATTTTCCACAGTATTGCTTGTTTACCAACCCGGCGATAAAAAGCCGCCGCGTGTGTTCGCCGATGGTTTTTTCGTTTGCGTTTACGGCGCTGATTATCTCCTCCAAGGTCATATTTCCCTTTTGGGCCAAAAGCAAAAGTATCTCGATCCTGTAATGATTGGCGATCCCCTTAAGGTGCCTTTCCATTTGCTTGGCGGTTTTTATTTTTGCCATATATTTTCGCTATGCGCTTATTATACAAAAACATCCTTATAAACTCAAGTATGTAAGGATGTTTTTGTTCGAGAAAATGGCGGCTTGATAGGAGTTTTAAAAAGCAGATTATTTCTTCATCTCCCACAAGCCGTGGACGTTGCAATAGGCGCGCGCGCCGGTGATGTTCATCCGGGTATGGAACTCGGATTCGGGCTTGTCTCCAGGCTTTAAGAATTTCTTGCCGGATTTGCCGTCGATGGTGTCGATCTCGATCCATTCGATGTAGTGTTCGGCGGTCATCGGATGCTCCACCGCGCCGATTTTTATTTTGGTACCGTCTTTCCCCTGGCAAACGTTGGCCAGAAGCTCCGCGAGCATCGGCAGATGCTTCTCGGCTCCCTCATCCGCAATTTTGGCCGCCTGCAACGCCATGGGCTGACCGCAGCAAACCAACACTCCGCCGCCCGCATGCAAAACCTCAACGATATTCCCGCAAACCGCGCATTTATAAACCTCTTTAAATTTCGCCATATATTTTTGTTTTAATCCTTTATAGATGACCTTTTATTACCCAAACAAACTTGATGTTTCATATCCCACCACAATAACTGAGCATCTTGTAGCGAATCCGGATCAGCGGCGCTTGATGATAGTCTGTTTATATATTCTTTGAATATTTTTCTTGATTTTTCGCAAGCCTCTTGGCAGTTATTTCCCTTCAACAATGAGCACATAATCTGGTTCGAAGATTCCATAAATGGTTTGGCGCGCGGATCATCTATCGGGTGGCTTAGATATTTCGAATTACCGGCAAAACAAAATTCATCGTCATATCCGATATAGGCCGAATCATTATTTTTGGCAACCTCCGGGCCAAGTTCTGCCCCTGAACTGCATGCGAGAGCATAAGTGATTTTCCCTTGTAAAACAGTGTGATTATCGCCTTTTTTAACTAAAATAAGATTATCTTGACCGAGAACGCAATCATCATCCCCATAACCGTTTAGAAAAACAATTCTGGGCTTTACTTTATCAACCCTGCCTTCGAAATCTTTTCTGTTTGCTTTATCTCCAACCAAATTAATTACATCAATGCCGCGGTTTATCGCAAAATCAACAACATTCTTTGCCCAATTTGAAATATACTGGGTCGCAGGATCGTAATGCGGCAAAGTTACGATAATCTTCATAATTAAACTAATTCCTCGTTAAACGATCTTAACCATTCCATTTGAATTTCCGCCATCTTTTCCCCAATTTCATCTTTCTGCTGTACTTTTTCAACCAATTCATCGCGACTAAAACTGCCGTCTGAACCAAACGAAATAATTGTATCCGGCGATAAAACTTTCAACCGTGCCACCACCAATCTGCGGATATCTTCGTCTGATAATAACTTCTCTTGATTTAATGTTTCTGCCATAAAATCAGATTATTTTAATTTTTTCTAATTTTTCAAGAATTGTTTTACTAAGAGGCGTGTCCGAATCAACTTCAACAAAAGCGGAGTTCCAAGTAATTGTGCGTCCATCGTCCAAAACTAAAATAATCTCCTGCCTTGCCCCCAAAGGAAGGTTGGCATAAATCCTTAAAAATTTTTCTCTTTTGCCGCTCTCCATATTTTTCCAAACTCAAAAACACAGAACAACATCTATTGCGCTATATTTTTGAGTTTTCGAGGTCATTTTTTTACTAAATAAATCAATCGCGGCTATCACCTATTATTATATTTTATAATAGATTCAAGTAACAGCACAATAGCACAATCACTATTAATGTAAAATAGCAAACCAACATTAAAAGTGCGCTTAATTTAAAACATCAATTAATTTTCTTTAAATAATTTTTGCAGGCAAATTCGATGAGGTCTCTGTCTTTTTGAGCCAGCGGCCGGACAACTTTTCCGGGCACGCCCATAATCACGTTGCCATTCCCGATTTTCGTATTCGGCGCGACCACTGTCCCCGCCGCGACAATATTCCAATCGCCGATCTCGACTCCGTCCAGAATCGTGGAATTCATCCCGATCAAAACATTGTTCCCAATCTTGGCGCTATCGATCACCGCGCCGTGCCCAACCGTGACATTCGCCCCGATCGAAGTTATCCCATGCACCACCGCGCCATCCTGCACATTAGTATTTTCCCCAATCGTAATCTTACCCTCATCGCCCCGAACAGAAGCAAACGGCCAAACGCTAACCCCCTCCCCCAACTCCACCTCCCCCTCCACATTCGCCATCTTATGAATAAAATTCTTCTTTTCCATATAACTATTCTAAATATTTGTTACTTAATGCGCCAGTCACAACAAGAGATGCCGCCGGGAACAATATACTGGACTATTTATCATTCGCAAACCATTTCCCTTCGGTTATCACTTCGATTTTTCCATCGGTGATTTTTAGGGCGGAATTGTCGTCTAAAACGTATGCTTTCTCGGGAATTTCTTTTATCAATTCTTTCATCAGGCTCTCTCTGACTTTTTTGAAATAGGGCGAATCCAGGTGCGGGAAAAAATTAAAATTAACCAATCCCAGGCATGCCAGATTTTGATTTCTGTCAAAATCTTCTTCATAAGCGGTTTGCATGATTTTGACATCCAGATTTTTGCCCGCCACCATGCTGCCCGCGCTCACCCCCACAAAAACCTTTGTTTTCAAAAATTCCGGCAAAATCAAGTTGAGGCCGGACTTGTTAATCCATTCCATCAAATAATACTCGTTACCGCCCTCAAAAAAAAGAACATCGGCCGCTTCAAATTGCGGCCGCCAAATTTTTTCGTTCACCGCGGAAATATCGGCAATATCAACCGATTTGAAATTCAT
>Ga0172381_10002187_pt1 | contig 21947 bp, 13 predicted proteins | sample Leawel6488metaG_FD_119754 | JGI IMG/M metagenome (GOLD analysis project Ga0172381, IMG submission 119754) | Leachate microbial communities from a municipal landfill in Southern Ontario, Canada - Leachate well 64-88 metaG | ecosystem: Engineered > Solid waste > Landfill > Unclassified | place...
CCCATTATCTTTCCCGCATCCTTACCGAGGCCGATCACGAGGTTCTCCATGGTCCCGACGTCCTTGCGTATCTTATCAAGCAGCGCCTTGTTCGCCTCGTAGGCATTTATATGGTCGACCGGCGCAACCTTATCCGTGCCTGCCGCATCCTGCTTTTTCAGGATCGTAACTGCATCGGCGGAGACCATCTCATCCAATTTTGAGGCGACTGTGGAATATTCCGTCCTCCTGAGCTTGCCGGAGAGGTCTTTTGCGTGCGCGGTAATAGAAGCGAGATAATCTTCATCTATCTTCCATATATCCTCGACCTCTATCTCGTAGGTAACGCTCTCTTCGGGGCTGAGCCTTACGTCCTTGAATACGTAATATTTCCCCTGCTTGACGTCATACTCGACCTCGAGCTCGCCCTTATTTATTATGTCCTCCGGCTTCACCCCTGACGGAAGGTAGGATTTTACGGAGACATCGCGGGATTCATATTGCGACGGGTTCACGGCCGTCATCTTCAGGATGACGCCGGCTTCAGCCGCTGTTGCCGCAGCAGCCCACATAATAAGCGCTATAATTAAAAGGCTATTTCTTCTTTTCATTAAGGAGCTTCATAAGTTTTATGTCCGACTCCACCTGCTTGATCGAATCGACGTCCTTCCAGTATTCTTCCATATGGGATTCTACGCCCGCCTTGGCGATCGTGTTCTGCGCCTGGCGCGCCTCGACCTTATCGAGCGCCTTGTTCATCTGCGCGAAAAGGTCCTCCGCGGTCTTTGAGGGCTTTACTGCCGACGATGGCGTGGGCGCTAAAGCCTTCTTCGCCTCTTCCCTTAGCGTGTCTATCTTCTTAGCCGGCACGACCCAGACATCCTTCACCTCGACCTGCAGGACAAGCACCTCTTTGGGTTTTAATGTGACTTTCTGTTCCGCGTAACAAAGGTCCTTCGCTTTGTCGTATTCTATCCTGAATTTACCCTTGTTAATAACGTCCTTGGCGGTCACGCCTCTCGGCAGGTACTCCTTGACGAGCGTATCCGCCGGTTTCTTCAGCGGATTGACCGCGCGTATCTTCAGTATCACCTCCGCCGCAGGAGCCGAAGAAACACTCAGCATTATTAAAAGAAATGAGAAAGTGGTTAAAAAAATTTTGCGCATATTTTCCTCCGTATTGGGGACACCCTGCTTTATTTGCCTTCTATCCAGCTCTTGACCACAGGCGCGTTGACCTGTTTGTCAAGCAGGCTCCTGACCTGCGACATCAGGGCCTTGAGTTCGGTTACATCGTTCCTGAGGTCCCCGACCTCGCCCTCATCGGTAAGGTTTACCTGGCCCACTTCGCCCGTGGAAGGAACAAGGTTCTCGTATCCCTCTTTCATCGCGACCTGCGCGAGTTTCGCCCTGGTATCCCTGATGAAATCGGTTATGGAATCGGCGGTCAGGGAACTGCCGATGCTGGCATTCGCGGCCTGCAGCTTCGCGAGGTCTCCGGCGAGCTTCTGCAAGGCGCTATAAGCTTCGGCGTTCTTTCCGCCCGCGGCTATCATCTTCTTTATATCCTCCGCGGCCTTGGAAGCGGCTGCGGCCTGGTCCTTCGCGGCCAGGAGCTGTTTTCCGGCCTTCGTGCCGTCCGGGCCCAGGGTGCTGAGGGTCTGTTCGAGCGATCTGATCTTTCCGTATACCGTGTTCGCGCCGGCAGCGTCGGCCGTGGTGCCGAGCGTCGTCTCGACGCCGTCGACATAGCTGGTGATATCCGTCTTGAACGCCGTTATATCGCCCTGCGCCGAAGCTATCTTCCCGAAGAGGCTGTTGGTGCCGGCGGCATCGGTAGTCTTGCCCACGGCCGCCATCAGGCTCGAGACGGATGTATTCACGTCGGTCGTATCGTCGGGTAATGTGTTTACCTTGGATAACATCGTCTTCACGTTCGAGTCTATCGTGGTCACGGTGGCGTTGATCGAGTTGACCATACCCTCGTCGCCTCCGCCGCCGGACGCGACGCTCTCCGAAACGCTTAGCACCATGCTGTCTACCGCCTTCTTCGTGGCCTCCTCGCAGACTACGGTATATTCGCCGGCGCCCCATGCGCTCTGCGGCGTAAGGGCATATTCGTAGATACCGGTCGAGCCGACTTCCTTCATCGCTGTCGCCGCGACCCTCGTTACGTTGTTCGCGTCGTATACGGTTATCGTCGGCGACATGCCGGTCGTGGTCCTGAACCTGATGTCGGTAGCCGCGTCGAACGCCGCGGATGTAGGCCTTGTCAGTATCTCGGCCTGCACGCCCTTCGCGAGTTCGGCGGCAAGCTGCTGCGCGACCTGCTCGCTCAGGGATTGGGTATCCGTGCCGGCGATGACCCCGACTTTATCCTCTATGTTGTCGACGACCGCCTTGACCGCGGCTATATCGGTCTTGACGGTGCTGATCTTCGCGTCAAGGTTCGTGCCGATCGAAGTCTCGAGCGTATCGATCTTCGTCTTGATCTCGGTCGTCTGGGTCGCCAGGTCGGTGCCTATCGCCGTCTGGAGGTTGGTAAGCTGGGTCGCGACCGTCGTGCCGAGGCCCGCTATCGACTTCGGTATGTTCAGGGAGTAGCTCAACCCGGACGAATACGTCTCTCCGGAATAGACTATGTCCACTTTCGCGAAATACATAGCGTTCTGGTCGAGGCCCGTCGTAGGCCATTCCTGCCAGAAGACGCCGTTCGCATCGGATGTAGCGGCCGTCAATGTCTGCAGCGGGCCGCCCGCCGCGTCATAAATATGCACCGTGCAGGAGCTCGGCTGGCTCAATATGAACCCGCCTCTCTCCACCCACGAGTTGATAAGGAACTTATCCGCCGAGGCGTTATAGGAGAAGTTGCTCATGACATGGTATTCGGGCGACAGCGAAGACTCGGTCATGCTTATCTCTATCGACATGCTATCGGCTGTCGTTGTCCAGTTACGGTTCGACTTATCGAGGTAATCCGTCCTCGACCATGTCGTCGAGTAAGTGCCGTACGGATAGCTGTGCGCGACCGGGGCCGTCAGGTCCGCGGCCGCCCATCCGGACGTATCTATGACGAATAACTTATCGAGGAAGTCCTCGGTGGTCGCGCTCTTGACGTTCCACGTCACGTCATAGTATTTGATGGTGAATACCGCGTCGGAATCGTCATACGCGTCGGAGAGGTTCGTGTTAGCGGCCCTTACCCTGAACTTGACCGCTGCGCTCTGGACGTTCGCGACCGTCCACGAATAGCTGGTTATCGCCTCCGTCGTGCCGCTGCCGTTATCGCTTATAGCGGCAGTATTGATCTTCGTCCAGGTCGCATATAGCGGCGAATCGGCCGAGTAATAGAGATCGACCGTGCCCGCGGTACCGGTAGTGCCCCAGTTTACCGTAGTGCCCGGTTTCAATGCGTAGAATGTATTGCCGCCGTTCGGCGTATTGACGCGGAACTTCGGCAGTATCTTGAACGCGCCCGAGATATCGGTGACGTTGGTATTGACGAGGTCGGTTATCCTGATATAACGCGTTCCGACGCTGTCCGGCACGCTCCAATTCAATGTGTAATGGCCCGCGCCGTCGTATGCCGGCGTTCCGCCGATCGTTTCGGGCGACGCGAAGCTCGAGTTGTCGTCATATTCCACGAGGAATGACTTCTCGGAAGAACCGCTCCTCGTCCATGTTATGGCGTTAGTGTCCGATACGTTCCATTTATCGTTGGCGGCCGGCGATGTCACCGCCACGGTCGCCTCACCGACGATCTTGAACGGCTCGGAATCGGCGGTGTATTGGGCCGAGGCCCCGCCCCTTAACTTGATGACCGCGTTCGGGCATACCGCGGCTTCGGTCACCGTCCACGTGAAAGTATGGTCATACTTCGGGTATGTCGTCAGCAGCGTCTCCGCGCCGTCGACAACAAGATAGACGTGCACGCCGTTCCCGAGGCCCGCATCGAGCCAGTTGACCGTGACCGACTCACCGACTTCCCATATCGTAGAGCCGGTCGGGCTCGTGACCTTGATGCCGTTCACTGTAAAAGCGCCGGAAGTCGACGATACGTTGGTGTCGGATGTTATCTTGATCTTCGCGGCCGCGCTCGACGGTGATATCGAGGACCCTATCGTCCACGAATAAGTCCCGGCGCTCAGCAATACCGGCGATGCGCCGTTTATCGGGTCGCCGAAGTTGGTCCCGTCCGCAGCATAATAGATGTTACAGGTAGAGCCCGAACCCGCGGCTGACCATGTTATCGGCTGCGTCTCTCCGATAGCCCACGTCGCGCCGGCGGCAGGTGCGCTTATCTTTATACCCTTCAACGTAAATACCGGGGATTCCACGGACAACCCGGTATCCGTGCCGGAAACAACCTGAATTTTGAGTTTCGCGTTCGCCGACGGCGTGTAGACCAGCGTGTTCGGCGTCCATGAATAAGTCCCGGCGGTCACGTTGACTGGTGAAGCATTTATCGGTGTTGCGCTATAATTGCTTCCGCCGTCGCTGCTGTAGAGTATATTTACATTACCCGACACGCCGGCCGACGACCACGTGACGTTCGACGCGACTCCCTGCGTTATCACGGCATTAAGGGCAGGGGCTGTCACCCTCATGCCCTTAAGGGTGAAAGCCGGCGATGTGGCCGTAAAACTGCCGGCTACGATCTTGACCTTTGCCGTTACTGACGGCGTTATCGTCGAGCCTATGGCCCATTGGTAAGTGTTGTTACCGGGATAGACTTCGTTATTGGCGATATCGGTCGCTATCGCGACCTGGTCCGAAAAATCACCGAGGACCGAATAGTATACCGTAGCGGCCGCGGAATTCGTGCCTGCCGACAACCATTGCACGCCCTGGGTCGAACCTATGAGCCAGCTCGCGTTCAATGCCGGCGCGGTGGTCTTAAGGCCCGCAATGGTAAAGTTGGCGTCTGAGGTGTCGTCCATAGGCGCGGTATACGGGTTCGCTGGTTCCGGATCATCCGCCGGGGTTTCCGCGAGTATCTTTATCCTCGCCCTCACAGACGGAGTGACACCGGCCGTGCCTGAAGGTATCCAGTTGTAGCTGTTCTGGTTCAAGTATATCGCCGAGGCGATGTTCGCCCACGTGCTTCCGCCGTCGAGCGAATAATAGAACGCCGCAGCCTCGCCGGCGTTATTATATGTCCACGATATCGCGTTGACGCTGGTCATATTGAACGCCTCGCCGCCGTTCGGCACCGAGACTTTGACTCCCGCGATCGAGAAATTACCCGTTATCGAGGCGAACGTCGGGTCGTTATCCGCGACGAGTTTGAATTTGACCGTGTCTGAAAGCGCTGTTGGCACGACGAAACCTTCCGCCGCGGTATAACTGCCGTCGTTGGCAAGGCCGGTGCCTATCGCGGTCCAGTCGGTGCCGTTGGTCGAATAATATAGCGATACTGTGCCGGTTACGCCGGCCGATGTCCATGTCACCGTAGCGTTGCTCTTGGCAGCCTGCCAGACCGTACCCGTCGCAGGCGCCGTGAGCTGGATATCTCCGAACGTGAACACTCCGGTCGTGAACGTCAGGTTGGAGTCCGAATTTGAAGTTATCTTCATCAATGCGTTAGCGGAAATCGCCGCGTCCACCGTCCATTCGTAGGTATTTGTTCCCCCGGTGTTCGAGGCATTGGCTGCTATCGTCGTCCAGCCTGTGCCGCCGTTCGTCGAGTACTCGATCTTGACTGTCGAGCCGGCCCCCGCTGACTTCCAGGTGATATCGTAATCCGATCCCCTTCTTACCAGGGAGCCGGTTACCGGAGCCGTGAATTTGATGCCGGCAATGGTGAACACTGTCGGCGAGACCGCGGATTTGCCCAAGGCATCGTTAGAGACTTTAACCTTTGCCGTTTCGGAATATAGGCTTGCGTCATCGGCTATATCCCACAGGCTGTAGGTATTAGTGCCTGTCTGGTTGGGCGCCGCGTCCGTTATTAAAGTATAATCCGTGCCGTTCGTAGAATAATAGAGGGAAACTACCGAACCCATACCGCCGGACGACTTCCACGAAATTGTATTGTCCGCGGTATTCGCGTATACTTTCTGCCCGCCTGACGGGCTGATGATCTCGAAACCGGTGCCAATTATGAAGTTCGCGTTCGACATGTCATGTATGGTCGAATCGGCCGCGTCGGTTATCCTTATCCTTGCCGTTGCCGTCTGAGCGGCAGACGGGATACTGTTCCACCTGTAAGTATAAACCCCGTCCGTGGCAGTGACGGTTGTGCCCGAGACGATCGTAGTCCATGGCCCTGCCGCGCCGGCCTTAGAATATTCTACATTCCAGGTCGTCCCGACAGTGCCGGCCGCGGTCCACGTTATATCCGCATAGCTTCCGGTTAGCAGCGTCTCACCGCCGTTTGGATAGGTCACGGTTATCTTGCCTTGGGCGTATGAAAGCTCCGCATTATCAAGCTCCGCAGCCTGCAAGCCCGTCGAATTAAGGAACGCCTTGAACTTGAAAGTGCCGGCCCCAAGCTGGTCATACAGGCCGGGGATATTCGTGCTGATATCAGCCGCTGTGTTTGATGTTAAATATCCCTGGCTCGTCGAGGCCCATGTCGTCCCGTTCCACCAATACCATGTCGACCCGTCGTCCTTGGATATCTGGTACTTTATAGTACCCTGGTTATTTACGCCGGGAGTGCCTGCAAACGTATTAAGATAACCTATATATACCTGTCCGCTGTTAGGTATCACATACGGGTTATCCGTCGGATAGGAGGCCTTCTTCAGGGTCGCCCCGCGGAAGACCGGGCTGTAATTTCCATCGGTCGTAGAGAGCAGGAGCTTGTATTTGATAGTATCGGTGTTGCTTATGTTAAGAGATGACGGCGTCGCCGTGATATACGCGCCCGCGGTACCCGTAGCATCGGTCCATGTGGAGCCGCCGTTCGTAGATACCTGGGCCTTTATGTTGCACGCGCCGCGCTGGTAATGGTCAAGTATCTCTTCCTCCGTCAAAACGCGGTTGTATATCGCCATCTCGTCCATCTGCCCCTTGAAGCGCCCAGAAGCCACCGAGTCCTCGCCTATCAGGCAGTCCTGGCTTGGTTCTGTCGACCATGTGGTTGTCAGCCATCCCGAAGACCTGCGCTGGCCGTCAAGATACAGGGTAATGATCGCATTGTTGTCCGGGGGATTGCAAAACATCGTGACCGCCACATGATGCCATGCGCCGTCGTTTACCGGCTGTACATCGACTGCCCTTATCGTTGAGCTTGAGCCGGCGGAACCGACTCCCGCGACTAACGCGTAGTTACCTACAGTAAGGGTGTACGGCCATGAATTGCCGCTGCCTGTGACTTTATCTATATCCACGAAGAAATGCTGTCCGGCGGTAGCATAAAGGCCGTAGAAGAATATGTTATTCTTCTTCTCCGCGCTCGTCTTTACCCACGCCTCGAACGTCCTTGCTTCCTTGTATGAAGGCAGCCAGTTGCCTCCGGGAAGTATCACGTAACCCTCGTTGCCGTTGAAGCTGGCCGCATGGGTGCCTATCTTGCCGGGTGTCACGAACTCGACTCCCGTGTTGCCGGTGCCGTCGTGGCCGTTTCCGGTCGCGTCGGTGAAATCGCCGTCAAAATGCCACAGGGCGCAGATTCCGTAATTGCCGGCTCCGTCAAAATAGTGTTTCTTTATCTCCGAGGCCGTAAGCGCGCGGTTATATATCGCCACTTCGTCCATTTCGCCGTTAAGGTAGGAGCTGCCGGCCTTGCCTATCTTCATCGAAGGCGACGATATCGCCATATCCTGAACGACGGCTACATGGTTCCATCCCGTCCCGATGTATTTTTGCATACTTGAGCCGTTGACATAAATATTCGCGTTCGTAAACCCGGTCAGGGTCACCGCCCTGCCGGCCAGTGTCACATAGACATTACCCGATTTCAGCTCGATTATCCCGGTATCGGCGCTGCTGGTCTTGACCCAGAACTCGACGGACTTGATCTTTGAGCCGACGTTGGCTATGTCCACGTAAGTGCCCACGGCCCCATCAAAACTTCCGCTTGCGCTGCCTATCTTGGGGCTGGCGGCATCGAATGTCGCGTTTCCGGCGGCCGTACCGTCATGCTGGGTCTTGCCCCCTCTTGTGCTCGATGCGTCCGTCCAATCCCCGTTCATATGCCAGAGGCCTTCAAGGTCGGGTATGTCCGCCGCCGTCTCGACCTTGGTGCTTGTCACGGGAAGCTCTTCCCCGTACCCGGCCTCTTTTTCTCCCCACAATATCTGGCTCCAATTTACCGTGGTGCCGGCGTCTATAGTCTGCGAGGTAAAGGCGTTCGTCCCCTGCGTTGCGTATCCCACACCCGCATGCTGGGCAACCTCTTCGGGCGACAACGCGCGGTTATATAACGCGAATTCATCTATGAGTCCGTAATAATAATAATTGGCGGCGTTGCCGTTCCTGCCGACAATGTCTACGCCGGTCGAGGTAGAAGGCACCACCGTCTTGCCTGCGTAGCTTGCCGTGCCATAAGCCCTTCCGTCCACATAGGTGGTCATTGTTTTTGCGGTATCATCCCTTACTGCGGCGATATGGTGCCATCCGAGATCTGTCGCCCGCCCATAATAGTACTGGTTGGACACCGAGGAAACAGTGGTGCCATCCGTCATTTTCGAGGACACATACGGGCCCCAGTTGGTATGATGATACAAGTACATCTGGAAGGTGTTTCCATCGCTCGTCGCATCGCTGTAGAACATGCAGCTCCAGTTTTCTTGCATGTTCTTATACCATAGCTCTACTGTGCAATCGCCAGGCAGGTCTATATTTCCAAGATCGATATAGCTGCTCCGGTTATATCTGAACAACCCCGCGTGCGAACCCAGCTTTGCCAAACGGGTAAATGACGGGCTGTTCTTCGGCGTTCCATCATTGGCGTTGCCGGACGCATCGGTCCAGTCCTCGTTCATGTGATACAGCGCCTTTAGCCCCGCGGTGGTACTCGGTATCTCGCAGAGGCCGCCGTTCGATACTTTGGATAATTTTATCTCGTCCGCGTATATCTTCGTATTGGACCCGTCATAAGTACCGGCGTCAAAGTCGGCTCTCGAACCATCCGTGAATGACGAAGAGGTGTTATAAGCCACCGTTACATCGCGCAATGCAGGCGTAGAAGTGACGCTGCCGTAAAAATACGCCCTGTACTGGAAGTACCTGTTATCCGGGACTTCACCGGCAAAAGCGGTGGCCGTCGGAGATGAATAGAAGGTCGAGGCGGTACCGTCCGGCCCGGTGAAAGCCTCCGCTTCCAGCTCCGATAAAGAGGCGCCCGAACGGCACTGGAACTTGATATCGGCGCCGTCCTGGTATTGGTCTTCTATCTCCTTATCGCTTAAGGCGCGGTTATATATCGCCACCTCATCGATCTTGCCCTTGAACTTGTAATCCTGGCCCCACCAGAAGTGCCCGAGGTGAAAAGGATACTTCGCGGTCCTGAATTTGAATTGATTAGTGCCGACCCACGGCCAGTCATACGCGGTGTCCATCTTCACGCCGTCGAGAAAGGTCGTAAAGGATGACTGCCTGGTATTCCCATCCCACCTCATCGCTACATGATGCCACTGCCTGTATCCGATTTGGTTGGAATATGTATAACTAGCCGATAAATGCGCGTTGTATTGCGTATCATAAATTTCACCGGCTAAATTAAGAGGGGCTGCCGCAAGCCAGAGTTCGTAGTTAGGGCTGGTCGTGCTGCTTTGGTAGCCTGCCACCAGCCCTCCGTCCTGGCCGTAATCGAACTTCACCCACGCGGTTATCGTTATCGCGTCAAAATTCTTAAGGGTATCCGATAACGGCATAAGGCCGTAGCCGCTCGTCCCGTCGTTGCTGAAACAGGCCGACCCCATCTTCGCATCCGTCGTGCTATACGATATTCCGCCGCCGGCCGAGGTCATGTTATTGCCGTTGCCCGAAGAATCGTTAAGGTTGCTGTTAAGGTGGTATAGCGCGACAAGCCCGCGTTCGTTGGCCGGGTCTATCTCTTTGCGCCCGCCTGTCCAAGCTATAGAGTTCCATACCGCGCTGTCGCCCCCGTCAAACGCGCGGCTCGTATACGTCCCGTACGCGTTATACCCGCCGCCGGACATCTCAGATAACCCAACGTAAGGGCTTGCCTGCTCCAAGGCCAGTGCGGCGGTATTGGAGTAAGTACCCTTGTCAAAATCATCCTTTGTATCGTCTGCCCTGGTGACCTTCGAACCCTGGAACGAGACCCAGTCGATGGCCGGGCTGGCCGAACCGTCTGATTTACCGTCTATATACGCCTTATACTGGACATAGCGGTGCGTTATATTGAACTTTGTGCTTGTAAGCACCTGGCTGCTGGCACCGGTGTAGTAACTGTTGACCGTGCCGTCAGGACCGACGAAATCCCCGGTAGGCGGATTCGCCGTTCCGGACCTGACCTGGAACTTTACGGAAGCCGGAAGGGTCGTATCGGCATCGCCTGTCGCATAAAATATGTATTCACGGCCTAAATTCACCTCATACCACATCTTATACGTATCGCCGTCCTTCATGACGCTTGGTCTATAAATTTGATTGTCTTGAAAAGTCTCACCATAGGTTGGAAAGCAGGAGCCTCCGATCTGTTTGCCGTCGACAGGCACCCAGTTTATCCCGTCCGGGGAAGTGGCGTAGGCCACGTTGTAGTTGACGCTGGATCTTCTGCCGCCGTAAGCCGTATACCACATCTTATAGGTCTCGCCGTCTTTGATGACGCAAGGCTGGGACACTGTACTATAATCACAAGTCCCCTGGATGCCGTCTATGACCGAGCCCTTGTAACCCGGGCCGTCGACCCTTGTCCAGTTTATGCCATCGGGGGACGTCGCATAACCTATGCAATCCCTTGAGCCGTCCCCTGCCGTATACCACATCTTATAGGTCGAGCCGTCTTTGATGACCCACGGGTACAGTACGTCGCCGCTGTCAAACCGCCCGGCAGTCGTATCCAATACGGAATACAATGTCTCCGGGCCGTCATATTTAGCCCAGTTTATGCCGTCCGAAGATGTGGCATAGCCTATACGGTATTTTGCCGGGGTTGCAGGACTATAACCGCAATACCACATCTTATAGGTCGAGCCGTCTTTGATGACGGAACCTGGATATATATAATCTGTGTTTGTAATATAACCGGAATCAAACCTGCCGGCGACGTCTGCCCATATTACCGCGTATCCCGGGCCGGGCCCGTCGACTTTCGTCCAGTTTATGCCGTCGGCGGAGGTGGCATAACCTATCATATCGCCGTACGTCCCGGTGGGCACGCCGTAATTATTGGCGTAATACCACATCTTATAGGTCGAGCCGTCTTTGATGACGCAAGGCTGCCCGACGTGGTAATTATCAAACCTGCCGGCTGACAGTCCGATAACTTCTCCGTTGCTTCCGGGCCCTGCGACATAATGCCAGACCGCGCCTGACATATTGTTGACGATATTAGAAGCCGAATAATTCAATCTCGCCCAAATATTTCCCGTCCCTCCGTCGAATACGCGCGAGATATAAGTGCCCGGCGTATTAAATGTGCTGCCCGTCTTGGTCAACTGCATGATCGCGTCGGGCCCTGGCACGGTCGAGGAATATGAACCGGAATTATATTTCGTTACCGTATCATCTATGAGGTCCGCTCCCTGCGCGACCAGCTTCGCCACGCCGCCGTCGACAATTATCTTCTCGTTATCAGTATCCTGCGTCCCGTCGCCTTTATATACCGTGTATTCGGAGGCGGTGGTAAAATTCCAGTTCTTCGTCGCGGGCGCGGCCCAAGCGTAATAGAGGGCAACGCTTCCCGTCATAAGAAGCAGAAGGCATAATACACCCAGGCGAATGCTAAAACCGTGTCTTGATCTCTTAGGCGTAATCATTTTGACTCCTTCATTTTGCTTCAAGCATATCATACCCGACGGGACTTGTTGTCACAGCCGTATCAATCTTTCGTCAAGAAACTGTCAAGACTGCGGGGCCATCCCGCTGAGAAATGGGGTGGGATGGCCCCATCACTTATTTGATCCCCGCTTCGTTAATGACGACATTCTCTTTAATAAATGTATCCTTTATATAGTCATTGACGACTTTGCCTTGGACTAATTGTTTATAGTCGATCTCGACTTGTCCTTTTGCTTTCTCGAACGGCAGGTCTTTAGCTTCTTCCTTCTCGTCTGCCCTGAATATATAAAATCCCCCCTCCGCTGCGATCGGCTGGCTTACTCCGGACTTTTTAAGGCTGAAAAGGCCGTCAATATCCGCGGCCGCGGCACCCTTAAGCTCAGGCGAAAAGAGGGTACCCTTCGAGTTCCAGTATGTCAATTTGACCATATCCTTACCGCAGAGCTTTTCAAAACTCTTGCTTTCGCTGATGCCTTTCATTATCCTGTCCGCTTCTTCTTTGGTCTTTATCTTTATATAGCTGAATCTTGCCTTTTCTCTTTCCTGGTAAGCGCCCTTATTCTGCTCATAATATTTCCTCAGGCTCTCTTCCGTCATTTTGACCTTGTCCAGCTGCCGGAAGAGGAGCTTATCCGACAGGATGCCCCTTCTCGCCTGTTCGAGCTCGAACTGTATATCTTTATCTTTGTCCAACCCTTCCCTTTCGGCGCGTTTTGTGAGGGCAGCGCGCGCCACATATTGGCGTACGAAATCCAGTTTCCAGCTCCTCACGGTGTCAAAATTCTCCTTAAGGAATTTATTGAGCCCCTGCGCCGCCATCTCGATCTCCGAATAATATATCTTCTGCTCCCCTATCGTAGCTACTACGTAATCCTGCGCGGGAGCCTCCGCCGCATACGCAGCATTGAACAGTAATAAGAACGCTATCAAATACCTCATTTCCCCTCCATAAATTTATACCCTATCCTGTGCACCGTGATGATGTGCTTCGGGCTCCCCGGTACCTCCTCCATCTTCTCCCTCAGGCTCCAGATATGGGTATCGACCGTGCGGGACGTGACATCCTCGCCCCAGATCTCCGCCAGTATCGTGTGCCTGCTGACCGGCTCACCGGTATTCGCGATAAGCAGTTTCAGTATCTTATATTCCGCCGCGGTGAGCCTCTCCTCTTTGCCTTCCTTATATATAAGGTACTTATTGAAATCTATCCTTATGTCGCCGAGGTCGTAGACATCTTTGACCTTTGCCGGCGCGCCTGCCCTCCTCAACACCGCCCTGATCCTCACCAGCAGCTCCCTGGGGCTGAAGGGCTTGGTCACGTAATCGTCGGCGCCCAGTTCAAGCCCGAGGACCTTGTCCGACTCCTGCGCCTTCGCGCTCAGTATGATTATCGGCGTCGCGCTGCCCTTCGCCTTGAGCTGCTTGCATACCTCGAAGCCGTTCATCTTCGGCATCATGATATCGAGTATGATGAGGTCCGGCGCCGCCTCCTTCGCTTTTTTCAGCGCGGCCTCGCCGTCGGACGCCGTCACGACCTTGTATCCTTCCATCTCGAGGTTATCGACCAGCCCCCTCAGGATGTTCTTGTCATCTTCGACCACGAGTATTTTATGCATATCAGGCCGGCAAGACCAGCGTGAACCTGCTGCCCTTGCCCTCCTCGCTCTCCGCGCGTATCTGCCCGCCATGGGCCTGCGCGATATACTTCACAAGGGTCAGGCCGAGGCCGCTGCCTTCGGCGTCGGATACCATATTCTGCCGGACCCTGTAGAATTTCCCGAATATCTTGTTCAGCTCGGACCTGGGTATGCCTATTCCGTGGTCGATCACGGCCACCGTTATGTTCTTATCGGCCCTGGAAACCTTGACGTTTATGATGCTGTCCTGCGGCGAATATTTCGCGGCGTTTGTCAGCAGGTTCATTATGACCTGGGATATCGCGCTCGCGTCGGCGTTCACCGGCGGGAGACCTTCCTCCGTCTCTACCGACACCTTCCGAGGGACGTCTATCATATACGACCTGAACCTGTCCACGGTCTCGTTGACTATGCGCGCGATATCTTCCTTCTTTATATTGTAATTCTTGCGCCCCATCTCTATGCGCGAGAAATCGAGTATATTGTTCGCGAGGTGAGTGAGCTTCTCGCTCTCGCCGGATATTATGCCGTAATATTCTTCCCTCTTGCGGTCGTCCGCGACGCGGCCGGTCTTCAGCATCTCGGAGAACATCCGTATAGATGTCAGCGGCCTGCGCAGGTCATGCGCGAGATGCGAGACGAACTCGTTCTTCAGCTGCGCGAGGTTCCACTGCCTCGACAAGGCCCACAGCGTCACGAACGCGCCGCTCAATATTAAAATTGCGGATAAGCATATTATTCCTATATATAAGGAAAGGTGGTGTCGCCTTTCGTCTATCTTGCTCAGTATCACGGGGTAGCGCTCGTATACCGCTATTTGGTACGGAAATCCCTTTACCTGTTTTACAAAGACCGGCTTCGGCCCTTTCTCTTCGCTGAGCGACCTGCCCGTCGAATCGAGTATCGCGACATCCTCCTTGAAAATGGCCGACTGCTCTATTATCATATGCTCGACGTACTTTGGGTTATCGAGCAATTCCTTAGGCGCGCCCGAGAGCGCCTTGGTGAACTCGTCTTCCACAAGGCTTGCCATCGACTCGTACTTCTGCATCATATTACTCTCCACGATCGACTTCTCGCTGCGTACCGCCAGTAATCCGAAATACGCGAGCAGCGTCGTAGGGATGATTATGACAAGCGCATATAATACGGCGAAGCCTATCTTCATTTATCTCGCTTCCACGCCGAGCCTTGCCTCCTGTTCGGCATTGAATATCCACTGCCTGACTTCTTCTGAACTCTCGCCCTTCGGCCGCAGCTCGAGGTATCTCCTGTAATGCACAAGCGCCGCGCTCGTCTTGTTCATCCTGTCATCATAAAGGATGGCGAGGTTGTAATGGACCTCCGGGTCGTTCGGATCGATGCTGAGGCATTTGTAATATTCCCGTTCCGCGTCGGCATACATTCCGTTCTTCTCATAGACTACCGCAAGATTAAAATGCATATCGAGCCTCTCCTTATCGGTCTTTATCTTCATCTTCTTCGCCTGCGCGGCGGCGGCCTGTTTATCTTTCTGCGCGTCATCCGCGTTCTTCTTCGCGTTCTTCAGGTCGGACTCGAGCTTATCGAGCTGGACTTTCAGGATCTCCGCCTGCGTGATATCCCCGGCATCGGCCTGCGGCTGCCGTATTATTACCGGTTTTATGTCGCTCTTCTGTCCGGCCGGCGGCTGTACAATACCCTGTTTTGGCTTTCCCGCCGCGTCTTTCAATCTCTGGATCTCGTCCTTCAGGGAAGAGTTCTCCTTCTGCAGCGCCCTTAGCGCGTCCGACTTGTCGGAGGCCGTCAGGGAACCGCCCATGCTCTTCATCCTCTTCTCGACCTCTGAAGCGATCGTCTTATCCATGTCGGCGAGTTTTTTCTGCGCCTTGTCGAGGTCCCTCTGGATCGCGTCCCTGTCTTTCATCGCGGAGGAGAGCTTCTTCGAGGCGTCATCGAGCTTCTTCTTGAGGTCTGCAAGCTCCGCCGGCGTGACGGATATGCCTTTCGCGGCCTCGCCCCTCGCGAGCAAGTCGTTCTGCCTCTGGAGCTCCTTCACCCTCGCGATGAGCACGTCCCTCTCATTCTCCATGGTCGAGCATTTCGTCTCGAGCGCGTCGACCTGCTGCCTCATCATGAGGTTCTTGTTCACCAGGTCGTCTATGTCGTCCGCCCGCGCAGCGTGCGCTGTAAGCATGAAACACAGCAGCAAAAACGCGATACCCTTCCTCATTATCAACACCTCCTTTATGCTATTCCCTGATCCCCTTTGTCGGTTTTTGCGTGTCCCTGTCCATCAGGAACGGCTGGTCGCCGTTCACTATCCTGGGCGTAAGGAATACGACCGTCTCCGTCCTGCGGATGTCGTCGCTTATATTCTTGAACAGCAGGCCGACAAGCGGCAGGTCTCCGAGTATCGGCAGCTTGTTAACGGTCTTCGTCTTGTTATCCTTTATGAGGCCGGCGATTATTATGCTGACGCCGTCCTTTATCGTTACCGTCGTCTCGGCGTTCGCGGACTTGACGACCGGGACCGAGCCCGCCGCCTGCGCCGCGCCGCCGTACCAGGTCGAGATGGAACTGACCTCGGGTTTTATTATCATGCTTATGAAGCCGTCCTCGTTTATGAGCGGCTTGACGTTCAGCGTCACGCCGACGTCGACGAACTCATAGTTCTTCGACGTAGTGGTCGTGCCTCCCGACGCGGTAGTCGTCGTCTCGAGCTGGTAGGGCTGCTTCTCGATGACCTTGATCGTCGCTTCCCTGTTCTCCTCCACCGTAAGGTGCGGGTTCGAGAGTATCTTCGTCTCGCCGACCGTATCAAGCGCCTGCAGCGTGAACGCGAGGTTAGCGGTATCCATCGATGCTATCGCGAGCTGTCCGTAAGTGCCGGTCAGTCCGAGCGGCAGGCTGGCCTGGGGCGTTATGCTGTAAGTCCTCTTCGCCCCGCCGAATTTATGCGTATACTGCGATATGTAATCCCAGTCTATGCCCCACTGGAACATATCGGAGAGCGTGACCTCTACGATCTTCGCCTCTATGAATACCTCCCTGGTCTTCCTGTCGAACGCTTTTATGACCGTCTCGATCTTTTTCATCTGGTGCGGCAGGTCGGTCACGACTATCGTGTTCGTCCTCTTGTCCAGGCGCATCGTGCCTATATCCGCCGTCAGCGACTTGCTGACTTCTTCCTTAATATTGTCGGCAAGCGCGTATTTGAGCTCGAAGACCTTCGTCTCGGTGGGCAACACCCTCGTTATCGTGGGCATCTCGGCCGAATTGATTATCTCCTCCATCTCGCGTATCTTCGCGGGCGTGTCTATCATGACTATAGTCCCGGTCGAGTCGTCATATATGATCTTGCCGATATCGCTCTTCACGCTTCCCATCATCGTCGCGATATTCTTCGCGGAAGCGTACTTCAGCTGGCGTATCACGGTCTTCTTCTGGTCGTAGAACTCTACGCCATAGAGAGCCTTGTAGTCCTTCGCGGGCATTATCTTGATTATGCTGCCCTGGACCTCATATGCGAAATTGTTCAGCGCGAGTATCATCTCCAGCGCGTCGCCTATCGCCACATCGTTTATCAGCAGGCTGACGGGCCCCGTGACCTCCTTGCCCGCCACTATATTCAGGTTCCCTTCTATGGCAAGGAACTTAAGGACATCCACCATATCCATCGCGCGCAGGTCGAGGGAGACCTTTTTGGACATCCCCTCGAACCCGTACTGGTTAAGCGTCTTCCGCGGCTCCTCCTGCCCGTTCTCCGCCGAAAGCGGAAGCGGCCACGTGCATACAGCGATAACGGCAATGAGCGCCGCGACCGCCATGAGTGCGAATCCCGCGTTTCTTCTCATCATATTTCTCCTTTAAGGCAATTCAAACTGTTCGCTCTTGTAACCTATTGTCACCTTCTGCTTGGTTATCTCCCTGATATCAACATCCATCGTCCCTATCAGCTGGCCCTTCTTAAGGAAATATGTCGTCTTGTCCTTCTCGCTGCGCAGCAGCGCCTTCGGGGTCTCGCCCCAGGATATGCCTACGACTTTCAGGTCGCGGGCGGCTTCCTTCAGCTTCTCCTGCGCTTCTTTCGATGTCGGCGCGGCGCCTTTCACCTCATCTTTGGGCGCCGGCTTAAAGATATCCCTTTTCTTCACTTCCGCAAGGTATGAATCCAGCGGGCCGAACCTCTCTATCTCGTTTTTCAGGGCCGCTCCCGTCTTCGGCGCGGACCTTGTTATCTTATCCGCATCGGGCCGCGTGCTGAACAGGTAATATATGAAGAAGGCCGCGACCGCCGCAAGTATGACCGACAATATCCTGTTGACCGACCCCGGCTCTATCTTATTAGCACCGGGGTGAAGTTTCAAAGAGCCGAAGAATTTCTTTATCCCCGATGCATCCAAAGAAGGTTTCTTCGGTTTTGAAACTCCACCGCCGGAGCCGGAATCTTTTCCGTCCCTGATTATATTGAACAGCCTCTCCTCGGGTGAAACCGTATCGGCCATTTTATCCCGCTGCCTGCGAAACGTAGCGGAACGACTGCGCCGCTTTCATTTCGCGTTGTACGAGGTCATGCACGACCTGCCTGTCGACCCGCGGCTTGTTATACATCACTATATATTCGAGCGCATCATGGCAGAGCATCGCGATCTTGCGAGGATATCCCTGCGTGTGGTTATATATGGCCCTAACGGCCGCGTCATCGAAGAGCGGCTGCCTGGATATGAAGCCCGCCATGCGCAGCCGGAAATTTATGAGCTCCCTGACCTCCTCTTCCTCAAGCGGGTTTATGAAATACTTGACCGCTATCCTGTCCCACAGGTTATTTATCCTGCTTATGCGCGGCAGCAGTTCCATCTGCCCCATCATCACCAGCTGGAGGATCTTGTACTCGTTCGTCTCGTAATTGAGCAGCGTGCGCAGGATCTCCATGCACGGTTCGCTGAGCTTCTGCGATTCGTCGATGAGCAGGACGACGGTCTTGCCATCCTGCACGCCCTTCTCGAACAGGAACTTCTCGAATGCCTTCATGTAATCCAATAACGTTGGAGCGCTCCCATTCCCCGAATCTACTTCAATATGGAAGCGCTCCATAAGGTCTGCAAGAAATTGTTTTTCCGATTCATATATCGGGTTCAGGACCATCGCCATCACGAGGCCCGGGTCTTCGGCCAGCAGCTGCGAGAGCTTCCTGCTGAGGGTCGTCTTGCCGGTGCCCACATCCCCGAGCACGAGGCTCAGCCCCCTCCTTAACTCTATCGCTATGCGCAGCCTGTAGAGCGCGGACTTATGCTCCATCGACTGGTAGAAGAACTCAGGGTCGGGGCTTGTCGAGAACGGTTCTTTTTCCAGCCCTAATATCCTGTAGTAGCTCATGCGCCACCCGTCCCGGTGTTGACCTTCACCGCGAGTTCGTCGTTCAGGGTCTTCCTGATAAGCCGCAGCGGGAAACCCGCGCCGGCCAGCTGGATTATCTTTATCAGCCGGCGGTCCACCTCTTCCTCGTCATAGAGCCGGACGTTGGATTTCTTGGTTATCACGTTGATCAAGCCGAAATTAGTGTAGTGGTTGACGGTCTGGTAGGTAATACTGTACTTCTTGATGATCTCCTGCGCGGATATAAGCTTTTGCTTTACGCCCATAATATGGAGCTTCTTTCCCTCACAGAGTTATTGTTCTTACAATAACTACTATACCTATGCTTAATATACTTGGTATTATACTTATCATAATCACAATAACTTGTCAAGAAAAAAAGGGGCCATACACTGGGGGGGGACGTGGGGGGACGGAGCCATCCTCCGGGGGGACACCCTCAAAGCTGCATAACACCTTCTATAATCCCGAGTTGATATTTTTGACATGCTCCTCCATCCTCTCTCTAAGCACATATTCCGAATAAATTCTTCTTCTCTCTTCTTCAGACTGGGACAACTCTAAATACAGTGGGTTTGGAGTCAATATTTCATCCCTATCCCCTTTTACATAGAAACTGAAGCTGGAAAAAGGATACCGCAGCAGGTTGTTCTCTAGCCCTGATTTCAATGGGTTTCTTTCAATATATCTGCCACATTCCAGTAAATATGCCTCCGTTTCGATGATAAGGCCCTTATATCTCCCTTGAAATAGATTTCCGACTGTTCCGCGCAGTCTCTTGTTATGCCGGGCATAACCCTGATTAATCCGCTGCATAAAGCCCGGCAGATCATCCCCGCGTATTATTTTTAATAAAATATGGACATGATTCGGCATAAGACAATAGTGGTAGATATCGCATGGAAATTTTTGTTTATATTCAATTATCAAGTCCCTGTATTTTTCATAATCTTTCCGGGAGTGAAATAATTCACACTTGTTATGTCCCCTGCTCATAATATGATAAAAACCGTTATCAGCCAGATGTCTGGGTTTTCTTGGCACAAAAAACCTCCTTTTTCTCTATATGTAATAGACGAAAAAGGAGGTGATTTTCTTTCAGATTATATTGCGAGGGTGTCCCCCCGGAGGATGGCTCCCTACCTACCCTACTTATATGACTCCTTCGGGGTTATCAGACCCGCGATAGCGGCGGCAGCGAAAGATTTTATCACGTCGCCCGGTATGAAAGGTATGGCTCCCATCCATAATATCTCGGACACTCCCGGCGCGCGGCCCGTCACCGCATGCAGCCATACGCCAAGGTATGCCGAGCCTAACGCGAGTATCACGGCGCTGGAGGCCAGCATCAGCATAAGCATAGGCAGGAACCTCCTCGCCTTCGCGTAATTATCCGTGATATACCCCATCGCGAACGCGACGATGACGAACCCGGAGAGATATCCGGCCGTCGGCCCGAGGAACACTTCAGTCCCGCCCTTGAATCCGGTGAATACCGGCAAGCCCGCGGCACCGAGCGTCAAGTAGATCATCACGCTTATGCCTCCCCAGACATTCCCCAGCAGGACGCCCGCGAAGATAGCGCCGAATGTAGATCCTGTTATCGGCACAGGAGTCCACGGCAGCGGTATCCGCACCTGCGCGAGCAGCGCGATGGCACCGGCCATCGCCAGCGAGAGCGCCAGTTTTTCGGCCGACGCCAGATGGAACCTCCAACTGAATATCCCGTACCTTGCCTTCAGGAACCCTTCGCTCATTGCGATCGTGCGCATTGTCTACCTCCGTTATTATTGTCGTTTACAAGTATACCACAGGGACGGTTCTCAAGCCAATCGGAAAACTGTCCCCTATAATAATTCGCTCGAAACGGTATCGCATAATAGGAACCCCCGCTTCGTCAGCGATATGCCTGTGCGCTTGCCCTTGGACATCCTGAATTTTATAAGTCCCGCATCCCGGAGCTTATGCATGGCGTCCGGCTCGAGTTCCATGAGGTCGCAGCCGGTCATCTCCTTGAACCATCGGAAATTTATGCCCTCGGCGGTCCTTATCTTCACGGCGGCGGTTTCCCTGGCCTTTCGCTCGCCTGCGAGCCTCTCGGAGGATGTCGTCGTGCTCGCGCCGGAGGAGGCCCTCTTGATATATTCGTCCACGTCCGGCAGGGTCTTCTTCCTTATGCCGTCTATGTAGGAGACGGCCGAAGCCCCGAGCCCGATGTACTCCTTGTTGTCCCAGTAATTAAGGTTATGCCTGCAGGCATAACCCTTCCTCGCGAAATTCGAGACCTCGTAATGCCCGAAACCGTGTTCCGGCAGGAAGTCCATCACGTAAGAATACATACGCGCGGCGCTTTCTTCCTCTACCGGTACCGCATTGCCGTCGGCCTTCGCCTTATAGAGAGGCGTCCCCTTTTCATAGGAAAGGCAGTAGCAGGAAAGGTGGGTGACCGGCAGCTTCACCGCCTCCTTGAGTTCCGCGGCGCACTCCGCGAAGGTCTCGCCGGGAGCGCCGAATATCAGGTCGGCATTTATGTTGCCGAACCCTTTCTTCTTTGACGTGAGCACGGCGTTCCTGGCCTTCTTCGCGTCGTGTATCCTGCCCAGCTTAGCGAGCTTTCCGTCCCGGAACGACTGCACGCCTATGCTGATCCTGTTGACACCCTCATCCAGGAACAGGCCTATCTTGTCCGGGGTAAGGCTTTCGGGATTCGCTTCGACCGTGAACTCCGCGCCCTTCCCGGAATATTTCCTGAGGCTGTGCAGCAATTTCTTCAGCAGCGCGGTCCCGAGCACCGTCGGAGTCCCGCCCCCGATGAATATAGTAGAAACCGGCCTCTCGATCTTCCCGACCTGCCCGCATATCACGTCTATGTAGGCCTTTGCCGCAGCGCCGTCGTATTTCACGCTGTAGAAATCGCAATAGGCGCATTTACTCGCGCAGAACGGGATATGGATATATAAGGATACTGCTTGCATTTTCGCCTGCCTGTTATATAATTGTAAACCATATAACACTATGGAGGTTTACAATGCGTATATTCGCTTCCGCGGCTGC
>Ga0172381_10002188_pt1 | contig 21940 bp, 26 predicted proteins | sample Leawel6488metaG_FD_119754 | JGI IMG/M metagenome (GOLD analysis project Ga0172381, IMG submission 119754) | Leachate microbial communities from a municipal landfill in Southern Ontario, Canada - Leachate well 64-88 metaG | ecosystem: Engineered > Solid waste > Landfill > Unclassified | place...
GGCAACCGGCTCAGCCATGGCCGGGAATTCCCGCGCCAGTTCGTGGAACTTGAACGACGTGATGCCAAGATCCATGAATACTTTGGCGGCGATCTCCGAAGGCTGGCGCGTCACATCTTCAAGCAAGTTGCGTAATTCCGCCAGGAAAGCTTCCTTCTGGTTTGAATCTTGATAAGCAACCTTGCCCATTGCTTCGATGATGCTTTCTTTAACGTCGATAAAAGTATTGGCATACGTAGCGCCACCGGCCATTTCACTGTCCATTTTATTGGCCAGCAACTGCAATTCTTTTGGCATGTTTTTCAAAACCGTGGACGCGTAGATCTGCACCCGCATGTTCTGGATCATCTGCGTCTGCGCCGTGATCGACGGTTCATTTGTTTTGAAAACCTTTTGCCACTTTGAACCTTCACCAAACATTGCGGTGAATGGAGACTCCGGACCGATCATCGCATTGATATTGTAATTGCGCCCAACCAAACATTTGAAGGATTCTTCTTCCATCTCGATCAGCTTCTGGCTGAATGAACCCAACTTTGCCATAGCATGAATATCGGACTTGGCCGCGGCCGCCGCCGCAAACTTAGGGATCGATCCGATATGAGTCAAAGTTTTGCCCATGCCTTTCAAGGCAATGCCATAAACTTTTTCAAACGGATCGGAGAATAAATAAGGCAAGACGTCATCCAACATCAACATGCCGCCCGGATATTTTGTATACAAATCATGCCGGACATCTTCCGCCAAAATGTCAGAGAACATCGGCAGGCTGTCGGTCCGCGGGATGGTAATCGTCGTCCCGGCTTTAAGGACCCAGGCGCCGCTGGACTGGGACAACAACATCTTCTGGATCGCCGGATTGAGCTGGCCGAATTCCTCGATGGTGCGCATCTTGGTTTCGTAGGTCCCGATATGAACAACCCCGTCGCGCATGATCACCCGGGTATCTTCCTTGATCGTATAGGTTTGCTGCGCCGCCGGATTATTATAAGCCAAGAACGACGACACCGTGTTGTCGTTCATGATCTTATTCTTTTCCGATTCCGGCAGATCCATGAATTGGTCCAAGGTCATGCCTTCGGGGAACTTGATTGTGGTCGGAGAAAGAAAAGACTTATTGGTCGCCAACCAATCATTGATATTTATTTCTCCGGCGGCTTTATCTCCCATGAGCTTGGTGAGTTCTCCGTCCCAGCGCAAAATTTGCAGACCGGCCAAATCGATCGCGGTCCGTTCCTTATCGATGAATGTCAACACGGCCGGAACCAAACCTTTGCGATACACCGTATCCCAAACAGTATTAAGAGTCGTCCAAGCGCCGGCGGCAAGATCGCCGATGTTGATTCCTTTAAGCTGGCTTTGGTTGACATCCTTAAGATCGATGCCAAGATTTACTAATTCTTTAGGGATGATTGTTGGCCTGGCGATAGCGGCAAACATATCACCCAAACCTTCGGCGGTATATTTTACCAGGCTCGGAAACAATTCCTTGATCTTGCCCGGATTCTTAATCAAATCCGTGGAATAAAAATCGGTCGCATCTTTCGATTCCTGGATGGCGCGCTGCAAATCTTGGTAAGCGCTTGACTTCTCAAGCAACTTAACCGCTTTGCCTTGTTCGTTTATAAGTGAAACCAGTTGCTGGCCGTCGTTTAAAATCGTTTTCATTGCGCCAAAAGCCTCGACCATTGCGGTTACTTCCGCCGGGTCAAGGTTCTTGGTCTTATGGAAATCAGATTCAAGCTGGGCTAATTCTTCCAGGGTTTGACAACCACCAAGGCGCGCGATCCAAGATGACTTGATCTGCGCGTCCTGGTCTTCGAACCAGGTTTGGTTCTGCAATAATTGATCGATCAAAGAAATCGCTTCCTTGTTAGGCGAATTCCCTTCCAGCAAATACTTGCGATACATTTCCAAATTGTCTTTGCTGGCAAGGAACTCGGAAGCGACACTGTTAAAATTAGAGAACGTACTGGCAGATCCGATCAATTGCAAGACATCCTGCCCGGCAGTTATCTTTTTACTGCGGGCTTCGCGATCGGCGTTGATCAGATTAAGCTTATCCTGGACCGCATCGAATTCTTCTTTCGTCAATTTGGACAAAGCTTCGTTGACGACCAGCGTTTCCGCCGCGCTTAACTCGGCATTTTTCTGCAATAATGCCGCGGCTTGGCCGATTTTTGTGGTGATCTCGCCCCAAAGCTTTGTTTCAACCGGAGAAGATTTCAGTATCTCCGCCTGAATCCGGTCAGAAACATCCTCGCCGGGCTTGGCATTCTGCATGATGTCCACGGCGGCATCGCCCCAAAGGCTGCGGAGTTGAGTTTCCCATTCCTTGGTTTTTCCGGAATAATACGCGGCGATATCTTCCACATTCGAACTGGAGAAGCGTTTCATATCCAGCGCCCAAGACGAAAGAGTCGGATCGAGTGCTGTCATATCCGAATACGGCAACAATAATTTTTTGAAATTATCGATCAATGCCTTGGCGTTGGTATCGCCCGTATGCGCGCCGATCTGTTGATTGATCAAGGCTGCATCCTGGACCAGCATATTCATCAGCTGGCCCATGGCCTTGTTGGTCGAACCGATCCGGTCAAGCGCTTCCTGCTGAAGCTGATTTGAAACATACGGCTGCAATTTCTGGGTGACGTTTTTATCAAAATAATCCTGGTTGATCGTAAATCCACCGGAAGCTTCGTCATAAATATACGTTCCTTTTTCCGGATCAAGCAATGCCTGGATCTTATCAGTGATTTTATTCAGTTTGCCTTCGGCATAACCTGGATCTTTCAATAACAGGCTGTCATCCCAATCGCCTTTATCGTTCTGGCCTTGATTATACGCGGTCAAATATTTTTCCGCGTCTTCTTTTTTAGCCGGATCGGTCAACCAATTGTTGACGGTCGCCGCCACGTCGCCCCATGTAGTTTTGATAGGCGTACTGCCAAACGTAAATGAGATTACGGGAGTATCCGCGATCGCTTCAACCAATTGATCCTTGGCTTTGCCAAGATTCTCAAGCGTAAAAGTATTCGTGATCGTAGTCTTTGTATCCTGCAGCGCGGTTTGGACCTGTTGCCCAATGGAATCAGTAAGTTTTTTTGTATCATCGGCAAGCTTATAAACAGCATTAAGCGTCGGTTCAACGACAGTTTTATTGACTGCGTTTAAAGTTGCGCCAATGCCTGAGGTTATCTGGCCCCAAATAGATTTGGGTTGTTCCACGACTTTCGGGAAAGCAGTTTCTTCCCAGCCATTCGGAATTTTATCATAGACATCTTTCCAGATATCCTGTCCGGGATACATTTCTGCCAGGATATTTCCCATTTTTTCCCGACCGCCGGTCGTGCCAAACTCACCTTTGTATAAACGGTTGACCAGGTTCTGGAAATCCTGTTGGTATTTTGTCTGGCTGCTGACCATCTGCGCGGCCGCTTTGGCCGGAAGGTTCAAGGTCTTGCCATGGCCCCAGACATCAGTCCATAATCCGGGATTCACGGCGCGCAATTCATCGAAAGTAATATTGAATTTTGAAAGGATAGCCTGGATATTTTCAGTCGCGCCGACGGTATAAGTCGGAAGTTGACTTCCGGGCACCGTTCCCCAGGCAATTGTCGGTACCGTATACGCGGATTTAAAATCAGACGTCACCGGAATTGTCGGAGTCGCCGGTTTCACCGGACCGATCAGCGGCGCCTGGACATTGACGGGCGGAACATTTACCGCGCCGCCGACTTCATTGATCTTGGCTTTGGTCGCCGGACCGAAGAACCCGGCATTGCCTTGAGTATCAACGCCATGATCCGCTTGCCATTGGGCCAGCGCGTTCTTGGTAATATCCCCATAATATCCGGTGGCGTCAGTCCCGGCCGGGAAATAACCCTGCTGTTTTAACCAGAGTTGCAGCTCTTTGACATTGTCACCGCTCATTCCCGGAGTCATGTTACCGAGTTTCACGACATCTTCTGGCATAACCACGGCAGGGATCGCAATTGATTCCGGCTTAACCGCGGGAATCGTCGGAACCTGGACTGGTTTTACCGCCGGTTCATTCACTTTGACCGGCGCCATTTCATTAACCTGTTGGGTCAATCCGACTGTCGTCGCCTTGGCCTGGGCCAAAGACTGCTCCACCTGTTTGGAAACAGAAGATGCCGGATTCGGAATTATCGTAACCGGCGCATTGGCGGCCGAGGAAGAATAAATTTTAATGGCGTTCGGATCTTTGCCGGCGGCAGCAGCGGCTTCGCGCGCGGCATTCGTTGCGGCAATATCAATGACCGGAGAACTGGATTTGATTGGAGCCACTTTGTTGACTTCAAGTTTCAAAGCGGCCACCTGGGCGGCAATCAGTTTTAATTGTTCTTCAATTGAAGCATTGTCAGCCATAGGTTATTCCCAGGCCATGAATTCCCCGAAGCGCCGGAAGAGTTTAGTGAGATCGACTCCCTGCAACTTTGTCGTGCGGGAACTGACGGTCGGTTTTATGTCGATGAATTCAACGTTAATGCCGATCTTGCGATAATAAGTCTTCGCTAATTCCGGACCATCGGTCCAGACTCTTGTCGGCTGCGCCAGATCAAGCTTTGATTCGATCGGATGGAATACCTGGAGTATCCCCAACTTTCCGATGAACGATTTCTTGTGAGTAACCAAGAGATCCGGCGTCCCGTTTATGAAGATTTCCTTTCGCAAGGCCGACAAAGACGAACCGCCATAATGCAAAACCTTATAGCCGCGCTCGGACACCTCCACTGAATTAAGAACGTTGAGGTATTCTGCGAGAAACGGTTTGCACGCAATGAGTTTTATTTTGATAGCCATCTTTTCTTTTAGTTTACCACGAAAAAAGGCTCCCGAGAAATCGGGAACCTTAATTCTGATCTTAGTTGATCAAGCCGGACTAGGCTTCGGTCAAAGCTTCGATCACACCCTGCTTGTTCGGAGCACTGGTGGTCAACGCGCCGTAGCCGAAGATGGTGTTTTGCATCCAGTCTTTGCCTTGGTCGCGAAGCTGCGCCCAACCTGTCGCGCTGAACGCCTTGAGCAATCTCCACTTGAGATAATTCTCATTGAGGAAATACATGGTGTTCGCCGGGCAGAAAGGATCGGCAACCATCGGGATCTGCTTGAAGAAGAAAGCATCATAGCCGCCGTCAATGGTTTTCGGACCTTTGCTCATCATGGTCGCGATCTGTACCAACGGGCTAGGAGCCGCTTCAGCAACTTTGGTCAAGCTGTCTTCGTAGTCCTGTAAGACTCCTTCAGAGCAGACGATCAAAGTCGCCGGTTCGCTGTTGCCGTACCACTTGGTCTTGTAGTACATGGCATTCATCAGCTTCCAAGTCAGAGAACGATTGCCTTCGGCGGTATCGATCTGGCCTTGCCACCACGCATGGCTGCCTTGGGCCAAACTGCCGATAGTTTTGTCTGCCGCGCAGATCGCGCCGATACCGATCATCCTTTCGTTGACATCGGTGTCATCCTGGCTGCCATAAAAATCGGTCGCCAAAGATTTGCGGATCACGCGCACCGCGTTCTGGAATTTCACCGCGGCGATATCGATCATCCGAGAGGCGCCTTTGTTCGCCTCAACATCCTTGTTATGGATTTTGAGCGAAATGTAATACATGCGCCAGTCGAACGCCGCGCCAGTCAATACTTCTGTAGTACCCGGATTCCAGGTATCAGCAGTTTTGTAGGCGCCAGCTACGGCAACGTCTGCGATTTCCAGCGGTTCGACGATCTTGCGACCATCGTACGAAGGAGCCGCCATGCCGAACTTGCCTTCCTGGGCAATCTTGAAGATCCGCGACAATATCGGGGATTGCTTGTAGATTTGCTGGGTGACAACCGGCATGAAATTCTCTTTTGTTGCTACTTCCAATTCAGTTAAGTCTGCCATATTAAGTTGTGAAATCTTTTACTGCTAACTCTAAACGCCCTTGCCTTGATTTGCTCGAGCTTTATCTAGTGCGGTGGCCCATTCGTCTGCGTCGCTAGCGGGCGGTACGTATGCGTCATTCGCACCAGGCTCTTTAGGCTTGGGGTTCGCGGCCGGGGTACCCTGGGACTGAGGGACTTGGATATTGCCCTCTTGTTCTTGTTTGAACTTTTGCCCGAGTTCATCCTCGACCTGCTTTTTGATTTTTTCTTTATAGGCAACATGCTTGTCATGCGATTCTTTGGCAAGCTTTTCGATCTGTTGCGAATCGTTCTCGTATTTTCCGTCTTCGATCCCGAGAAGAATATCGGTCTTGTCCGCTTCGGCAAGCTCAGGCTTTGCAATGACCGCGGCGATTTCATTATTGATCGCAATCGCCTTGTCCCGAAGCTCGATCCGTTCCTTGAACGAAGTCATGTCTTCCCGGAATTTCTGATCTTCTTTGATTGCGTCGTCCAATTCTTTTTCCAATTCGCCGCTATCGCCTTCGGTCCCAACGGGAACCGGTTTTGCGATAGGAGCTGGAGCCGGACGCACCGGATCAGGAGTTGTTTGAGGTTTGGGCTTGGCCAATTCCTCAAGCGCGTTATTCAGCGACTCTTCCATGGCGCTCAATTTCGTATTCGTTTCTTCAACGAACTCGGTATGATTCTGTTTGAGCTCTTCATGCTGTGATTTCAGTGTATCATATTCTGACTTAGGAACAAATTCAGGTTGCGGTGTATTCGGATCTATAGGATCTGCCATATGTTTATGTTGGATGTTTAACCCAGTGCTTTATTACTTTAGCCAGGACAGCCGACAATGTCTGTTCTGGATTCTGATTGCAGGCTTGGCTAGCCAAAGCTGCAAAGGTCGAGAAATCATCCGGGACCCCGTTCTGCGTCGGAGCCCCGGACGATGACAGAAGTTTTTCTTTACGCGCCTGTCGCCGGGCCGAAGCCAGTGGGGATTGGAAGCGACTTTTTGCGTAATAGTTTCGCAGCTTTCCTTTTTTGCAAGTTGACGGTAGCGGAATCAACTTTCGGGCCCGGAGCACACGCCTTCTTTGTTGGATATGTTGCCATGAGTTTTGCATTAGTGTTCAAACTTCACGGATTTGACCTTTATTTAATCCATGAATCTGCTGTTAATAAAATTATACAACACCTTCGGACGCTTGGCCACGGATTACCCGGCTACAATGCCGAGATATTCGTTTTCCGCCGCGGTCAATTCTTTGCCGACAACATTCCAGCCAATACGCCGGAACATATTCTCGAGAATCTGATCGACGATTGACGGTCCGATAGTCGGATCCGCTTCTTTCAACCCGCCGACAACATCGGTAATCTCTTTGACATTGCGCGGATATTTTCCGGGCATCACGGTAAACAATCCGGGAACCTTATCGACATTGAACTTCAATGTGAGCATCAGTCCCAGCCGATTTTTGTCTTTTATCCAAATCATGCCGCAAAACTTTTTTTCTTTTCCGTCCTTTCTAAAGACGATATCGTTTGAATTCAAGCGATACCGGCCGCGGCCCGCGATAATGCCACGGGTTTTCAACACTTCGACGGCCGAACGGATGAATTCATTTTCAATCATTTTTCCATCAAGATTCGTTTGCATAATCATGACAGAAATGACGTCGTCATCAGTGAAGATGAATCCATGCCGCGTCTTTGTCGGTCGGTAAACAACCTTAACATCCGCGGGGATTTTAGAAACGTCGATTTGTTTGTTCGGTGCCAATTCTTTTGGCACATACAGCGTCGGTTCTTCCGACTGCCTAATAGTCACTAACGGTTCCGGCTGAGGTATGTCAACCGCCAGCATATCCAGCCGTTCGTTGACCGTCGAATTCACCTTGCCGAGATTTACAATACGAATATTATTCATGTAATTTTATCCTGCGTATAAGGCATGGATATTAACTATGAGAAAGCACGGTTATTTAAACCGCGCAGGATTCTCAATGCTTGATAAGACCTTGATCATACCTCGGAAGTCGACTTCCTATTTCTTGGGAGCCGCTTTTTTATAGTTCTTTTTAGCCGCGGCGATTGCCTTGGCCATGATATCCTTGCCGGCGTACTTCGCTTTCTTCAGCTTCGTCAATTCAATTTTCACTGCAGCTAACCATGGAGATGTTGCCATAAATTTTTGTTATTTATTGAATGGGTACGACCTTTGACACTGGCTCTTCCGATTTAATATTTTCCAGAACTACTTTCGGTTTAATCTTAACCGGCGGCCTGATTATCATTTGGACACCTGGAGGAATTTGGTAGTCATAGGTTTCCGGGAACGGATGGAATTCAAACATGTACAAATAAGTTTGCTTGTCGCCCCACCACTTCTTGCGTTGCTGGTCGGTGACCAAATGATATTTGCGTGTCGCGGCGAAGTCATAATTATCAACAATTTCTTTGATGATAATGACACCGTAAACCTTTTTCCCGCATAACAAGTATGGCTTTCCAAGCAACTTCGGCATCTTGCTCGAGAAAATAATAAGTGATTTCCGTTTGCTATAAATATCAGCAGCAAAAGGTTCGACCAGATACAAGCCCGGAAGATTTAAAAACTTCTCGGGATTCTTCAACGGGACAGAGCGCAAGACCAGATTCTTCAACCGTTCTTCAGAGAAGCCGGACTGTTTTGCTTTCGCGGCCGCGGCTTGCTGGAACAATTTGCCACCTGGAGCGTCGCCTGTTTCTGCTGCAACTTCAGCTTTTGCTTCGGGCGCAGGCACTGTTTCCAACCCGGGTTCTGGCGCCAGCGCAGAATTAGGTACTGCGACAGGCGCTTTAACGAATGGATTTGCAATCGGTTCCGGGCGCCGGATAGCCAAAGGCTGTGGCGCGGGTGTGCTTTCCGGAGCTGCTGGTTTACTCGGGCCTTCTGTCGGAGAACTGGGAGCCGCCGGACCGACCGGACGTTCAGGCTGGGGCGGAGTCGGAGGAGCCGGTGGAGTTGGAGGTACATCGCCGCCCGGAGGCGTTGGTTGAGCTTCGATTTCTGCCACCATCACTGAGGAAGAAAGATCCGCCAATAAGAATGCCACAGTTTTCAAGTCTTCCGCCGCGCATTTGACCACAAATTTACTCATGTCTGCGTTAATCGGCAAGACATAGAAGCGGAATTTAAGATTGCCTTTCAGCCGATCAAAGATTTCGCCGGCGGTATTCGGAGTAACCGGGGCATTCATCATATTCCGGACAGCATTCTGATCCTTAGCTTGCTCATTCTTTTCTTTGGCTTGCTGGTCAATGATCCGCCGCGGATGCTTGTAACCAAGCTCACGAAGAGCCGTCTCCTGGCTGATCAAGTTGGAACGGTACTTGGCCATCGCCAAGTTCTTCGCCTCCATCGTATCTTCAGTCGAGAAATCAGAGAATTTTTCTTTAGAAGTATAATAGACCCCCGGTTGGAACACTTCTTCCAACGAACGCATTTTAAGTTGCTGGCGCATGATCAACTGATGCGTCTGCGCGTACTCGATCAAATAAGTATCAAGTTCAGAGAATGTCGTTTCGATAATCGAAGACACGCTGGCTAAACGCCTGAACGAAGTCTTGATCAAGTTAGAGATCGCGCCGCGCTCCCGGGCGCCTACGGAAAGAGTTCCGAAAAAAGCTCCGGTTATTCCGAGATTGCGCATCATCAAATCTTCAATTACTTGAGGGAATTTCTGCACGTAATCGGGAAGAGTCCCAGGTACGTGGAATTTTAAATCGCCTTCCTTATGTTTGCCCAGGATGATACGTTTGTATCCTTCTTTCAAGGCGCGCTTCAGCTTGGTGGCATCGATGCCCGAATCGGAGTCATAAGTAAGGATCGGATTGCCGATTGACTTGCCGTTCTCTTCGATGTTGCACAAGGCCGCATCATATTTATCTTGCAAGTCGCGCATATTGCTCATCGGCGGCGTATTGTAAAACGAATTGATCAAGTCAGAATCGTTACCGACGAAAAACGGATAGCGTTTTGGAGTCCGGAAGGCTTGTTCATAGACAATGTCGCCGCTCGACATGAACCCGATATTCAGATCCAGGTCTTTGACCCAGGTATCATAGATCGGAATCTTATCCAGATCAGACATCCGGTCAAGGATCGCTTGAGCGCCAGCGCTAAAAATTTTACCGTTCAAAGATTTAAGCAAGGCCGCTTTTGTCGGGTAAGTTCTCCGGACATGGAACGGTTGGGCCTGCGGATCGCGAATCGATTGGTCCGCCGGGATATAATCATATCCGGACAGCGGCCAATACTTTTGCCCGTCGGTGTAAAGTACGAAGAAACTATGGGATAAGATTTCAAAGACGATCGCGCGCATGAAAGTGTCGCGCTTGGACAATGTATGCACGGTCCCGAGATATTCTTCGAGCTGGTCGGCATAAGCTTCATACGGTTCTCGTCCTTTTACCGGGTAAGGACTGACTTCGCACGACATTTTCGAATTCGAAATCTCGTCAATGAAACTGGAAATCAACATCGAATAGATGTTGAATGCTTTGGGCGTCAAGCCAGTAATGCAAGACACCAAATCCATCACCGGGAAGGTGAAGTCATCTTTGATTACAGAAGCATCTTTCCCGAAGAAATAATAACCGATGTTCTTCTGCGTGGCTGACAGGAAATTATTATGAACTTCCTGCGCGTCGATCAATTTGGAAAAAATGTCAGCCTCGTTGGACATAGTTTATAATCTACGCGTCTTTGACAGGGATGATAATCGAGTTATCATCACTCGTTACTTCCATTATACGCTTTTCAAAGTCTTCCGCCAACCATGGCTTTGTCCCAGGGATCAGATCCTCGACTTCGAGGTCATCTGAACTATCGACAATCAACGGCGGCGCTTCTTTTGAGCCAAGCTCTTGGAAGAATAACCTGCCTCCGATTAGAGAGTAATTCATCGAATGCACAAAGTCTTCCGGTCCTATTTTTTTATAGATTTTACGGGCCGGCCGTCGCGCATTGTCAGATTGTTTCGGGATATCCGGAATGATATTCCGTAAATGCTGCAAAACAATTTTCTGCAGCGGCATGCTGTAAAAGAAATGCGTTGACCGGTTCCGCAATGAGTCGAATAGATAATCGAGCGAATCGGTTTTATCAATGGCGATCTGCCCGTCCTTGCGGGAGACTTCCATGAACGATTGGCTTACTGTTTTCTCGCCCCATTGACGTTGCGTCACCAGGAAGCATCGGTTTTTACCCAAAGCTTTCTGGACTTTGCCGGCAAAATGCTGGTCAGGATATTTGTCCATGACGTACGCATCGGCATTCAAGGATTTAAGTATCCTTTCCAGGCGGGATGCGCTGTCTTCGTCATCCGAATCACCGGATTCCACGACCATCGCATCCACCCAAGCAAGATGATCCTTGTTGCATTTGGCAACGGTTACATGGAACCGGTCGCCTTGATCGATGCCAACAATAGTTTTCTCGGGCTTAAGATTCGTATACTCGTCTTCGCCCATCATCCATGACATGAAGTCGTCATCAGTAATCTGCTGCGACTTTTCCAGATAGGGCATTCCCAAACGATAATTGAAAAAATGTTTAGGCTTGTCGTTGTAAAATTGTTCAACTAATTTTTCTGCTTTAATCCACGGTGCCGCTAAAGGAGAAACATAATATCCGTGGATCAGCGCACCTGGATTCTTGGGAACCCAGCGTCCGGCAATACGTATTTCCGGAGTCAATTGATGCCGGCATTCGCGGCAGACAAACATCCGGCGCTTGAAAGATACATTGGCGGGCCATTCTAAAGCTTGGATCTTTTTACAAAACGGGCATTGGATTGTCCATTCGCGTTGATCGGACATCTGATAAACTTCATCGATGCCGTATCCAGGCAGAGTCGGCGTACCCAACCAGTAAATAATATCTTTAGAATTGGAACCGGTTACACGGTTCTCATACATTTCCCGGACATCGGGTTTCTGGAAATCAACTTCATCGACGACCAGGATATCCGCATCGATTGTCTGGGCCGCATGCTCGGCGTAAGATCCGCGGAAAAAATAGATGCTGTCGTCAATCTTTTTTAACAGCGTCGAGTAAACGAGCTTCTTTAAAAATTCGCTGCGGATAACTTTAGCGCGCAACTCTGGCGAGCTTTCGATGATCGGATCGAATTTTGATATGACAAAGTCCTTGGCATCACCAGTCGTTGGCAAAGTATATAAAATATTGAGCGTCGCCAGGCTGCCTTCGTACAAGGTCTTCATAATCGTCGACATCGAGGCTCCGACCTGGGTCGGTTTCCTCATGCAGATACGGTTATGCCGATCGTGCAGATATTCCCACAGGAATCTATGGCTCTGGAATTCCAGAGGTTGATTCTTGTTGGTTTTCAGGTGCTTCTGGCGTATCCATTCCGCTATCGTTGGTTGGCTCATCTAATTCTTTTGGTTTAACTTCGGTGAACTGAGTCTCCTCATAGCCGAAAGCCGCTTTGGTTTCATCCGTAACTTGTTGATCGTCTTGAACCTTTTCTTTGGGCTTCTTATTGTTGGACATGAACTTATAGATCATCTGCAACAGTTCGGGACTCAAGGTATGCTTGGTTTCCTTGTTCATCAAAAGTTTATGGTATTCTTTCATCAATTCAGTCGCGCTGATTTTAGGAAACAAAAGTTGCTTAGGCTCTGCGTCTTTGTTTACGTCCGCATGGCGGCGCTGTTCCACGGCTTGCCTCATCGTTTCAGTTTCTTCAACGCGCAAAACCGTCTGCCGTATATCTGAATAGATCAAATAGTTTTGCAGCCGTCGTAGAAACTGGGGATGGCAGATCGTATTCAGCAGCTTTACGTCGGACGTGATATTCAAATCCGCTTTGATCTCTTCCAGGGTTTTCCCTTGCGTGACCATTTCAAAAATCCGCACCACGCGCGGATTGTTGAATAGGACGCTTGTCGTAGTCACTTCGATATCACTTGAATTAGGAAGATTGTCGAGCATGTTTCAAGTACAGTGAACAGGCGCGCCGGCAATCAAAGATCACCAGGCTGCCAATCACAATTGCGATTATTTTTTGCGCGTCAGTCAAGCGCAATCCCGATATGACCGCGATCAGGACGATAAAGAAAAAGAAAAACATTGCCATCAGTCCAAAGACTATGTAAGTCGGCATAGTTTTTTTATTTTCCGGTTCAAAATTTTTAGCAACAGGAATCACTTCCGGGGGCGGCGCGTCAAAGGTATCATTTTGCATAATCTTTTTGGTTTACAAAATACGTCTTGCCGTTATCAACGCAAGCCAAGTAACGATTGTTCCGGGTGTCGACCACCCACATTATCTTGTGCCCTGCGCGGCTGAGCTCGGCGGTTTTTGTGTCGCGTCCTTGGTCTTGTTCGATGAACAAAAAGTTTCCGATCTTCTTTTGCCGCAACTTGGCGGCGCCGGACGGCTTAACTTTCGTAAATAAATCTATGTATGCCTGGTGCAGCAAACCTTTTAATTCAACCATAGTATTATAAAAATAACGAAACGGAATACGTGGCCAGTCAAGTAAGTTAATTATACCCCACACATTAAAAAAACAAAAGGCGGTTTACGATACCGCCAAACGTCGGAAGTCAACTTCCGATTACAATCCATACCGGGCACCCATCATGCAATTGTTCATCCATAGATCTTAGTACAGGTCTTCACTATAACATTCGCCACCAATATAAGCGGTGTCATCATGTTCAGTGCCTTCCAATACTGACTTAATCCCGGCTGCTTTTTGCAGACGGTATGCTTCTTTCCGGTCGACATACCGATTTTTCGAAGTGATGAAACCTTGGTCGTCACCCCAGGGTCGTTCATCCTTGTATCGCGGGCACATCTTCATCGCATAAAACGCATGAAAGTGACGATGGCCCCGAAAGATTTCGCCGGTACTCGTACGAATAGCGGCGCAGATAACAAATTCTTTCGGCTGGCCTTGCTTAATGCCATCATTCATACCATCTAAGTATGCTTGTTTAAGGCATTCTTCAACGCTCGGTTTCTTTTGGTCCTCCATTGTTTTGTTCTACAATTATTTTCCGCATCACTTCGGCCAAAATGAAATGCGTTTTATCTACACAACACGACGAACCTTCGGTGGCGATGATTTTCTTTTCCAAAATGCTGGAGAATAACGCAATTCCCAACAACATATTGAAAAGTTCAGGACGGATATTCTTAACGCCGAATTTGTTTTCGAGAACCGCGCATCCATCCAATACCACGCGGTCGATTTCATCTTCAAGATTACTGATAAAAGAACTCAATCCATCCGACGCTTCGAACAAATGCTTGTAGGAATCGGAATTCTTTCGCTCTTCATCGGCCTTATCGAGAATAGTCTTGATGACTTCGCCCATTGTTTCTGCCGCAGATTTTTCATCCATGTTTTTTTGAAGGTTTAATGTAGGAATATTCGGTCGTCTTTCTGGACGCATACCAGGTAATGCGAAACGAATCTTCATCATTAAGATCCTTGATCATTTTGCGCAAGCCGCCAACCTTCATAATAATATCCTGGGATTGGGGCAATGCCGGACAACCGAAAACCGTATGTGGAGGATCGACAATTTGCCGCTCTTCCCAATCTTTGCCATAGGTTAAAACTTTTTTTGTCCGCATATTATTTGATTGTCCCGGCTTTAAGATTCCGTTTGACCTTTATCTGTCCCGGTTTGATCTTCGGGATCTTCGGTTCGTCGATATAAAGAAGCATCGTCGACAGAACAAACCCATTCGACCGCAACCAGTCGCCGGTTATGCCAAGCTTTTTCAATTTGGCAATCGCTTCCCGTGCCTCCGGCAACTTATTGAATTCCGGGACATCAAGATTTCCCTTGGCATCAACTGGCCGCGGTGCGTTCTTCCCGAGATCACTGAGGATGCGCTGAACTTCCATGACTTTATCTGAATCAGTTTTCATAATTTAATTTACGCCGACGATCAGCATGACAACTCCAGCAAAGAATGGAAAAATCAGGAACGCAAGCACGCCGTTCCTGGCTCCGAGCCATACAAAGCAGATCATTGTCACGCAAATAGCAAGCGATTGTGTTAAAGACAAATCCATATTAGTCGACAGGAATTATTTTCTCGATTTGTTTCGGTTCCGGCTGCTCCCAATTAAGGATCTTCCCGGTCTCCAAATCGATTTCCAATTCCACATAGTCGCCGTAATGATCTCCGGGCATGAACTCCGGAACATAGCCTTCGTATTCGAATACACTCATGTTCGCCCGGTCGAAGAATTCCGCATAGAATTGATCGACAACCTTGAGCGTTATCTTCATTGAAGCAACATCAACTGTTTTGGTGTCTTTGAAGTTTATATCCATAATTTTTGTTATTAAATTTTGTCCGGCCATTCATCGCCGAACTCTTCGTAGCACGCAATGCATCTTTTAGGATTATCAGAATCATTGCATGCTTCTAAATTTATACCACATACTTCACATTCTTTATCCATGTTTTGCCAGCCAACTTTTAAGATCGATTTCGGTTTCGAAATCTTTCATCGGTAAGCGGGAAATTATATTCCACTTGAATTGCTGATACATCTTCAATGCTTTTTCCCGGGACATACGCTTAAGCAGCACGGCCAAAGCCAATTGCGAAGGACCGCTGCCGCCATAACCCCAGGAAAATCCATCCGGAGAATGGTTGAAAACTTTTTGGCTCGGAGCAGGATTCAAAATTGAACCATCCATCCAGACTTTTCTCGTCACCCATTCGCCTTTCAACTTCACCTGATCAAGATTATCCGGAAGCTTTGTTAAAGTGGCGGCATGGTCAAGCACGGGTTTCGGAATCAACTGTGTCCCGTGATTCGCGCCCTGACAATTGCATTTGCAATCCATGTTCTTCGACGACCGGCATTGATAATCATGTCCGGGCGTGCAGTCTAACATTTTATCAGAACGATCAATTGAATTTTTCATAAGATTTTAGTTAAGGCTACGTGGGAGTATCGGCTTGCTATTTAGCGCCAGCAGTTTGGAACGTTCTTCCCAAACCAGGTCAAGATAGCAAGCGTATTCACCCGCTAACCATTCTTTATAAGTCCACAAGTCTCGCGGACTCGTGGTTTCAGATTCGCAAAATGCTTTTGCGTAAATCTTGTAATGCTGGAAGAGGCCGACTTGATTGTCAGCCTCAAACATTTTCATCGACTTAATTGGTTTTTGTTCCATATTAAAACATTCGCTGATTCTTTTTGTCAGCGATTTCATTAAGCATCTTGTACGGCGCCAAGATACCATTGAGCTTTGCCTCAAATGCTAACACTCGAGTTCTCCATTCCGCCATCGCTGTCGTTAATGCCAACTGTTCAGCTTGCTTATCTTGTAATATTTTGATGAACAGCATCAGCTTGGCGATGTCTTTTGAATCGAAATAACTTCGTCCAGAAGTTTTTACATAACTCAAAAAATACGATTGAAGATCTTCGATCGATTGGAAACTATAATGTTTGTAGCTTGCCAATGAATCAGAAAAGCGTTTGTGTTCTTTTTCAATCGCTTGAAAATTCGCTGCAAGCCACATCAATTCTTCAATCGCGTCAAAGAAACTATGCAAAAGATCCTTATTGCAATTAGTTTTTTCGAGCGCGCCAAACTGCAATTCGTATCGACGAGTAAACAACGTATGCGTTTTCAGGTCGAAGGAAATATCGTCACTGCATTTATCAAAATTTGTGAACATATTCCAAGCAATACTGTGGCGCGTGTTGTTTTCTTTGAGTCCGTATTCCCAAGTGATACGGAATTCGCTGGTAAAATCTTCTCGGCGATACGGCAAGGTTATGGCAGCTTTTGTCGTCATCATCCAAACCAACATAAGGTTTAACGGATGATAAATGCCAGCTTTGCTGACCAAACATTTGCGAAGCGGTTCGCTTTCATGCGACAACTGTCGATATTTTTCTGACAATATCGAATCGTCCGTGTCGATGTTCAATTGCGAAAGGCTTGCAATCGTTGCGCTGATTGAATCGTTGACCGCGGTTTTTTCCGCTTCCAATGTTTTGGATTTGGCTTCCAGCGCGAGCAACTTATCCATTGTTTCCTGAACGATTGGCATCATAATTTGTTTAGGAACTCAAAGGCTCCGGTGAATTCGCGCATCGCTTCAGTGATCTGCAGAATTTCTGAGACCAATGCTGCTTTGCGTAACTCTTCCCGGTCTAAGAATTCGGTTATCTCCGGCAACTTTCCTTCAATTGCTTGGATCATTTTGACAACATCATTGCTGACGAAGCCATGCTTCATGACAACTTTCCCGATTCCCGCAATGGTATTTGTTGCCGAAGTGTTATCGTGAAAAACTTTTTCACAAATGATATCGGCAAATTCCCACGAATTCAAACTACTGTAGTTGTTGTTCGGGTCCTCGGTAATCAGTTGCAAATGTTTCATCCTTGGTTTTAAAAAGATTTTAACTTCTTTTTGCACGCCCAAGAACATATGAGGGAATACTGACTTTCCTAATGACGAATCGTCATTGTTATTGTAACCTTCGTTGATTTCATACGGAATCCGTTTGCGCCATTCGGTCAACCGGTCGTAGAAATCATACCATTGCTGCAACTTTTCCTGGTTGATGCTTCGTTCCTTTTTCAATACGCTTAATTGAAGGAACTGGAAATTCATATAACTTTTATGCTGATCGTTGTCTAATGGAAGATACAAATCGCCTTCAGGCGTACGTTCCGGAAGATCATCAAACAACCTGATCGTATCCGGAGACGATGCCCGTACCGCATAGTATCCGCCATCCGCCGACCAACGCAAAAAGTACGGACGGTAATCACTGTCGGCGGGATTGGCGCAAATGTTCTTGGCGGTCTGGACGAATCCATTATTCAGGATGCTTTCCAAGAGATGGTCTTTGTCTTCACCGCCATGATAACAATACGCCGCCGGCAAAAGAATCCGGGCTGACCGCGCCATCATTGTTGAAGTCAGCAACTTATTGTGTTCGATTCCGGCAACATCCATCAACGAATTCATGTTGACCGACATCAAGTTCGGCCAACGGGTATGAATTTCAAAGGAGGCTTCTTTCGAAGCCGCCTCATAATCCTTCAACGATTTGAATACTTTCAGTAATGAATCCATATTAGATTTTCAACTTTAAGAATTTGCCAAACGGCCACTTCACATTGTCCCGGTCCGACACCCAGAACACCGGATACTTAGGTTTCTTTTCCGGCCAACGGTACGGTTCACCGTCGGTTGCGAAGATCAGGCAATCGATATGATCATGCAATTTCTTTTTGATCAGATCGAATACCGGAATGAAATCAGTTCCGCCGCCGCCCATCGGAGGATGCTTGATCATCTCCTGAATCTGCTTCGGCTTGATTTCGAACATGTCATGTACGTCCGCGTCACAATACGCGATCCAAAGATGAATGGAATTGAACGCGTTGTACAGACCGTAGATTTCGGCGACGAACTGGCGTAGTTCGGCATCGGAGATCGATCCGGACGTATCAATGGCGAAGACCGCATTGATCCCGGTGACTTTCTTCGTCCCGGGCGTATAGATCGGCAGGAATTTCTTTGATGGACGCATCCAGGTCCGTTGCCTTATCACCCGCGAAAATCTCTGACGGATATAATAATGCCACGGCAACTGAGAATTTTCCATCTTCGCCAACTCCCGCTTAATCCCGGCAGGAATATTACCCGCCGCGGATTGGTTCGCTTGGTTCACGCGCGTCCGCCATTCATGCTCGAACTCTTCAAGTTCTGACGGAGAAAACTTTTGGTTGGGATCTGCCGATCCTTTGCCGCCGCCTTCGCCATCCTTCGGATCGCCGGCACCTTTGCCCGCCACCAGATCTTTGATGTAATTTTTCAAAGCATCCTGGGCTTGAGGCGGAAGATCTTTCAAAATTTCTTCCAGCTTCTGGCAAGTTTGCGCGGCAGTAACGAATTTCTTTGGCAATCGTTGCATGAGTTCTTCATACAACTGTTCCGTTGATTTGGTTTCGATCTCAGTGATCGTTACTCCGGTTCCCGGAAACGTGTACTCACCACTGCGGGACGGCACCAAAAGACCTGGAACGAATTCGAACTGGTTCGTATTCTGCAACTCTTCGTTCACCTTGAGATCCGCGGCAAAGTTCCAGATCAACGGGTTGCGTTGGCCAACCCGGAACGTATGCCGCAAAGCAAGATGCATGATTTCATGACAAACAACCATCATCAATTGCTTCGTGTTCCAATCCTTTAAGATTTCAGGATTGTAAAACAGATCTCCGCGTTCATTGATGCCGGCAGCATACGGCATAGTTTTTGTTTCAATGAACCGCAGGTAACATGACAACTGACCGAACCATGGCTGGTTGGTCAAAAGTTTGATCTTGGCGCTGGTCAGCTTTTCTTCAAGATTCATTATCATGATTAGTCTTTAGACATCCGGCTATCGATGCGAAGGTCTTCGAATATATCAAGACCTGGGATCGAGCGGACGCCTTCGTTAATTTCTTTCATCACCCGGCTCGGGTTGATATCCAGATACTCCCGCGGAACGAGACCCGGATTCACCACCCGGAACGTCCAAAGCTTTTTCGTGATCGCCATGCCCGCGCTTGTGCGCATGGTCATCGGGACATCCGGCGTATCAACGTTGGACATCATGTATCCCTTAATCAAACTTTTAATTAAGGCTTCTGATTTTTCCAACGGCGTACTGAATGTTCCGAACAAAGCATTGATATCTTTCTGCTGCTTGTTCAGCGGTGCCGTGAAAAACTTCCGGGTGTCTTCGATCTTCTTCAGCTTGGCTTTGACTTCGGACAACAAGATCGTTGCCGCGGCGCGTTGGTCTTCATTGGTCACGGTCAACTGAGTCACTTGTTCTGACAGTGCCAATGCTTCCTGTCCGATTGCGAGCATTTGATTCTCCGTTTCTTTATCCATATGTTTATTTGCGATCTGCATACGGCGTGAAAGTAATCTCTTCGATTTCTTCCGACGGCTTCATGCAAGTTGCGATATATTCGTTGTTGTTGTAATCCCACAATTCGGAATAGTTTCCATGCACGTCTTCACAACGTTGGATCATCTCGATGGGATTCTCCCACGTGCAGGTAACTTTTTCTGTTGACGCCGCGGGACACGACAGTACCGGAAGATTGCTTTTTTCAAACTTACTTCCGGAATGAAACCCAGCTAAGAAACTTATCGCCACTGTGCCCACAAAACAAGCCAAACCAACAGCGATCTTGTCTTTAGTTATTTGATCCATAAGATTTTGTTTCGCGCTTCGTATACGTGCCATCGCCTTCAAAGTTGTCGTAACCAATTGCCAATGCGATGCAATCGGTTTCCGAACGACCATTGTATTGCTGCATATATCCGAGAGCGTCCATTAAAATACCGACTTGCTTGATGTAAGAAAACTTTTCAAACATCGTCCTGATCTCTTGGCTTGTCCAAACGGTTTTCTTTTCGCAAACACCCGGGCATTTGCCCGGATGCTTGCATTTGCGAATACCCATATTAGTTGGTGTCATCGCGATAGTAGAACCCGATCTTGTTCAACACCTCGATGAAGTTAGGTTGTTTCAACAACAGATTCTGACGGGCGGAGAACTGCCAGATCAGCGACATCAAGAAGACCGCGAATTCGGACAAATGCAATTCGTCCATCGCGCCCATGATCTCGGAGATCTTTTCCGGAGTCAGATCTTTGTCCTTGTTGCGCCACTTGGAAGCAAGAATCGTCACCAATGCATAAAGCAGGGACGGTTTGTCCGGGGACGAAACGATTTCATCCAGCTTTGTTTTCGGATCGGCGATCAACGCATCGATATCCAATTTGGAAATCGTTTTGCAGAACGCCACGAACCGAGACGCCGATTCTTCACCAACCCATGATCCGACAATCCGTTCAATGGTGATGAATTCTTTCACGCCTTTGATCATCTCGGCAGCCATGTGCCAGGTATACGGGAACGGATTCGCCTTGTGTTCAAGCAACCGTTCATCCCATACCTTGGGAAAAAGATCTTCACCGGCAAACTTTTTCAAGTACGCTACCACCCTGGTATCGACATCCTGTTCGATGAAGTAACCAAGGATCTCATCCATGTTCGGTTCAACTTCAAGATGAGCAAGCCGGCGATAGAACGCCAAGCTTAATTCATTCGTCTGGCAATAATCCTGGGTCCGATTGCCGGCAGCAACACGCCAATAAGTCGCCGGCATCACGTAATTTTCCAATCGGCCTTCAAGCATCAAGCGTTGAAGCGACGCGATTACGGACGGGTCCGAATTCGAAATCTCATCGATGTAGAAGATCCCTTGTCCCGACCTGGGGAAGCAAGCCACCGGATTGAACTGGGTAACTTTCACTCCGTTTTGTTCCACCAACTCCATCATGCCGATGAAGTCGACCGGATCAAACTGACTGGGGATGATAACTTTGAGCGTGAAATATTCCGCGCCGATCTTGTCTTCGGAATACTCCAGTCCAAGATCGCGTGCCATTTGCTGCGCGAATTCACGGATGGTCGAAGTCTTTCCGGTCGAAGGTTTGCCCCACAAGCACAACGGCTTTTTGGCTTTGTAATAGGACGGGATCAAGATCTGCAAGTCTTTCAAATTTACTTTCATCATAGGTTTTGTTTTTATCTCAGCCTAATGGCGGAGACTGTTAAAAGATTTTTTAGACTTCTCCGATCCGTACCACGCGGGTACATACGGAATTTGAACCTTCGGGTCATCGTTATGACGATTGAACTCGATCACTTCCTTGATCGATGTCGAATAAAACGGATAACCGATTGAGCCATGGCCGTTTTGCTGGAACAAAAACATTGCCATGACATCAAGAAATTCCAACTCAGTCGGTGGATCATTCGTCCAAAGGGTATGGATCGCATAGATCCCGGTACCTTTTATCGTAATGATATGGTCCCACAAATCAACTCGGTAACAACCGCATTGCGGGCACGCTTCACCGCTGTCTTCAAGTCCATATCTGAGGAC
>Ga0172381_10002189_pt1 | contig 21939 bp, 17 predicted proteins | sample Leawel6488metaG_FD_119754 | JGI IMG/M metagenome (GOLD analysis project Ga0172381, IMG submission 119754) | Leachate microbial communities from a municipal landfill in Southern Ontario, Canada - Leachate well 64-88 metaG | ecosystem: Engineered > Solid waste > Landfill > Unclassified | place...
AATTTTATAATGCATTTTTAAAATTTATTTTAAAACTTAGAAAGAATGGCGAAAATGTTATTTTTTGTGGAGATATAAATACTGCACATGAAGAGATAGACTTAGCCCGACCAAAAGCAAATCAAGAAAACACTGGCTTCCTACCAATAGAGCGTGCTTGGATTACTAAAGTAATAAAAAATAATTTTATAGATGTCTTTAGAAAATTTTATCCAGATAAAAAAGATGCCTATACATATTGGGATATTAAAACTCGCGCCCGCGACCGCAACGTCGGCTGGCGTCTGGATTATTTTTTTGCAGATTCAAAATTAATTTCCAAAATCAAAGACAACGGAATGCTAAATGACTACTACGGCTCAGACCACTGCCCAATTTTTCTAGAATTAAAATAAAAATATTAAGGACTCCCCTCAATATTTTACAATTTTACTAATTCTGGCTTAGTATTTTTACCAAACCATTTTTGAGAAAGTTTTTCTATATTTTTTGTTAAATCAGTTAACAATATTTTTGTAGTTTTATTTTTTGAAAGTTTGTTTTCAATTTCTGTATGCTTTTTAAAATATTCTTTTAATTTTTTAGGTATTATCTCATCTTGAGAAAGTACCGTTATTTTTTTACCTAAAATTTTTCTAATTTCTTCTTTATAAAATGGATAATGGGTACAACCAAGTGCTAAGGCTTCTATTTCCCCCGACGCTTTCGGTCGGGGTACCAACCCATTCTGGCGTCGGGATTTATTCAAGAATGGTTTTAAGTATTTTACAAGAAATGGTTTAGCTAAAACATCCTCTCCTGCCTCAGAAAGTGGCACTAACATCGGTGCAGAATTTTGAAAAATAATTGTTTTTGAATCCCCAACTCCACCAAGGCTTCGCTGGGCATGTATTTTTTTTATTTCATCCACAAAAGTATTAGACGCGATTGTTCCAGTCGTTCCAATTATTCCAACTCTTTTATATTTAGCACATTCCTCAGCTGTTGGAATCAAAACTCCCAAAACATTCACTTCTTCAAAGCCCATTAATTTTCTTGTTTTGTTAAAATTTGGTAGATATTCTTGCTGAATACGTCTCAAGGATCTAGCTGAAGCCGTGTTGCAAGCGACGACAACAATACCACAATTTTGTTTTGTAAACAGATAGTCAACCCCCTGTTTAGTAAATTCAAAAACGGCTTCATGTGAACGGTTGCCATATGGTACCCTCTTTGTATCCCCTAAATACATATAATCATATTCTGGCATTAGTTTTCTAATAGAACGAGCAATAATAAGCCCACCCAATCCAGAATCAAAAATCCCAATCTTCATTTTTCCAACTTTATTTTCCATTTTTCTATTTTAGCATAGTGTTGAATAAATGTTATACTTTTTGTATGCAAAAAATCTGTCAAAATTGCAAAGCTGAGTTTAAAATAACTGATGAAGATCAGAATTTTTATAGAAAAATAAAGGTTCCACATCCAACTTTTTGTCCTAGCTGTAGGCTCGCTAGAAAGTTGGCTTGGCGAAATGAAAGAAATTTATATAAAAGAACTTGTGATCTTTGTAAAAAGAATATAATTTCAATGCATAAAATAGAGGCATTATTCCCTGTTTATTGTCATGATTGCTGGTGGAGTGATGAATGGGATCCATTAGAATACGGACAAGAGATTGATTTTTCTAAAAATTTTTTTGAACAATACAAAGAATTACAAAAAAATATTCCGCGACCATCAGCATATTCAACAGCAAATATTAATAGTGAATATTGCAACCATTCAGCACATATGAAAGATAGTTATTGGATATTTGGCTCATGGTTTTCTGAAAATTGTGGGTATGGTCATACTTTAATGAATAGTAAGGACTGCTGGGATTGTATTTTTATGAGAAAAAATAATTTTTGTTTTTTCTCAAGTGACTGTGCGGATTGTAATCAATTATTTTTTAGTCGGCAATGCAGTTCCTGTATAGATTCGTACTTTATTTATGATTGTCGCAACTGCCAAAACTGCATTTTTAGTTATAATTTGAGAAATAAAAATTACTATATTTTTAATAAACCTGTTTCAAAAGATGAATTTGAAAAAACAAAAAAAGAGATACTCTGCTCACGAGATTCTCTAGAAAAAGCAAAAAATATTTTTGAAAAATTAATAGAAGAAAAAGCAATCCATAAATTTATGACCGGAGAAAGAAATAAAGATGTTTCTGGTGAATTTATTTCTAATTCAAAAAATGTTCATAATTCTTATTATATTGACAATGGAGAAAATGAAAAATATGCGGTACGGGGTGGGATAGGGCAAAAAGATACAATGGATGCTTATGGCACACATGCAGGAGAATTGTGTTATGAAACTAACAATATAGACTTTTCCTCTAGGTGTTTCTTTAGTATAAATGGTGAAAGTAATATAAATTCAAACTATTTAATAGATTGTGACCATTTAAATAATTCTTTTGGTTGTATTTCAGTAAGGAAAAATGAGTATTGCATACTAAATAAAAAATACTCAAAAGAAGAATACGAAGAAATTTTACCAAAATTATTAGAGTTAATGTATAAAATACCATATATAGATAATCGTGGAATAATTTATAAATATGGAGAATTTTTTCCAGCAGAATTTTCTCCTTTTTATTATAATGAAACAATTGCTCAAGAATATTTCCAATTAGACGAACAAAAATCAAAAAAATTAGGATTTTTATGGGATAATAATACTGAAGAAAAATCATATAATCCAACAATTAATTGGAAAGATTTACCACAAAAAATAAAAGAAACAAATAGCTCCATCCTTTCTGAAATTATTTTATGTGAAACTTGGGACAAAGACAAAGAAGAAGCTAAAAAACATAAATGCACTAAAGCTTTCAAAATTATTCCGAATGAATTAACTATGTATAAAAAATATGGGCTTCCCTTGCCGACTAAATGCCCTAATACAAGATATTTTGAAGCATCTAGTAAAAGAAATTCAATAAACTTTTTTCATCGTAAATGCATGAAAGAAGGTTGCTTAAATGAATTTGAAACATCATATTCCCCAGATCGGCCAGAAATTGTGTATTGTGAATCTTGTTATCAACAAGAAATATACTAAACATAACTATATAAAATATACACCAAAAAATTTTACTCGTTTTTAATTTCTGTTATAATATACACATATGAAACCATCAAGATTAGAACAATTATCAGACGGGATTTTTGCTATTGTAATGACAATCCTGGTTTTTGAAATTAGAATTCCTGAATTATTTCCTAGTGCAGGAAACTTTGAACTCTTAATAAGTATTAAACAAATCTTGCCATCTTTTTTTAGTTATGTTTTAGGATTTGCTATGCTATTCACATATTGGAGAGCTCACCATTTCTTTGTTTCAGTTTATGCAAAAAATATCAACCAAGGATTAACTAATATTAATGCTTTATTCTTTTTATTGGTTGGACTAGTGCCTTTTTCAACCTCCCTCTTGGGTAAAAATAGTGAAAACGAGCTAGCCATTATCATTTTCGGAATAAACACTATTTTAATTGGTCTTTGTTTATATTGGATGAGGAGTTATGTTTTCCGATCAAAAACTATAAAAAATATAGAAGTTAGCCAAAAAGAAATAACTCACGGAACAATTAGAACTTTCGTACCAGTATTTTCAGCAGTACTTGCAATAATGTTATGTTTTATTGATACAAAAATTTCCTTAACTCTTTTTGCTTTTGCTATATTATTTAATTTTTCCAAAACAAGCACAACATTTTTTAATAAATTTATAAAAATAATTACTAACTTTTTTTGTGCAACAAAAAAAATTTAATAGAACTATATTTAAAAACTATAGAAAATAAAAAAGTTGTCCTTACTTAAGTTCAGGGCAACTTTTTTATTTATATAGATAAATTATTTCTTTTTCCTGTGCACGAACCAGGTCACTATGTTTTGCGGTGCACGCCATGTCTTTGATTCAACTTCTCGAGTTCCGCTTCTTCTAATTTGTCCTTTTTCTCTTTCCCTCTTTCGCCCAATGTCCTTAATTCATCATCACTAAGAAGATTCATAGAATTTGCTAAATCCAGAAGATGTCCTTTTGTGTTTTTTGAAGGATCATCTAATACCTCCTCCAATAAAGCGTTTAAAATCCATCCCATTCGTTTTCCGGGCTTAATCTCCGTGTCCTTTATTAAATCTTCTCCATTAATCTTTAGCTGAGAAACAGAGATGGGATCGTGCAATGCTTCTTCAATCATTGCAAAATATTTTCGTAAACGATAAGGAGCTTCTTTCTTTTTCATCCCCACCCTGTCGCACTCACGGACATTCATCAATGCCCAAATATTTTCTACTCCAACTTTTGTAATAATTCTACGTACAGCTGAAAGTGTAATTAATTCTGTATCAGAAAAAAACATATGACTACGTACAAGTTTTTCCACAAGTTCAATTTCTTTTTTAGAAAATTTTAATCTCTCTAAAATTTTTTTTGTCATTCGTGCACTCACAACTTCATGACCGTAAAAAGTATACTTCTTCTTAGCTCGCCCCGATAAAAATTCTGCGCGTCGTGGGTCCCCTGTCCTCTTGTCTCCCTGGGCGAAGGCGCGGGAATTTTTGATCGGGGCGAGAGATGAATCTCTTCTAGATTTAGGCTTCCCAATATCATGGAAAAGTGCAGAAAGCCTTATTTCTAAAGGCCAATTTTTATCAGCCGCATGTTGTAATGCATTTACTAAATGCCCAAAAACATCATAAATATGTTCGCCACTTTGTTCACAATTAATTCCCTCTTCTAACTCTGGAATAATATTTTTTAATAATTTAAATCTTTCCAACATTATAATTCCATTTGCAGGATTTTTTGACATTATTATTTTTATAAATTCATCACGAATTCTTTCTTTAGAAATATTTTTTATTAATTCTGAATTTTTAAAAATACTTTCTGATGTTTCGTGTGAGATTGAAAAATCTAATTGCACAGCAAAACGAACAGCTCGGAGCATTCGTAACGCATCTTCTTGAAACCTATCATTTGGATTTCCAACTGTTCTAATTACTTTGTCCTTTATGTCTTCTTGTCCTTTATAAAGGTCAAATAGATGTCCTTTAGAATCTACGGCCATTGCATTCATTGTAAAATCACGTCTCTTAAGGTCATCTTCAAGATTGTCGCTGAATTTTACTTCGTCTGGGTGCCTAAAATCAGTATATTTTGCTTCTATCCTATAGGGTGTTACTTCTATAATTACATATTCTGGTGTTTCAGGTGAAACGTTATTCTCTTGTGTTTCACGAATAACATCCCCTACCCTAGGAATGCAAACGCCGACTGTGCCAAAAGTATTCTCATAAACAGTTTTTTCAAAAAGTGCAATTATTTCTTCTGGCTTGGCATTAGTAGTCAAATCCCAATCTTTTGGTGCTCTTTTATCTTTATCTTCAATAGTCAAACTTGAAATTAAAATATCACGAACACACCCCCCAACAAGGAAAACATCAAAACCGGCTTTTTCTAATGTTTCTGTTACATGTGAAACTTCCTTAGGAATGTTGAAGTTTTTTATTTGATTTGGTTTCATGAGAAACTTTTTCTAGTGCGCCCGGCAGGAATCGAACCCACATCACTTGTTCCGAAGACAAGTACTCTATCCGTTGAGCTACGGGCGCATAGTTAATTATTTTTTTTAATATAACGACCTTCATATTATATATTAAAAAAATAACTTAGTAAATAACCTTTTAAAATAAAGACTAAATACTTAATTGCATTTAATCTAAAAAACAATTATAATTCAATAAGTTATTTTTTAAAGAATTATATTTACTATGGTATTTAATAATATTTATAGTAAAAAGAAATGCGGTTATATTTAGTGGTCTTTATACATAGATAAAGGATAGAACAGTAAAAAATAAAATAAAAATGAAACAACTGCGGTTATATTTGGTGGTCTTTATGCACATATAACAAGCAATAAGAACAAAAACAAGCTAATAGTTAAACGATTGCGGTTATGGTTTAGTGGTAGAACACGTCCTTGCCAAGGATGAGACGGGAGTTCGATTCTCCCTAGCCGCACAAATAATGCTAAGTAAACAAACTGCTTTACTTACGCGGGAGATCGAAGGGATTTTCCGTATTTTATAAAATAAAATTGGAAAACCACCTGGCTACGTGGTAGCCGATTCTCCCTAGCCGCACCACCTCACTCACAACAAACTAGCGCTTACGACCTAAAAAATTTATAAAATTGAATCTGTCCGTTACTTAAATACATACCATAGATTTATATAAGTATTTTACCCAAAACTGTGGATAACTATGTGTGTATTGTTTATAAAGGACAATAAATCAAACTGTCTTTTATATGACTAAATGCAACAAAAGCCTTATTAAATAAGGATAAAATAGTAAAAGACAACAAAATTAACAAAAGTGTTTCACGTGACAGAAAATGCCAAAAAATTTTACATCAGAAAAACAAAAAATTGGTAAAATAGGTGAAAATATAGCATGTAGGTTTCTTGTGAAACGTGGTTTTGTTGTATTAGATAGCAATTATACAAAAAAGTGGGGAGAAATTGATATTATCACAAAAAAAGAAGGTAAATTACATTTTATAGAAGTAAAATCGATTAATTGCCAAAATAACCAGTTTTTAAACAGCAACAGTTATGTTACTTGTGAAACAGATAGAACATACCGACCAGAAGAGAATATGCACCCATGGAAAACAAAAAGAATGTCGCGAATTATACAGACATATCTGTTGTCTAAAAAAATAAACGAAAACGTAGAATGGCAAGTAGATTTACTAATTGTCTACCTAAATTTAAAAGACAAAAAAGCTAAAATAAAAGTGGTGGATAATATAATAATATGATACAATAAAATCTGTTTTTAAATATTGAAAAATAAATAACGGGCTGTAGTATACCGCCTGCGGCTTCGCCGCTTTAGCGGCAGGCCGGTAGTACACATGTTTTGGATATATATTTTAAAAAGCAATAAGGACTTAAGAAGGTATGTAGGGAGCACAAATGATTTATCTCGTAGAATAAATCAACATAACTCAGGAAAAGTTTTATCTACAAAAAATCGAAGACCACTAGTGTTAATATATAAGGAAGAATTCTTAATTGAAAAAGAAGCTAGATTAAGAGAAAAATTTCTTAAAACACATAAGGGATATAATGAGTTAAAAAAATTAATATAAAACGGGCTGTAGTATACCGGTAGTACACATGTTTTGGGAACATGTAGACTGGGTTCGATTCCCAGCAGCCCGAAGGGACCGAGTAAGTAAATAATTTTGCTTACGTTGAGATTGAAAGGCTTTTCCTTGTGAGTGTAATGAGGGGAAAAGCACCTGGCGATGAAATCGCCGATTCCAACGGCCCTAAATCAAATGCGGGATTAGTTTAATGGTAAAATAACAGTTTTCCAAACTGTGGTTGGGAGTTCGATTCTCCCATCCCGCACCAAAATAAAATGAAAAATTTTGAAGATCTAAACCAATATAGTCTCTGGAAAAATAACGAGAATGATATAATTCCTACTGATACTGAGGTAGCAGAAAAATGGGCTATTGGTGAGCTAGAAACTAATTCTTTTAACCTCTCAGGCCAAACAAGAATAAATATTATACTTGTATTAAAAGGGGCAAAGCCTGGGTCTCAATTCAATGTTATTCCACAAAAAGCACCTGCTGTAAAAAAACTATTGGAAACAATGGGACTATATTATAATTTTTTTGAAGACAAAGAATATGATTTTGATAAAGAAGAAAATGTTCCGACCGTAACATTTATGATATCAAAAGATAAAAAAATACTAGATAGAATAACTGAGACTGATAAAATAAATAGGCAAAAATTTTCAAAGAAAGATTATCTGAAAAATCTAGATGCTGCTGGTAAAGAAGAACAGAGAAAAAGTGAAATACAATCTGGTATTGATTTTGGTTATCCAGCAACAGCAGTAGAGGCATTTTCTAATGGTGAAAAAAAAATGGAGTGGGTTGACCTACCTGAAGAAATAAGAGATTCTGAAATTGGGAAAATAAATAGAAAATTTCCGTTATTTTCTCTTTCAAAAAATAATTGGAAAGAAGAAATAGAAGTTTTCAAAAGATGGATATCTATTGTAAAATATACCTCTCCGGAAATTTATAAGCAGATTTTAGAATCCAAAGAATAAAATTATGACTTTCATCTATGCCTTTATAAGTGTATTAATAGTAAGTATTGTTTCCTTAGTTGGAGTTTTTTTTCTTTCCCTAAAGGATGAAATTTTAAAAAAATATGTAAATCTTTTTATTAGTTTAGCCATCGGAGCATTATTGGGTGATGCTCTTATACATCTAATTCCAGAAGCTTTAGAAAAATTACAAAACAAAACATTAGCTAGTGTATTGATTATTTTAGGTATTTTATTTTTCTTTATAATTGAAAAATTTCTACATTGGCACCACCATGAAAATGAATGTAAAGAAAAACATATTCATCCGGTAGGGAAGTTGGTTTTATTTACAGATGGAATTCATAATTTTATAGATGGAATAATAATAGGAGCAAGCTTCTTGGTTAGTATACCGATAGGTATAGCCACTACAATTGCCGTAATTTTGCATGAAATACCCCAAGAAATAGGGGATTTTGCTGTTTTGATACATTCTGGCTATACAAAAACGCGTGCATTGTGGTTAAATTTTGCCTCTGCACTTATGTCTGTATTTGGTGTGTTTTTTGTTTTTATTTTTGGAAGAGTAGTAGAAAATGCAACTATTTGGTTTTTACCAATTGCGGCTGGTGGTTTTATTTATATTGCTGTAGCAGACTTAATTCCTGAACTTCAAAAAACAAAAAAAATAAAACATTCTTTGTCTCAAATACTAATAATAATTATTGGTGTATCAGCAATGGTATTACTAACTGTCCTTGAATAAATTTTAATAAATAAATGTTATAATAATTTAATGCAAGAACAAAAATTGGGCTTGAGAGTATATTATTATTATCTTTATAAAAAAATATTAATTGGTATTGTTTTTTTACTTTTATCTATTATTACTTTAATTTCAAAAGAAGTAATTGTTTCAAAAATATCTTTCATTTTTGGAGCTGATTTAGCTATTAATATAACTAGTTATTTAATAAATGGTTTATTTATAATCACCTTTTTATCCTTAGCCATAGGAATACTTTTGAGCTGGCTTAGTTATGTTAGCTGTAGTTTTATATTAGACGAATTTTCTATATTAATTAAAAAAGGTATTTTAAGTAAAAAAACTGTCTCCATACCATACAAGCAAATTCAAGACATAAGTATTGAGCAAAGTTTTTCAAATAGAATGATGGGCGTATGTAAATTAGCTATCTCAACAGCAGGAAATGATACACATGATAATATAGGTGAGGCAGAGGGGGTCTTTGATATTATTGATATAAATATAGCCAAAGAACTACAAAATACAATCTTACAAAAAAATAATACAGTAAAAGCTTAACTAAAATTAAAAAATCCTAACCTTCGACAAGCTCAGGGTAGGATTTTTATTTATTATTTAAATTTTACAGACTTGCTGCATTGTTTTTGAAACCACCATGTACTTCATAGTGCAAGTGTGGACCAGTAGAGCGACCAGTTGAACCAACATAGCCAATTACTTCTCCTTTTGAAACCTGTTGACCTACTTTTGCCACTAATCTAGATTGGTGTGCGTAGAGAGTCTCAGCACCATTTGGATGTTTTATGATAATCATATTTCCATATGCTCCATTATAGCCAACACGAGAAAATGTAACCTTTCCAGCAGCAGCAGCCACGATTGGTGTTCCAGTTGGTGCAGCCAGGTCAACACCATTATTTGCATGAATTTTACGTTGACTAATTCTACTAAAACCTGGAACCGGATTTGTGAAATATCCTGAAACATCCTTTACTGGTGTCTTTTTAGCAATAGTTTTACTACTTGGTGTAGATTTAGATGGAGTTATAGTTTTTGGAGTAGATATTTCAGCATCTGGGATCATTAATTCTTGTCCGACTGCGAGTACTGAATCTATTGTTATATCATTTGCTGCTATTATATCTCCAATTTCAACATTATATTTTTTAGCAATAGTTTTTAATGTATTACCTGAAGCAACATTATGTCTAACCCCATTCATTGGTAAAATAATCAAAAGATCACCCTCTGCTAATTTATCACTACTTTTCATATCATTGGCCCAAAGAATAGTACTCGTAGAGACATTAAACATTTCAGCTATTTGAGAGATAGTATCGCCCCTTCTGACCAAGTATATACTTGGTGTATCATTCATAAAGTCATCACTATCACTAGAAGTATTAGCAAAATTAGTTTCAGGAACAAGACAATCGCCAGAATCAGAAATTTGAATCTCTGGTTCTTCTACTATACTAATACGATTAACTTGTGGGACTAGGCAGTTATAGGAAATCTCATTTTCGGCTCTTGTTTCAAAGGGAACAAAAACAACCCCAGACAACAATGAAAGGGCAATGGCGTAACTGAATATTTTAATATGAGTATTTATAAAACAAATTAATTACCACAAGAATTTGATTCTATCCTTTTAAAATAAGGGTAGAGTTACAGTACGACCAGTGTGCTGTAAAAATAAAGTCTTGTGATGGTTACGATCTTCTCTACTTTCAGTCAACTTCTTTCCTGCCTCTGTTCCGTATATTTAAATGGTAGCCCAAACCAAGAACCAAGTCAAAGTAAAAAGTGGAAAACTAAATTGACAAAACCCCTTTAATACTATATAATATAAGTAACTTTTCCTATAAAAATTAGCAATTATAAGCGTTTATTTATATAATGAAACTATTATGACACTTGAGAACTACCTAAAAGAAGAAACTATTGAAAAACTTAACGATTTACATCAAAAACTTGATGAGAATAAAAAAAAAGAAAAGAACCAACTGGGTAATAAAAAATCTAAAAAAAATAAAGAGGAAAAATACAAACCAAGTGAAGAACTTATAAAATATATAAAAAATAAAGAACTAGAACAGAAAAAAGATCCAAAAAACATAGAATTCTATAAAAAATTTGTTAAAAACACAATAGGTGACACTAAAAAACCCCAGCTACCAAAAAGCATATTACTACGAAAACAAAGGGAAATTTTTAAAAAAAGCGAAGAACTAATTGAAGAACCAAAAATAGAAATGCCTAAAAAAAATGAACAAATAAATACTGAGCCTGAAAAGACAAAAAAGAGGCTAAGTGATCAAGATAAAATTATATTTAATAATCCAAAAACTTCTGATAAAAATGTTCAATTTAATAAAGACAAAAATCCAGAAAATAGGATTGTTTTCCCATTTAAAAAAATTGTAGAAATATTAAAAAATAAAAAAATTAATCAAATTGTTATACATGCCAAGGAACAAAATGAACCTGGGTTAGACAAGGCTCTAACTTTTGAAAATGATGTTGATACTCAATTAGCCCTTGATATGTTTAACAATTATAACACCAGGGGGATTGATAATATTTATGCAAAAAATGCTGTAACTTCTTTAATGCCAAAAGGTGGATCAGAAAAAAATTTAACTGAAAAAAGAGAGGGGGTAGTAATTTATCTAGATGTCAGTGGTAATAATTTAAAAATTGAAGAAAATGGTAAAACTACCACTATTTATATTGACCACCATGGTCCAGGTAAAAAAACTCCTACATCAGCCAGTGAATTGATGTACGAATTAATGGATGCAGGAAAAATATTAAAACCAAAAAATGAATGGCTAAAAAAGATGTCTGATTTTGTTACAAATATGGACAACCTTTCTTATTTAGAAAATATAAAAAAAGGAGGTGATAAAAACTTTTTTGAAAATGAATGGACAAAAACATTATGTGGGTTATTTGATAAAATTCCATACAAAACTCTTAAAACTTTATTCCAAACAAATGGTGAAATAGTTAATCCATCCATAGAAAAACAAATAAAAAACCCATTATTGCCATTTACCAAAGAACAGATAAATGGAGAATTTGGACAAATAGAGATAGAGGTTGAAGAAAAAAATAAAGAAACAGGTAAAAAAGAAAAGGTAAAAAGAACAATTTCTACAATCTTTTATCAAAACATCGGATGGAAGGGAGAAGTAAAAAATACAATAAAGGGTATTAAAAAATTAACAGAACTTGCTGAAAAACAGGGGTTAAATTTAAATGATACTGTATTGGGTAAGGTTGTTTACCAAAAAATTTACAAAAAAGAGGAGGAGAAAAATAAAAATATTTTTATTCCACATTCTCATGGATTAGCCTTTACTGGAGCAAAATATTTAGGTTACGATACTTTTGCAAGTTGGGACGAAAAAAATAATAAATTTCATATAAATTCGAACCACCCAAATTTAAGTGCAATGGTTAATAAACTAAATGAAGTAGACCCTGGTTGTGCGACTGACGTACGAGGAGTAATGGTTTTCGGAAAAATCAAAGGATTAACTGAAAAAAGGTTTTTAGAAATAATCCAAGGGAGAGATGATCTAAAAACAAGCAAGCCTGAAAAAGTAAGCGCAACAAACAAAGAAACTGAAGAAGAAAGAAAAAAACAAGAAAAAATAAAAGAAAATGAGGCCAAAATACAAGAAATCGAAAAACAAATTTCTCTATTAATGCGAAAAATGCCACACCAGAAAATAGAAGGGGTTCCATTCAGTGAACTTAATTTTGATGATCTTGATTTTTACGAAGAGAGATTCAAGGCTGAGCAAAAAAGGTCTGAGCCTTTTTCACAAAAAGTTTCTGACTTTTGGAAAAATAAATTAGTTGAACTTGGAAAAATTAAAAATCTTTTAGTTGAAAGAGAAGGGTTGCAAGTAGCACCTAAAAACACGAAAGAAAAGCCTAAAGCTTTAAAACCAAAAGAAAACAAAACAAAAACAACTAAAACACCAAAATCTTCTAAAAAAACCTTACCGGAAGATGTTTTAAGTAATTCTTAATGTTATAATTATTTATAATAAAATGGAACATAAAACAATCAATACAATAACAGGAACAACTGAAACAGTAGCTGAAAAAATAGCTCGTCTTAAGGGTGAGGTTGAAGTTGAAACTAAAGATATAGAAAATCTAGATGAAAAAATAAAAAACATCGAGACAAAAATTGATGTCTTAAACCAAAGATCTGAGACAAATCAAATAAAAATTGAAAAGTTAGATGACAGAATTACTGAAATTGAAAAACAATTAAAAGAATTGTTAGAAGAACCTGAAAAAGAAGAAATTATCAAACAAAACACAACAGAAGAAGAAAATAAAGTAGTAATTAATAATGAAATGATAATAGATCCAGAAACAGAAAAGGCGCCTATTGAAAAGGAGGTTGACGAAATAAAAACTGAATCAGAAACAATAACAGTTCCAGAAGTATTAGATGAGCCTTTAGAAATAAAGGTGGAAGAGATTATTGAACAAAATATTACAGAAGAAGATAGAGCTGAATTCCAAAAAGAAAACCCCGACAAACCAGTTGAAGAAACAATTGAGGAAAAGATAGTAGAAGAAATAAATAATAATGAAATAGAGCCAATTGAAAAAAGAAAAAAATATCCTAAATTTAAAAAAACTTTAAGAAGATTAAAAAAACTTTTTATTATATTAGCAGCTGTATCAGGTTTTGAAATGACAACAAGTTTTGTTAACCCGTACTCAAAAGAAGCCCGTGCTCATGATGAAAAAGAACAAGAAATAAAAGTAAAAGATTTAAAAGCATGGGAGGGAATAAAGTTATATCAAGACAACATAAATAAATTTGAAAATCACTCCTTGATAGTCAAAGCAAATGAAAACTTAGATGAAAAATATTTAATTGTTGACAAAGAAGCTGGAAAAACATATTTATATCAAGGGGATAGTCTTATTTCTTCATTTAACTCAAAAACTGGTGCCATAAAACGTGATGACCAAACATGGTTAAAATCTTATTATATAAATGAAAACACGAGAGATACTGTATCTGCGAATGAGGCTACATATTCCGTAGGTGGTAACTCCTATACTAAAGATGGGTATCGGGGAGGAACATACTGGGGTAAAGGAAATCTTCAAACTGGTGCTGGAATATATACAATAACAAGAAAGGGTGATCTTCATGGTTATTTAGCATTCTTTTTAGAAAATGAACGAAAAACAAGTGTTGCAACATCAATACACGAAAATCCTAGCGTAACTCCTGGAGCTAAATTGATTGATGACACGAACGGCTGTGTTGGTTTAAGTTATGAAGATATGGTTAAATTATTTGGAGAATTACCAGAAGGAACTGGAGTTAAGGTATATATTACACCATGGAAATCAAATCACAAATTTCAAATTGTTGATGGTGAGATAAGGTTTATATCCAATGAAATAAATGTAAATAAGACAATTAGACCATATGAACCTAAGCCAATAATTCTTAAAGTTGAAGATGTAAATGAAGTTGGAAAAGAATTTTTACTAGCAATAGAAAATAATAAAGATACATTGATGAAAACTTATCCCACAGTTTCAAATGATGTTTTCAATGAACTCTCTAAACTAGCCTATGGAATTTTTGGTAAAGAAAGTAGCTTTGGGACATACGGTGGACTAACCGGGCTTAGGGGGCAAGCAGGAAGAGCTGGGGACTATTACAAAATGTCATTTAAGCCTGGAGACAACCCAAGTGTTGGGGTAACACAAATAAAAATAACATCTTTAAGCCAAGAAGCAAAAGATGCCTTTAATATTCACAAAACTGAAGATTTACTAAACATTAAAAACTCAGCAATTGCCACGATGTGCATGTTAATGGAAACATATGTATACAATATTCCAAATAAACAAAAAAATAATTACGAAGAATTGGTGCTTTTAAATTACAATAACCCAAGTGTATTTAGACAAGTAATTAAGGGTAGTAAAAAAATCACCGACATAGACTCAATTTCTAAGGGCTATATTAAAAAAGCATTGGATTACTCAAATAAAGTTCAGGTTTATTTATGTGACTCTAAAATATACCATCTTCCTGGTGGTGATCCCACTAAACCAAGTAGTACACTTTATTAAATAATTTTAAATATATGGTAAAAGAAAATCCACCAAGAAAAAAAAATAATCCAGAAATAAAAAAACTTTCTAAAAAAGAACGGGCTAAAAAACTTGTGGGCCAAATGGCTGACATTAATAAAGAAAAAAGGGGGATTGTAAAATATGAAGAACAGATAGAGATTGAAAAGAGTAAATTAATTACTAAGCTTAATGAAATCAAAACTGAAAAAGATATAAAAACTGAGAACAAAGATAAAAAACTATTAGAAATAGCAGAATTAGAAAAAACACAAAATGAAAAGGATGAAATAGAAAGGTTAAAAACCGGAGCAGAACCCGTAGTTGAAAAAACTGCAGAGGTTGAAGCTACAAAAGCTATTACAGAACCTAAAAATGAAACAACAGAGCCAGCAGTTACAGAAAACATTGATCCTTTGGAAACATTAAAAAAAACAATAGAAGAATTAAAAGGTAGGGTTTCAAGCAAAAAAGACCGTGAATTACTAAAACAGTACTCCGAGCAACTCAAAGAAAGAGAAGAGCGTTCAAATCAATTAAAAATCATAGGAGAAAAGGTTAAAGAATTAACTGTTAAAATTTCAGAAGAAAAAGACCCTGAATCTAGAAAACTATATTTAGAACAACTCCAAAAAATGGAGGATGACTTAGATAAATTAAAAAGCAAAACAAACCCTGTCACAAAAGACGCAGAACCAACAACAATAGAACCTACAAAAACAGACACAGAACCAAGGTCTGATGTAGAACCCGCAAAATCAGAGGACAAAATAGAAAGCCCAGCAGATATTGCTGCCATGGAAAAAGCAATTAATGAGGGGAATGAAAAAGATTTATTAAATCTTATGAGTGGAGTCGTTGGGGAAAAAGAACCTGTATCTCCAGTAGCACCAGTTCCTACTGAAAAAAATCTAATAGAATTAGAAGCTGAAAATGAGACTCAAAGAAAAGAATACGCAGATGCATATAAAAAATACGTAAAAGATAGAAAGAGTAATTCCAGTTGGTTTACAAACACACAAAGAACAATCTTCGGTTCAAAAACTGAAACTCCGGAAAATAAAAAAAGTGGCCTTTTCTCAAATATTATGAGAAAAATTTCAGAAATAGGAAAAGTTAAAGAACAAGAAATTCCACAAGATTTAAAAGACATAGAAACAAATTACAACAAAACCATCATAGAATGTGGTAAAAAAATGTATGCCGAAAAACAAGCTGAACTTGAAAAATCTGGAAAAACACCGGATGAACAAAAAGCAGAACTACAGCATTATAAAAAAACAGAAATTTTTAAAAAAATAATAATAGAAGAAGAACAAGAGCTCAATAAATTAAAAGCGGAAATTTTACCACCCAAAACAAAGAATGCATACCAAAAAGCAATGAATTGGTATTTAAATCCAAAAACACCACGTTGGCAAAAAGTTGCAGTTTCTACTGGTATATCGACAGCAATAATTGCTTCATTTCTTCCTAGTATGGTACCAGCTGGTGGGGTGGCAACATTAAGTTATCTAGGAATAAAATATGGGCGAGCATTAGCTGGAAGTTATTTTGGTCAAAAAATAGGAGCGGGTGGTTATGAAAAATTTGTGAAAGAACGATATTCTGAAAGAAAAGAAAAAGCAAAAGAAGAATTATCTACAGAATTTGAAGAAAACATTACAGATGAACAATTATCAGAATACAAAAAACGATATGCTGAAATATTAGAAAATGAACAAAAATCAAAAAGAAATAGAACAATACATAAAGCAATGGCTGCATTGGTGGTTGGTGGCGCTGCTGGCCTAGGAACAGGCTATGCTGCAGAAGCAGGTTTACACCACTTAACTCCAGAACAAATATTATCTGGTGGTGGAAATGTTGGCACACACGAAGGCATTAGTATGGAGCATAGAGCAAGTATTTCAGAAAATATAAAGGGGCGAGGAATAGTTGACCACACAAAAGTAGGTGGAGACCAAACACCAGATTTAAGTGGAAACAAGCCTGGGATTGAAGTAGGTGCTGATATAAAAACAGGTGGTATGCAGGAATTTATGAAAACAAATGCTACTCAAAATACGATTAAACTTGGTATGTATGATCCTAATTCTGATGCAGAAAGCATGATCGCTCAAAAAGGAACAATGTTTTTTGATGATCCAAAAACAGGAACACATATTGAGGTAGAATATAGTTCCAGGGGTGCAATACAAACTGTTCAAAATCTAAAAGCCAAAATACTTGAAAATTATGGAGGGGATGCAACAAAAGTTCCGGATGGTAACATAAGCACAGATTATATTGATATGAAGGGGATCGCACATCACCAAGACTTAATCAAAGGAAATACAGTTGAACAATACAAAGGGGATATGTTTGATTCAGGTAAAAAAATTAGTGGAAATATACAAAATGATAACCAAGCCCCCCTACAAGAAAATCCAATAACTGGTGAACCAATAAATAATACAGCCAATAGCCACGATGCGATACCACTACAAGAAAATCCAATAACTGGTGAACCAATAGATAATACTCCTAATGGTGATCCAATTGGTTATCAAGAAAATCCAATAACTGGTGAACCAATAACAAGTAGGAGTAAAGACATTGGACTAAATAATAACCAAACACCACTAAACCAAAACCAAACAGAATTAAATAACCTTAACCAAAACAATACAGATAGTATTAACATTAAAACTGGGGCAGAAAATAATTTGATTGATTTTGATAATAATCCTTATAATTTATCTGTAGAAAAATTAGATGAAGTAAGAAATATATATAAAGACAATATAGATAAACTGTTTAATGGCCAAGAAGGACCTTGGAATATAATAAAAGCATCGACTCAAAATTATTCAGCAGAAAAATTAATGGCATGGGATGTAAATAATATAAATGAAACCTATAAACCATTTGTGCTTAATTTACAAAATCTCGCACGCACCACTGGACTTACACCTCGTATCGCAACAATAATTAATCCAATTGCTGAAACGCCAGAACAATTTGAAATACGCTGTCTACAAAAAACAGCGGAAATGGGAATATTAGAAAAAGTTAAATTATAATTAAAATAAAAAAAATAATATGAATCCAATAAAAAACAATATAATAAATGCATTAAATATCGAGAATCTCTCAAAAGAAGAACAAGAGGACATTATTTTACAAGTTGGTTCTGTAATCTATCAAAATGTTTTGATGAGAACAATGGAGACAATGCCAGAAAATATAGTAGATGAATTTGAAAAACAATTAGACAATAATACTGAACCTGAACAAATTTTTGATTTTTTAAAAAATAATGTGAAGGATTTTGAAAAAATAATTGAAGAAGAATCAATAAAATTTAAAGACAAAGCATCCATGATAATGGGTGAAATTTAAAAATACAACAATAGAACACATAAAACAAAAAAGTTCCTGCGGGGACTTTTTTGTTTTATGTTAATATATAATTTATGACAGACGATCACTTGGAGGGCTTAAATATTCCACAAAAAGAAGCGGCAACACATATGAATGGGCCGCTTTTGATTGTTGCTGGAGCTGGGGCTGGAAAAACAAAGACCATCACTCATAGAATAGTAAATTTAATAAAACAAGGAACTGCCCCTGAGAGAATTTTGGCTGTGACTTTTACAAACAAAGCAGCCAAAGAAATGCGAGAAAAAATAATTACTGAAATTGAAAAAAGTGCTAAAGGTCAAAATAAAATTCCTTTTGTTAGCACTTTCCACTCTTTAGGAGTTCATATTATAAAAGAAAATTCTAGCGCTGTTGGGGTGACTAAGCATTTCACAATTTTAGATGAAGGTGATTCTGTTTCACTCATCAAAGAAGCATTAAAGGAAATAGGGTTGGACCCAAAACAATATGAACCAAAAAAAATAAAAGGAATGATATCTAGAGAAAAAGGAAAATTTACAAAGATGTCTGAATATATAGAAAGCTATAACAGCCCTAATGCTTTCGGCTCAAATTATTTAAATAAAGTCGTGGCTCAGGTCTGGAACTTATATGAAAAGAAAAAAACAAAAGAAAATTCTTTAGACTTTGATGATTTACTGTTGAAAGCTACTATATTATTAAAAGACAATGAAGAAATACGAAAAATTTACCAAGAAAAATGGGAATATATTCATATTGATGAGTACCAAGACACAAATGAAGTGCAATATTTGATGTCCAAATTACTTTCTGAAAATAATAAAAATATTTGTGTTGTTGGTGATGCAGACCAAAATATTTATTCCTGGAGAGGAGCAAATTTAAAAAATATTTTAAATTTTGAAAAAGATTATCCAAATACAAAGATAATAATGCTTGAAGAAAATTATCGCTCAACTCAGAACATATTAGAGGCTGCTAATGAAATAATTAAAAAAAATCAATATCGTCCTGATAAAAATTTATTTACTAAAAATGAAACGGGGGAGAAAATTTCTTTATATGAAGCTATCGACGAAACAGATGAAGCAGACTTTGTGGCTACAAAAATTTTGGAAATAATAGACAACCCTGCAGATTCTTCCTTTGCGCGGTCGCTGTCTCCGCTTACTAGCGGAGCGCTCACTCTCGGCTCGTCAGCCTGTGAGAGACCCCGCAAAGAAAAATCCACAGGGTTGCCTGAAATTAATGACCGCGCAAAGAAAGAATCTGCGGGTCTGCCTAATAAACTATCTCAAATTGCAGTTCTTTATCGTGCGAATTTTCAATCTCGAGTGCTGGAAGAGGCCATGCTTCGTTATAATATTCCATATCAAGTTTTGGGAGTTAAATTTTTTGAAAGAAAAGAAATTAAAGATACTTTGGCTTATTTAAGAGCATCACTCAACAGAGATAGTCTTTCTGATATAAAAAGAATTATAAATTTTCCAGGTAGGGGAATTGGTAAAACAACCATTGCTAAGATATTTTCTGGAGAACAATCAACCCTGCCCATAAAAATGCAATTAAAAATTGATGGTTTTTATAAAATACTAGAAGAAATAAAAGAAAAGACACAAACTTCTACAGCCAGTGAAGTAATAAAGTTTACAGTAAAAAGAACAGGTATTGAAACAGAACTTTCTACTGGAACAGAAGAAGATTTAGAGAGATTAGAAAATATTAAAGAACTTGCGTCTCTCGCTATTAAATATGATAGTCTGGAAAATGGTGCTGGTATTGAAAAACTATTGGAAGATGCGTCCTTGGCAAGTGATCAAGATTCAATTATGATTAATGAAGATAAAAAAGAAACAGTAAATGGAATTAAATTAATGACTGTCCATGCCTCAAAGGGTCTTGAATTTAAATATGTTTTTATTGTTGGACTAGAAGATGGGCTTTTTCCAAATAGACACAATGGAGAAGCAAAAAACAAAGAAGATTCTGAAGAAGAGAGACGACTTTTCTATGTAGCCCTAACCCGAGCTAAAGAAAAATTATTTTTATGTTATGCCGACTTTCGAACTATCTTTGGCTCTAGGCAAATTAATACACCATCAGAATTTATTGGGGACATACCGAGAGATATATTAGAAAAAGAAGGGGAGGAAGCGGGAGTGAAGACGATATATATTTAGCTTCCTAGCTTATAGCTAATTAGCTTATTAAAAAAATGCAAAAAGAAAATTATAAAGCAAAAAAATCATTGGGGCAGAATTTTTTGAAATCTGTTGTGGCTTTAAAAGAAATAATTAAAGCTGGGGAAATATCTTCTGATGATATTATTTTAGAAATTGGACCTGGAAAGGGAGCTCTCACAGAAAAATTACTCGAGAAATGCAATCATGTAATAGCAATAGAAAAAGATCGTGAGCTTTTTCTATTACTGAAGGAAAAATTTGTTAATGAAATTTCAGATGGAAAATTAATTTTAATAAATGAAGACATTTTAAATTTTGATGTAAAAAGATATAAGCTAGAAAGCTATAAGCTAATCGCAAACATTCCATACAATATTACTGGGGCAATCATTAAAAAATTTTTAACGGAAGAGAATCAGCCGAGCTTGATGGTATTAATGGTACAAAATGAAGTAGCTAAAAGAATTGTCGCAAGAGATGGACACGAGAGCATCCTTTCAATCTCAGTTAAAGCTTACGGGGAACCAAAAATAATTATGAAAGTACCAGCTCGGTATTTTTCTCCAGCGCCAAAGGTGGATTCAGCCATAATTGCAATAAAAAATATTTCGAGAAAGAATTTTAAAGAAAATACCCTCGAGCAAAAATTTTGGGAAATTGTTCACGCTGGTTTTGCCCATAAACGCAAAAAACTCTCCTCTAATCTAAAAAAATACATAGGAGTTGCCTGTGTACTAGAGCTAGGGAACAAAAGAGCGGAAAATTTAACCTTAGAAGATTGGATTGATCTGGCTAAAAAATTTTTAAATTAATTAGTGCTAATTAGTTTCATGGTTCCCTTACTAATAGGACTAGGAATACAAGGTTCACCTATTAACAGACAACTTCCACCAGGGGTGTATTGACCAACAATAAATTTACCAGACATTACGCTCCCTTTACCTCTTGCCATTGTTGATCCAGGTAAATAAAGATAAGTACCACTAAAAATTGAAGGATAGCCGACGATAGTCACAGCTGAACCCTCACTACAAGTGCAATTTGTTATTGATACAATTTTACCACCAAAAAAAGGAATACCAGCCGCGAGAGCAAAAGATGCTGTAAAAAAACCTACTAATATTAGAATTGAAAAAAATAAAACTTTTTTCTTTTTAAATAAATTTTTCATATACTTATAATATAGCATAAAAAATAAGTTAATGATATAATTATTTTATAAATATGAAAAATTATTTACCGAGTAAAAAATTTATTTATTCTATAATAGCAATAGTAATTTTGGG
>Ga0172381_10002190_pt1 | contig 21935 bp, 30 predicted proteins | sample Leawel6488metaG_FD_119754 | JGI IMG/M metagenome (GOLD analysis project Ga0172381, IMG submission 119754) | Leachate microbial communities from a municipal landfill in Southern Ontario, Canada - Leachate well 64-88 metaG | ecosystem: Engineered > Solid waste > Landfill > Unclassified | place...
GGAATTCGAAAACATAGATTTGACTTTAGAAAAGATGTTTTGATAAAGCAAGGATACGATTCAACTAAATCTGAACATAAAATAATGTTAGAGAGAAAAATCTATCGAGTTTATAATTCTGGAAATTATAAATTCATATACCATAAACAAAATTAATATAAATGAATATAATAAGAAAAAATATTTAAACTCTAAATGGATGATAGGGAAAAAAGACAAAGAATCGAAGAATTAAAAATTTTAATTGCAGAAAAAAAAAGACAAAAAGACTATGCAAAAGCAATGCAGTTAGCACTTAAATTAACCCTTAATGGGACTTATGGTGCATTCGCTAATAGATTTTTTGTATGTTCAAATGCAGATATAGCTAATTCAATTACAGCTCACGGTAGAGATACTAATCAATATATGATGGAAAATATTGAAGATTATTTCTATAATCAATGGCATTTAGATAAAGATATTCATAAAAGATTAGGAAGAGAATATATTGGTATTGAAAATGGTAAATATGCTGCATATACAATAGATTTTCAAATGTTAGGATGGAAACATGATACATTAGAAAGTTTATTAAAACATAAAATTATCGGTTTAGAACATCTTAAAGAAAATAAGTTTCAACATAATGATATTGAAATCTTATATCAATATGATATTTGGGATTTTTCTAATGTACAACCACTTGATGAAAATCCAATATGGGGTGAATTAGAAGGTAGAAAAAAATATGAAGGAAAAAATCAAATAATTGTATATGGTGATACTGACTCATTATATGTAACTTTATTACCAATGATGAAATCTGTTGGTTTTGATAAATCAGAAGATGATAACTGGGGTAAAAGATGGATTTTACATGTTGATGAAATATGTATCAAACCATTTTTTAATAAATTGTTAGATGCTTACGCAAGTACATTTGGTGTGAAAAGTTTACATGATTTTGAACTTGAAACAATAAGTAAATCAGCACTTTTCTTAAAGAAAAAACACTACCTTAATAACATAGTATGGGAAGATGGTGTTAATTATGAATCATTATCATATTTTTATCCAAAAGGTATAGAAATTATTCGTTCATCAACTCCACCATTTGTTAGAAAAAATATTTATAGAGTTATAAATTATTTATTTAGTAATCCCGGTAAAATAACTATTCAAGAAATACTTAAAATAGTAAAAGAACTTCGTAGAGAATTTGAAATGGCTGATATAGAAGATATAAGTATGACAACTTCTTGTAGTAATTATAATCAAAAAGTTATAGATGATACTGTTACATTGTGTTGTGTAAAGGGTGCACATTTCGGAGTCAAGGCATCGGCTTTTCACAATTTTCTTTTGAATAAGAATTCAGAATATAAAACCAAATATGATATGGTAAAGAGTGGAAGAATAAAGTACTACTATTGTAAACATCCACAAGCTGAAGTTTTTGCTTATTTAAGAAGTTTTCATCCAATTGAAATAACTGAAAAAGAAAAGGTAGTAATTGATATGGATACACAGTTCGAGAAGTCATTTTTAGGGATTGTAAACAAGTTTATTGAACCACTCGGACTTCCTACTATTAATAAAAGATTATCTGTTCTAACCTCTTTATTTAACTTTTAAAAATTATTTTTAAAAAATGGATGAAACAATATTATTTATAAAAGACAAATCTGGAAAATATAGTCGAGAAAGTTATCTCAAAAAAAATTATAACGAATTATATTTAGAAATATTAAAATATTGTGAAATTAATAATATCAATAATATATCGTTTCAAGAAAAACTTTATTGTTTCAAGTCTAAAATATATAATCACCCAATATGTCAAAATATTAATTGTAAAAATAATGTTAAATTTATAGATATAAATAATGGTTATCGTAAATATTGTAGTAAAAAATGTTGTGCTAGTGATATTAATATTAAAGAAAAGCATAAACAAACAAATTTAGAAAAATATGGTTATGAAAATGTTTTTCAAGTTAAAAATGTTAAAGATAAAATTAAACAAACAAATTTAAAAAAATATGAAGTCGAGAATCCTCAACAAAATGATCTTATTAAGAAAAAAACTACTCTGACAAATTTAGAAAGATATGGAGTAGATAAACCATCAAAATAAAAAAAATTTAAAGATAAAGCAAAGAAAACAAATTTAAAAAAATACGGAGTAGATAATTCATCAAAATTAAAAAAAAATAAAGATAAAGCAAAGAAAACAAATTTAGAAAAATATGGAGTAGATAATCCATCAAAATTAAAAAAATTTAAAGATAAAGCAAAGAAAACTAATTTAGAAAGATATGGTGTTGAATTTTTTACGCAAACTCAGAATTATTTAGAAAAAAGAAATACTACTTATTTAAAATATATGTTTAAAAAAATTGATAATTTAGTTGAAATAGATAATGATAACAATTATATTGTTAAATGTGATTGTGAAAAAGAGCATGTTTATATAACAAATAATAAATTATATTATCAAAGAAAAAATAGTCATACTGTACAATGTACTATATGCAATCCAATTAATAATAATTCTGGGTTAGAATTATTATTATTAAACTTCATAAAAGATAACTATAATGGAAATATTATTGAAAATGATAGAAATATATTAAATGGTAAAGAATTAGATATATATTTACCAGAATTAAACTTAGCATTTGAATTAAATGGTATTTATTGGCATAATGAATTATATAAAGATAAATTTTATCATTTTAATAAAACAAATATGTGTCATGAAAAAAATATTCAATTAATTCATATTTATGAAGATGAATGGATCAAAAAGCAAGAAATTGTTAAATCAATGATATTAAATAAATTAAGAAAAACTTCAAATAAAATATATGCTAGAAAAACAGAGATTAAAGAAATAACAGATAATGTATTAATTAAGAATTTTTTGAATGAAAATCATTTACAAGGAAATGTAGCTTCAAAAATTAAAATAGGATTATTTCATAATGATAAATTAATTTCATTAATGACTTTTGGAACTGGTAGAAAATTCATGAATACTAATTTTGGTGAAAATAAATATGAAATGATAAGATTTTGTAATATATTAAACACTAATGTTATCGGAGGAGCATCAAAATTATTTAAATATTTTGTTGAAAAATATAACCCTAAAGAAGTTATTTCTTATGCAGATAGAAGTCATTCTAATGGAAATCTATATAAACAATTAGGTTTTGAACAAATTCGAATAACTAATCCAAATTACTATTATGTTATTAATGGTGAAAGAAAACATCGTTTTGGATTTAGAAAAGATGTTCTTGTTAAACAGGGATTTGATAAAAATAAAACTGAACATGAAATAATGTTAGAACGTAAAATATTTAGAATTTTCAATAGTGGTAATTTAAAATTTATGTTTATAAATAAGTCATTCTAATGAATAAAACTATTAAATACTGATGTTTATGGAAAATGAATATGTTATGGAATTATATAATATCAAAACTAATGAAACTATTGGTTATGTTTATAATTCTATAAGATTAGTTGAAGATATTAATAGTGTTTTTCCAATAGGAAAAGATTTTATCATTAAAATAGAAAAGGATGGTTCATATAATGAAACGGATGCTGAACTATTTTGTATGGAAATTGTAGAAAATGTTTATAAAAAACATCAACCTTTAACTATGTCAGAAGAAACATTTGGACATATGAGAGAAGATTTCTTTAAAGATATTCCAAAACATTATATATGGTACAGAATTGTAAATAGAACCTTAAAAATTAGAAGATTAAAATTAGAAAAAATATATGACAAATCAAGAAATAAGCAATCTACCACTTGAACTATTTAATAAAGATTCAGAGTTAAAAATAAGATATTTTACATATAGCAAAAAAGATTATATTGATATCATATGTAGAATTTCAAATGATAATGGATTAACAAAACTTTATAATAGAGGTAACTACTTTTTTACTGCTGAATATATCGGTACTTATAAGTATCACGATAATTTTAATACTAAGAATATTCCTAACCTCAGAACATTCAGATGTGATGATTTAATGTATTGTCATATATTTTCAGATCAGATTATATCTATTGTTCCTACATCAATAAGAGCATTTAAGATACATCAAATAAGAGAGGGATATAAAACAAAAAAGGTTAGTGAGAACTGACCTTTTTCTTTTGCTATTAGTTAGGATCAATTCATTTCAATATATAAAAAGAAAATAAATACTGAATATGAAAGTTTTACCGGACAACAGTGATTTTATATATAAAAATAAAATAGGAAATTATGAACAGAATTAAAAAAATTGTTTTAAAATTGATTTTAGGATTTATTAATAATCATATAAAAAAAACTGAAATGAACGACCATGTTGAAGAGTTAATATATAATAGAATAATACCTTATTTATCGAGTTATTGTAAACCAACTATTTTAAACATCAGTAATTCTATCCTTTTAAGAAAGTATTTATTACAATTTACTGATAATGAAAAAATAGAATTTCAAATTGATTATGATCCTATTAATAAACAAGTATCCTTTACTTTAATCGAATGTACTATTATTCATTTTGATGTTGCTTCTAAAATATTAGACATGTTATATACATTACTCGTTAGTAATAGTATAGATATAAGTTCATATTTTGAATTAGATTACAAAAATTCAACGGGTAATTTGTATATTTAAACAACAAAAAAGGTTAGTTCTCACTAACCTTTTCTTTTTAAATATTTTATTCTTTTAGAATTCTTTTACTGCTCTTGAATAAGACATCCAATTATCAAAGTTAGAATCTATAACCCAACCGCCATTTGAATATTTATAAATCTTATGTGTCATATTATAAGTTTCGACATTTTTTGTCCAATATGTTTTAGTCTTATCAAGATAAGAATCGATATAAGACATTTCACTTTCATAAGGGAGTCTCCATGTATTAATTGGAGTTAAAACTTGTTCACAAATTCTATTTGATTCCCACCATGTGTTTTCTGCGTTATCTGTAGGATAAACTATAAGACCAGTAACACCATCAACATTAACCATTACAACAATACCACCATCTTTTTCCATTCCTACATAAACTGTTGGTGCATCTACGGTTACATTAACAGGATCAAAAGTACAACCATTATCATCCATTACAGTTACAGTATAAGTTTCAGCTGCTACTGTAAATTTATTATTACTATAAAAATTACCACCGATGCTGTAAGTATAAGTTCCTGTACCACCGTTAGCAGAAATAGTAATTATACCATCAGATGCAGTAGGTGTAGAAGGTTTATCGACAGTAGTTGTAAAAGTTATAGCACTTGGTTCTGTAATAGTTACAGTTGAGAGCGTAATAGTGTTATAAGCATCTTTTACAGATATTTTATGTGGTCCAACAGATACATTATTGAATAGATTTAATGACTGAAATATTCCACCATCAATATTATATGAATAAGATGGTGTGCCACTTTTTACATCTACCGATATACTTCCAGTTCCACCATTACACATTGAATTAGTTACATTTGCTTCTGCTGTTAGAGAAGGATGTACAACATCTGGTTCTGTCAAAGTTACACTTTTTGTAAAAGTCTTATTATTACCATCAATAACGATTACTTTATAAGTACCTGCTGTAAGATCAATAAATCTGGTTAGTTTTTCACCACCCATAGGTCGATCTTCAATAGTTAAATTATCCTTTGAGAATGTACAATTAAAAACGGGTGTACCAGTTAAAATATTTACGGTAATTGTGCCATCTGCTCCACCGTTAGTTTTTACATTTGTTGTATCAATAGAACAAGTAAGTTCTGGTATGATGGGATCATCAGTCGGTTTTTCACATGATACCATGAAAACCATCATCAAAATTGCTGTAAAAATCATTGTCTTTTTCATACTCATTTATTTTAGTTTGACGTTTAATGATACAAAGATATGTATTATTTTTGAATCCACCAAATATTTTTGAAAAAAAAAGTGAAATTTTTCTTGTTTTTATATAAAAAAAGGTGTATATTATAGTATACACCTTATATTATAAGTGAAAAATTAACTATTTTAATTCAGAAAGTTCTTTTTCTATTTCATCAATTTTAACTCTTAAATCAACAATTTTTGATTTTTCATTTTCAACAACTGTTGCTGGTGCTCTTTCAATAAAGTTTGCATTTGATAGTTTTGCTTCTGAACCTTTAAGGGATGCTTTAGCTAAATCCAACTCTTTCTGTAACTGAACTATCCTCTGTTGTTTCTGACCATCACCACTTTTTGTTGTTTCATCTGATGTACTTTTAAACTGTTTCAAATCAAAGAATCTTGAAAGTGTTTCTTCTTTACCAAGCATTTCCATAATACCAAATAAAGATGGTCCATTACCGTATCCAGTTAATACAACTCTCAACAAAGGAGCAATATCACCAAATTTTATTTTATTATCACTTACAAACTTTTCAAAGACACTTTGTAACGCTTCTTCTTTCCAATTACTAATACCTTCAATTGTTTTAGCGAAATTGGTTAAAAGTTCTTCGGACTTATCATTCCATTTCTTCATCACTTTTTCATCATAAACAGTTGGTTTCTGAAAAAGATAATTAACTGCATCATAAAGTTCTTTGATGAAATTAACCTTTCCTTTGTTTTCATCCAATACTCTATAGATAAATGCATCATCTTTCTTTATATCTCTTTTTGCAAGTTCTTTTTTAAAATCTTCCATCAACTTTTCAGTAGGTATGTTTTTCAAATGCTGACCATTAAACCAAGCAGCTTTAACTGGGTTGAACTTTGCACCTGCTTTATTGATACGTTTAAGATCAAAATCTTTAATCAGTTCATCGATTGTATAGATTTCTTTTTCTGTACCTGGATTCCAACCAATAAAAGCTAAAAGATTAATAACTGCTTCTGGTGTATAACCAAATTCTCTGTAACCACTTACTGTTTTTGAGGGGTCTTTTGGATCAGTACCTTGTAATGGAAATACTGGAAAACCATATTTATCTCCATCTCTCTTACTCAATTTACCACTTGGTCCGAGAATAAGTGGAAGATGTGCAAATTTTGGTGCATACCATCCAAAACAATCATATAAATATACATGTAGTGGAGCTGAAGGTAACCATTCTTCACCACGAATAACATGAGTAATCTTCATAAGATGATCATCAACGATATTTGCAAGGTGATAAGTTGGAAGTTCATCTTTCTTTTTCCAAATAACCTTATCATCAAGAGTATTGCTATTAACATTAACCATACCTCTGATTATATCATCTACTTCAATATTAATAGGTTGATCAGGATATTTTATTCTAATAACCCAATCATTAGTTTCCTTTATCAACTTATCAACTACATCTTTTGAAAGAGTTAATGAATTTTTCATATCATTCCTTGTCTCATAATTATATGAAAAATTAGAAAGATTTTCTCTTGCTGTTTCGAGTTCTTCTGCTGTATCAAAAGCATAATATGCTTTTCCACTATCTATTAAATCTTTATAATATTTCTTGTATATCTCTTTTCTTTCTGATTGTCTGTATAGACCATAAGGACCACCTTTACTTGGACTTTCATCAAACTCAATTCCTAACCAATCAAATGCTTCTTGAATATATTCTTCTGCACCTGGAACAAATCTATCCGTATCTGTATCTTCAATTCTTAGAATAAAACTTCCATTATGCTGCTTTGCAAATAAATAATTATAAAGAGCAGTTCTAACCCCTCCGATGTGGAGCAATCCGGTGGGTGATGGAGCAAAACGAACTCTAACATTCATATTATCAGAATTTTGCGATGCTTCATTTAAAGTTTTACTCGTAGTAAATTGATTATAATCCTTTAAAACTTTCATATAGATATTATTTAATTTATATTAGGATACAAATATATATTAAAAATTTTAATATAAACAATTTTTATATAATTATTTTATAATTTTCCAAAAAGAATTATCATACATAGTATTATTCTTTATCGATTCTTTGATTTTGGATATATTATAACCTCTTTCAATAGACTTTGATATTGAACTAAATTCTTCTAAAATATTATATTTTTCATCCATCTTTATAACTTTAATACCATGATAATTGGAATTAATATATGAAAAGTAGTTATCTTTAAATCGAAAATAATATCCACCCACACTATTATAATTTTGTACACCTTTACAACATCTCGTTATATGATTTCTGCATAATCCTAATTTTTGTTCTGCTTCATGACTTGAATCGAATTCATTTAGTAGTTTATTTGTATTTATATCATATTGACATATTATTTTTCTTAATGGATGATTCATTTTCATTTTATTAATACTTTCTTTGGAATGGTGAGTACCTGTCCAATAATCTACTCTCTTAATATAGGGAAAATAATTATCCTTAAATCTAAAATAATATTCACCACATTGTTTCCTATGACCACGACAACAATCACCTATATGATATAAATTTGTTTGTCGGTGTGCTTCCTTCTCTGATTCATATTCTGCAATAAAAGTATTATCTAAATTATACTGTAAAACTATTTTTTTCTTTTTTATTGATAATTTTAAATTTTCAACATGCTCTTTTTTTAATTTATAACCTTTGGGATTTGGGGGTTGACCACCAAGTGTAGAATTTTTTAATTTAAATCCCCATGCTTTAAATTGTGCAATCCAATAAATCTCTAAATCATCTATATTATTTTCATCACCCTCATCTAATATTTCCATAATTGGTTTCATATTATTATTTTTTAAATATCTCAACCATTTATTTTTAGGTGTCCATGATTCTTTCAAACTATATGGACTCATATGATGTTCTAATCTATGTTTTAGATTTTTCGATTTACCGATGTATTTAATTTCTTTTGAAATTGGGTCTGCGAGTGTATAAATAAAAAGGATCATAGTAAGTTTTATTTTTATATATAAAAACCACTATGATCCAAATAGAATAGGTGCGAAACTTTCTTAAATTTTAACTGCTCTTGTTGTAGGAATTTTACTACCATCAACCACATAATAAGTATTGACTTTTCCAGAGCAATTACAATCTTTAACTCCATCTAACTTTACTATTTTATCATATTTGATTGTTTCATTAACACGGAATAATCTATGTTCATTTGTTAAATAATTATATATCATTCTTGCTGTTCCACTTCCTTCAATTAATGTTTCCATATTATAAATAACTTTAAATTTTTGTTTTTGGTAATGTATTGAGTTTATTTAAACCCCAATAATAATCAACAATACGTACTTTAACAACCCCCCATGTCTGTGCATTTCGAGATTGTGTATTTGCTTTTTCTAATAAAGCAGTTAAGTAAAGAATATCACCCCTTTTAATATTTTTAATCACAACAGAAGTATCTAATGTAAAAGCTTCTGTTATTTTTTTAATTTCTTCCTCATCAGTAATCAAACCGGTTACTTGGAGAACATTGACTGGTTCTTTTATTTGTTCATAGCTACCATCTTCCAATTTAGAAAGAGCAGTGATATCATCTGATAGTTCTTTAAATTTTTTAATTTTCATGATACTTATATATTTAATTAATTTCAATATTATTTTCAAAATAATTTATTAATTCTTGTTCATTACTAAAATATAATACATTATCTGGTGGTGTAAAATTAACCATTTCTCTACCTTTTATTATAATTCCATCATAACCTTTCCTTTGCATTTCTTCTTCAATAGTTGTTTTAGAATAAAAATCTCGTTTATCAGGATAATCTTTTCCTAATTGTTTTGAAAATTCATATACAACTGTATTACCAAACCAAATTTCCCAATCATTTAATGTATTAAATATTTTTGGATGTTTTGGTATTGCATTTAATACATAATATAATTTTCCATATTCTTTTACCATCTTTTTATTACTTAAAAATGCTGTGTATAATCCTTTACCTAACATATCACCCCCGTATTCATTATTAGGTGTACTAACACTATCACGTACACCTCTTACTGTTACATTTTGTCGTTTCCACTTTAAATAATTGGTATGACTGTAATTTTCATTTATAAAATTATTAATATTTTCATAATATTTTAATACTTTTTCTAAATAGTATTTATATTTTTGTAATTCTTCTCTACTTAATTTAGATTTAACTATATCATTATCCAAAAGCATTTTAAGCATTTCTTTATTTCCTCTTCTTGCTGTACTTAAAATAGGAAGATGATTATATATAGTTGGGTCTGCACCTCTTTCCAAAGCAATCTTTAATCTTTCAATATCGTTATTTTTAACTGCGTACATTAATAATTTATTAGGTGATATATTTTCAAGTGCTTTTATTATTTCTTCTTCTGTCTTAGGTTTCATTAAATCTCTGACTGATTCATTGATAAACTCATTAAAACTTTTTATTTTCATAACATAATAATATTTTATTTAAATGGATTACCTCTTTTTACTACTTTAAAATTCTGATTTTCGATATACTTTTCATAGTATTTTAATACTTTTTCAGCAATATCCTTTTTATCAATATCATCCATATGATAAACAACATCACCATTTATTGTAATTTTTAGTTCATTATCTTTATAAGTAAAAAGCACAATATCTTTATTTGACATATGTATTCTAAGTTCAATAGAATCACCCATCACACCAACAAATTTAGTTGGTCTTAAATATCTTTCCACTCTCTTTTTATAAAGAATAGATAATTTATTCACCAAATCATTAACAAGGACATCATCTTTGTTATCAATTGCGAATTGAATATCAAAATTATTGCTTTCATATAAAAATTGTTTAAAACTATTTGTCATTAATATTATCTAACTTTTTTTGCAACACCTTTATTTATCCAAACACCATATTCTAAATTACTTTCATCTGAAAATAACATATTATCACAGTGCATAGTTGTAATTATAGGAATTAGGAATAAACTATCTTCATCATAAAATTCTAACATAGTTGCTCTTTGTTCTCTAACTACATGAATTTTAACATCATATTTATCACCATTTTTTTCAATATAATCAAGAACATAATTTGAAAATGTTCTTTCTATTGGTATTTTCATCGAAATTGTCCATTTATTATATCCTTCATTATTAAGAGTATGATTACCTAATTCAGATGATATATAGTTACTAACAACTTCTTTTAAATCAGACATTAAATTACCTACATTTTCTTCTATTGTAGGTGTTAAACGATCAGTTCCTTCATTAGCTTCGTTTAGTTCATTAAATTTTTTAAGTCTCATAATTATCTATTTATTTTTTTATTATATAAATTCTTTAATGAATTATAATTATTTTTTATTCTTTCGAATATTCTATTATCTGAAAAGTTTTTCTTATAATATTTTTTATAATAATTATCTATTACATCTTCACCTTCCATTAATAATTGGTTGTTATTTATGTTTTCTATTGTTTCATAAGCTTTTTCGAAATCGTTATCAATTTCAAAAAGATATGATTCAGCGACTTTACCATCAGATACTTTAACACCTGGAATCTTAGTGGAAGCAATTGCTTCACGAACAGTATAACCATTATTCCATGAATCCTCTAATACTTCAAAATATTGTTCAACGAACTGTTCTGCTTGTTCTTTTAAATTCTTAAAATCATGCATAAGTGCATCCTTCACTTCTTCGAGAAAATTTTCAAAAGTTCTGTCGCTATTATTCTCATTAACAAATTCGTTAAATCTTTTCATATATACTTCTATATTTTAATTATATATAAAAAAGAAAAGGAGATATTTTAAATATCCTTTTTTATTTCTACTATCTACAACTTACATCTTTTTCAAATGATCTATCATTTAAATTCACTTAATAATAAAAAATGGATTATAATCACTATTAGAATAATACTTACTCTTTTTCCATTTTTATAGTTTTATTATTAAAGTTTATAGTAAGATATGATAATTCACTACCAAAGTCATATCCAACAAATACTACTTCTTCATCATCTAATTTATCAATACCTTTAATTGTAAAATCTCGAACATGATATTTATCTGCTAATATTTCATTATCACTTTGTTCATAGACATCTTCATTTAATTCATTAAATTTTTTTAGTCTCATAATTATTTTCCTTTTTTTTATAAATATCTTTTAAATTATTTATATACTTCTATATTTTTAATTATATATAAAAAAGAAAAGGAGATATTTTAAATCTCCTTTTTTATTTTTACCAGCTACAGTTTGCACCACCTCCTCCGGATACTCCCCCTCCGAAACCACCGAAACCACCCGATGATGAAGATGAAGATGAAGATGAACTATAACTACTACTTGATGAATAAGAATTTCTCCTTCTTCTTGCTGCTTCCTCTTCCTCTTCTTCTTCCCTTCTTCTTTTCTCTTCTCTCCTTCTTCTTCTCTCATTTTCTATTACCTCTACTTTACTATCGACAAATTCTTTTATATTCATAAGAGCATCATATTTTTCTTTAGTACGACTTTTAGGTAAGGACAAATATTTTACAAAAGAAGCTTTCATTTTATTAACATCATCAATATATTCATTGAGACTATATTCTTTCAAATTATCTATCCAACTATCAATAAGTTTATCATATCTATTGATTGAATCCTCCATTGATTTAAAGGAAGAAGTTCTTGATTGAATATTTTTCGCATTATTTTTTAAAGTTGCTATTATTCCAGTAAGAGTACTAAGAGCAACAAATATATCTTTTGAATTCATATGTTTTTTAACAACATCTACTGAATTTTCTACTTGATTTATGGTTATATTATTATTAAATGTTTCACCATATTCAAAAAGTTCTTTTTCTATTTCATTAATAGTATTTAAATATGTTTTTGCAATATCAATATATTTTTCACTTACTTTTGCTTCTTCATATGATGCATTATATTTACTTGCTTTAGTTATAAGTTCACCGAGTTTTTTGTTATAATCAAATAATTTATCTATTATCTTTTGATCAGTTGTTGGTTTACTCGGAACTTTATCAATCGTATTTATAAAGCTTGTAAATTCCTTCTTTATATCATCAAGATATACTGAATTAATTTTATTAACTGAACGATATTCAAATTCTTTTAATAATAAATTGAAGTCAGCTATAAGTCCTTTACATCTCTCTTTAAGTTCCTTATCTTTCTTATAAATTCTTATAATTACAGTAAGTAAGAAAATAAGAACAGCTAAAACACCTATGACTTCAACAGTAGTCAAAAACCCTTGTTTTACTTTTGCTTGATGTGCTTCTTTTTGTGCAATAAATTGATTTTGGAAAGTTTTAATATCTTCAGAATCAGTACCAATTTTAGATATAATAGCATTAACAAGTTCGGTTATACCTTTTTCATAATTACCTTCTTTAAAATTAGGAACTAATATACTATCTTCTAATCTACTACAAGCTAAGTCTGGAAGTACTATTTCTGCACCATAACCAGTTTCAATTCTTGCTCTTCTATCTTTTTCACTAACGACTAACAAAATTCCATTATTTGATGCAGATTTTCCTGGTTTCCAAATTTTAAATACATTATGAGTAAAGCTATTAATTTCATCTAAAGAACCATATTTATTGATTGTTAAAATAGCAATCTCTATTCCTGATTGTTTTTCATAATTAGATATAACATTATTGAGTGCATTTTCCTTTGATTGATCTATAAACATTTCACCATAATCATTAAGATAATTAGATGGTTTAGGTACATCAGTATTAACTTCATAATTTTCTAAATCATCTGATTTAATAGAAGTATATTTTAAAATATCTGTTAAATTATAACTTGAATTTCCATATACTGTTTGAAAATCTTCCCAAGCATATTCCGGAGTATTGCAAAATTCATGAGATTTGAAATAGGTTTCAAACTCTTCTGCTACTTTCTTGATAGTATCAATACTTTGAGCAAATTCAATTTTAGTTGAATCATTTTTAGCTGCAAGTACGTTTGGTGGTACTATACCAAGATTAACAAGCATTAAAAATGTTGCTAACCAATGTTTCCATCCTTCGTTCATAATTTCTGTGTTATTAATGTTAATAATCTGTTTATTCTCTTTTAAATATCTTTGATAATCATTATAATCTTTTATGTATTTCATTATATGGGAAATTATTTTCCTTTATATATAATTTTTACACATTTAATTCATCTATAAACTTATATAAATTTTTCAAATATTGCTTACGTTTATATTCAGGTGTTACCATAGAATAAACAATATAGCAAAAATATATCATTTTATTTACTATTAAATTTTCATCAATGACACCACCAACATAACGAAATTCAATATATTTATCTTTCTTTAATTTAGTCGTATTAAATCCGAAATGTTTCGCACCGAGTTTCTTCATGGTCTTATTAACTGTTTTACGAATATATTTTTCTGTTTCGTTTATATTTGATAAATCCATTAAAATAGGATTAAATTGAACTTGGTTAAATATACTATCGGTAAATGATGTATCTACTCTACATGACATATTTTTAAATACAAATGGTAAATTAGTTTTAGATGTGTCTTTTAATAAAAACATTCCTTTTACAATATTCCATTTAATTCCTCTTTCTTTATAACCTATATTAATATGTAAACCTGTTTTTTCGTTAAAAACCCAATATTTTTGTTGATTAAAATCATTGAAAAAATCATTTAAAAAAATAATAGAATTATTTATACCTTGTATATACGTTTTTGGTTTTACTTCAATTCCTTTATCCAATGTCATATCTAATACACAATCAAGTTGATCTTGATACTTACGATAAAAGTTAGGAAGATGTTTTTTAACTTTTTTAATTAAATAAGGTAATTGATCTTTTTCTAATGAGTGTTTCATTCTTTCAGTGTCCACTCTTTCAAATATATCTTGATATATAACATTAAGATAATATACTATAATACTTTCAGTTTTATCTTTATAATATTCCCAATTTAAAGTATTATCTAATGTTTTATCATCATCATCAAAGTCTACACATGATGTAATTTCCTCAATGAAAAACACCTTTTCTGAAAAGTCTATTTTTTCGTTTTTTAACAGTGAATAAGCTTTCTTTCTCAGTTCATCTATAAGGTCTTGTTCGTGTATGATTGGTTTTATATTATCATCGTAACACTCCATTTCTAATTCAAATGCAATAGTGAACTTCTCAGATATTTCATCTGAAGTTAATAGTTTCAAATCCTTGCGGTTGAACTCTAACACAAACTGAGGAAAGTTTTTTGTCAAATTCATTCTACAAAGATAATATTATTTTTTAAGAAAACAAATATTATTTAAAATCTGACTATAAGACAAGGTTTATTATATTTCTTTGCTAAGTCAATATCATTTTTAGTACCATGAGAAATACCATCCCAAAAAGCAACAACTGCATCAGAATTTTTAATGATATCTTCATTTCTTAAAAATCCAGCTCTCTTACCATATTTATCCCAATCTGGTTTAAATATTAATGTTTCAATATTATTCTCTTTAGACCATTTTTCAGCTAATGAATCTGCACCTTTAGCACCACCAGATATAATACAAGTAATTACCTTTTTTTCATGAATAACATCTAACTTACATTTTAATAAATCATAATTATTAAATGTTCTTGAACCAACAACAGCTAATTTCATTCGTTTTTAAATAATTTCATATATAAAATATATATTTCTAAACTCATCAGTAACTTCATATTCTTTAAGATTAATAAAAGATTCCTTTATAATATTTCTATATAGTTTTATTTTCTTAGGGTTATCAGTATTTCCAATTGATAATTTTGATCCTTTTATATTTTTATTCCACATATCAAATATTATAAAAGAAATCCTTTTTAATATTCCATAAATATCATTTAGATTAGTTTCTTTTTCGAATATTTTTTTTAATTCATCTCTTTCATCATCTGAAATAAATCTATATTTTTTAATGAATTCCGTTAATTTAGTATCATAAATGATATATTGTTTTTTTGTTGTAAAAATAATATTATAAGTTTGAATATTATTAATTTCATAATACATTAAGCACAATATATAATCTACACTATTAGATTCAAATTCAGCAAAATAATCAATTTTATTATTATAGAATAAACTTGGTCTATTCCAAAAAGAATAGGGTATATTTATTGGATTTATCTTTAATTCATTAAAAAGATGCCAAGGTAGTATATTAGAATTTTTATTAAAATAAGGTGAATAATAAATATCTTCACCAAAATGTTCTTTTATTTCTTCTCTTGTTTTCCCTTCTTTTCTTAATTTTCTATATTCAACATGTTTTTCCCTTGTCCAATGATCATTATACATTTTATGTATTACTTTTTATTTATATATTCAATTTCTATCAATTGTTTTATTCTTTTTAGTTTTTTACTCCTCATCTTACATATTTCCCAAAATTATATTCTTCACGACTGATTGTAATGATAGGTAAACACAAATCCTAATATCAATATAATCTGCTTCATGAAACACATGACTAACATGAATTCTATCAGATTTGTATCTGTAGTCATTCTTTTATAAGTTATCTTTAATAATTTATTAAGTTCAAATACTGTTTAATGACAGTATCATGATTAAATGCAAATTTATAATTTCCTAATTCGGATACGGGAACCCATCTGAGTTCTTCAACTTCATCTGGTTCTGAATTTTCAAATGTTAATTTAGGAAGTTCTCTATCCATAAGAGAAATAACACAACCATATCTTAAAGTAACATTTTGTCTATTTTCACCTGGATGTGTATTTATATACCAAGGATTCAAAAGATTGTTGATTACTATTTTTTCTTCGGGTAGATAAAGTCCAGTCTCTTCCCATACTTCACGGTATACTGCTTCTGTACCACTTTCATCATAATCAAGATATCCTGATGGGACATTAAACAAACCAATACTATCGGGTGCTCCCTTACCTCTTTTTCCTAATAAAATAAAAGGTTGTGTTATCGAACCAGCTACAACGACACAATTAACTGCTACTGAACGAGATTCCCAAACTTCTTTACCGTCTACGATGTAAACTTTGTTTCGTCTGTTCTTGAATAATTTTTTTTCTTCTTCCATTTTTTTCTTTATTTATATCTTTTATAATTTCACAATTTTTAAAAAATTCTTTTAATAAGGAACAAAAAGGGATAAACTTATCTTGACTTGCAAATAATAGACCTAATTTACCATTTATTTCCCTAACAATTTTGTCTTTAAACATTATGTTAGCATAAATCGGTACTTTCAGTCTATCTCCTATTTTTATACGTTTTCCATTCTTGTCATAAAACCGTTTTTTACTCAGTCTCTTTAAAAATTTTAATATCCTCCCCATTTGATACTTTCTCTATTAATTCATTTAGAAAATTAAGAGTAGCTTCCCTAAAGTATTCATTCTCGATAACTTCTTTCAACTGAATCTTGTAATTCTCTATGTAGTTTATACAACTATATATTTGTTCTTTACTAGTCGAACCTTCCAACATTTTAGTTAATTTGTCTAAAAATTCCTCTAAATACATTTTATTTTCCATACGATTAAGTTTTTAATTTTACTTTTATATTAATTATTTTAAACTTTGTTTGAAATACAAAGATATATATTTAATATAAATTACACAATAAATATCATGAAAAAAACATTAGATGCACATTATCGAAACGAGGACCCGCTTGCAAAAAGTCTATCTAACTTATTTCCATATACTTTTGAATTAGATGGTCACACAATAAAATCAATGGAAGGATTTCTTCAAAGTGTTAAAACTAATAATCAAAGCGAAAAAGAGAAGGTTTGGAAAATGCATGGAGTAAGTTGTTGGAAATATGGACAAAATTTAAACGGATGGAAAGACACTCAAATCTTATATTGGGAAGGTAAAGCTATGAAAAGACTTTCTGATGAATATCAACACTTATTAGAAAGAGCATTTGATGCACTTTTTGAGAATAAAGAATTTAAACAAAGAATAAAAGAGTCATTGAAATATAACGTAACGCATACAATAGGTAAAACTGATAAAACAGATAGTGTACTTACAAAAGATGAATATATTTATAATTTAGAAAGATTAAGAAGTAAAATAAAAGAGAAACGCTTCTTCAATTTATTTGGATAAGATTTTTTATATATAAACTTATAAATTAAAATTAATAAAATGTCAAAAATATATTATTTATCAGAAATGGAAGAATTTTACGGTGCAGATGAATGGAGAATGCAAATTAATGTTATTGATATTTGGAATAAATATGATAAAAAACAAATTACATTAAAAGAATTCAATACCGAATATCAAAATAGATTACTTAAATACAAGAATGACATTGTTAATCTTGGTACTGATGTATGGAATGATGTTGTTCCTCTCATTAATAAAATGAATGAGAGTTTAGATGAAGATGGGATGACTGATTTATGGGAATCTATTTATGATTGGGCTGATAAGAATGATATTTTAATAAAAACTAAATAATAATTGATGTCTAAAGTATTAAATTATAGTGATTTTTTAAATGAAAAATATAGAAAAACTGAAAATGATTACGCAGTCGGGGATATTGTTATGTTAAGATATTATCTTACTGGTGATTTAGTTCCAGCTAAAATCATATCAAAGAAAACTCATAATTATTTTATAGTATCACATAAAGTAGAAAATAGTCCATTATTCAATGCACCCGATCATGGTATTAAACTTGATGAAATTATAGGCAGATACAAAGGTATAGATGATCCCATTAATACAACTGATAGAAAAACAATGAATCCATCTATTTCACCAAGTAACGGTGGTATAATACCAGGTGGTGATTCATGGAGTAATGATATTTCATTTTAAATATTAATATTATTTTTTTATGCACAATTTTGATTTTGAGTGACAGCTACATAAACAGATGGTGCTGAACTAGTAATGCCAATTTCACCAAATCTATTTATTTTCGCCATTGACACTCCTATAGTAAATGATCCATTACCAGTTCCTGTAGCAGTACCACCAGCAACACCATTTATTATTACCCACATATCTTCTGTTGAAGCTGTCCAATGATTTGTTGAATTCGCAGTTATATGACAAACTGTCGCATCACAAGCGTTTGTATACCAATCAAATGAAAAATGGTCATAATCAACTGATAATGTTGGTATTGAACTATATCCATAAAATTCAGCAACACTATCTGGTACAGTCATCGATGCAGCAGATGCCATTGCACGTAAGCTAACTTGTTGACTACTATGACTTCCATTTATTTCTGTATAAATTGCATGAAATGTTAATTGTCCACTTGCAGGTAATGTCATAATATTATTTCTTTTATTTTATCTGTTAATTCAGTAGATAATTCTTCTTTATTTATTAAACTATATATTTCATTAATTGTATTTTTAAACTTTAAAACTTTTGATTGAATATCTCTATCTATAAACCATATATATTTATCTATTAAAATGTTTAAAATCCACTCATGTCCATAATATTTAGTCTTTACACCATCTATTATTTCTATTTCTATTAAATTTTTTTTATTATTAAAATCATTTCTAAAAATATCAATATAACCATAAGGAGTTTTAATAAGTGCTCTTAATTCTTTCATATCTCTCATTATTATTTCATACTTATATTGTTCTTTAAAAAAATTAATTATTTCATATAGTATTTTATCACCATGTTCTCCACTTATAATATCAATATCTAAATCACTTGGATTTTTTTGTTTCATTATTCCTAATTTTATATATGATATTGAACCAGTAATAATTAGATCACCATTAATAAAATACTCAATAAAATTATCATATAATATTTTTATTATTGAATTAAATTTTGTCTTTTTATATTCTATAATATTTTCTTTTCCTTTAATTGGCATTTAATTATTATATTAAATTATTTATTTTATTTATTATATCATCATTTAATTCACTTTTAGTGATATCATAAAATCTATAAATAAGATTTTTAAATTTTGCTGTTTGAACTTTAAAGTTTCCCTTCGAATGATCTTGTTGACTAAACCAATTATATTTATAAATTAATATATTAAGAATCCAATTATGACCATGATATTTTGTTAATACACCATCTATAATTTCTAAATCAATAGGATTTTCACCATAAATACGAAAATCTCTTACTATATCAATAAATCCATATGGTGTTTTAATATAAGCACTAACTTCATCCCAATATCTCATTGTTACAGTATAGTCTTGTTGTTGTCTTAGAAAATCAGTCATCTCATATATTATGTTGTCACCATATTCTCCACTAATAATTGCTAAATCTAAATCTTTTGGATATTTAGGTTCTATTAATCCTAATTTAACATAAGATATTGAACCAGTAATAGTAATATCACCAGATTTAAAATAATCAGTGAAATTATCATATAATAATTTGATTACATCATCAAATTTATGTTTTTTATATTCTTCTATTGCTTCTTTTCCTTTTATCATTTTAACATATACTAGTTGTTGCTACACTATCTCCATCTTGTTCTACGTATATTTGAATTGATGAATATCCTGGTGCTGATATTGTAAATACATCATCAATAATACTACCTGTATTATTAGATGCAAGTGGATAAATAGTAAGTGTATTATTAGTTTGATTGATTATTCCAGTAAATCCGTATTCCCATCCTCCTTGTTGTGAAACATAAAAAGTATCATCTGGTATAATAGTAATATTAAATACAATAGCATACCCAGAACAAGCTTCATCACCAGTCCAATAACCAGCATAAGCATCAGAAATTAATATGTTATTTAATCGTATTGGTACATTATTTACACTTATTGGTATATTATTTATACCTATTGTATTTAATATTTCTCCCATAATTTTATATATTAAGATTTTTAAGGTCAACAATATCTTTTTTCAGTGATAATACAGTTTTTTGTAAATCATTTATTATATTCTGTTGTTCTTTAATAGCTTCTGTTATATAAGGTATGATTTCTTCATATCTTACAACTTTATATTTTTGACCATCATTATTCGTCATTAATGGTAATTCTCTTTCTATAACTACATTAGGTATAATTTTTTCAACTTCTTGTGCTATAAATCCATTATGAACACCATCATTTTTATTTTTATATGTAAAATTAACACCATTTAATCTTAATATCTTTTCAAGAGGTGTTTCTAAAGTATTTATATTCTCTTTTAATCTTATATCAGATACAGAAGTAGAATATGCTATAATATCTGAATCAGCATGAAATACACCACCACTAGCGAACCTAAAATATTCAACTCCAGCTGTTGCTACTCCTATGCTATCAGCATAATCTCTAAAGAAACCACAGTTAGTATCACCAAAAAATGAGAACGATGGTGCAGCAGCAGTACCCCCACCCGTACGTATAGCACCAGATGTTATAATATTTGTTCCATCTGTATATATTTCAGTACCACCAGATACAGTACCACCAGTAACATATATTATCTGACCATTTGCTGCTTGTGTTGCTAAATTTATCTGTGTTGTATTTACCCACTGACTACTTGCATTATATGTTAAAGTTTGACCAACAGCAGGTGTTGCTATAGTTACATCTGCTAAATTATTTAATGTTAAATTTAATATATGTGATGTTAAGGAAGCATCACCAGAAGTTCTTGATGAAATTTCGCTTGAAATTCTTGTAGACAAAGAAGTATCAGTTGAATTTTCTGATGAAATTTCATTTGAAATTGCAGTTGTTAAAGATACACTTCTCGAAATTTCGCTTGAAATTTGTGTAGACAAAGAAGTATCAGTTGAATTTTCTGATGAAATCTCATTTGAAATTGCAGTTGTTAAAGAAGCATCACCAGAAGTTCTTGATGAAATTTCACTTGAAATTCTTGTAGACAAAGAAGTATCAGTTGAATTTTCTGATGAAATTTCATTTGAAATTGCAGTTGTTAAAGA